>ERZ773073.111-NODE-111-length-45058-cov-41.745017_pt1 | contig 45058 bp, 29 predicted proteins | sample MGYA00580616_ERZ773073 | MGnify/ENA primary metagenome ERZ773073 (study PRJEB29015, sample SAMEA2737960) | human oral metagenome | biome: human oral; feature: human-associated habitat; material: dental | place: China | collected 2131 ...
AAGCTAGAATAAAAGTAGCAAGATTATTTGAAAAGATATCAAATCAAAGAGAAGACTTTCTACAAAAATTATCAACAATGCTAATAAAAGAATATAATATTATTTGTATGGAAGATTTACAAGTAAAAAATATGGTAAGAAATCATAAATTAGCAAGGAGTATTGTAGATGTATCATGGAGTGAATTTAATAGAATACTAAGTTATAAGGCAAAATGGTATGGAAGAACAATAGTAAGAGTAGATAAATTTTTTGCAAGTAGTCAGATATGTAATTGTTGTGGATATAGAAATGAAGAAGTAAAAGATTTAAGTATAAGAGAATGGACTTGTCCAGTATGTGGAGCTGTACATAATAGAGATATAAATGCAGCAAAAAACATATTAAAAGAAGGACTAAGGATATTAGGTATAAGTGCTTAAATAAAATATATGAACCGTAGGAACTATGGGGATAGCTTGGTAAATTTAGTTGGCTAACAGAAGCAACTACTACCCAAGAACCCTGCGACTTCAGTCGTGGGAGGTTCAGATAGAAAATGCAGAAGAAAATAGAAAGTTATTTAATAATTTATATATAGAAAAATCAAAATATATAGAAGAACAAGGAAAGCATCCTGTTATTTTTCTTTCACTGAAAGAAATTAAAGGTAAAACTTGGGAGGAAATGTTAGAAGAAATCAAAAATTACATAAAAGGTTTATATAATGATTTTGAATATATTAGAGAAATTTTAAATGAAAGTGAATTAAAAACTTTTGATGCTATTTGGTTAAAAAAGGAAGGAGCAGATTATTCAAATTCAATTAAAGATTTAACAAAATTTTTATATAAATATTACAAAAAAGAGGTTATTTTACTTATTGATGAATATGATTCACCATTAGTAGATGCTTACTTAGAAAAATATTATTCAGAAGTTATAACATTTTTTAAAATCTTCTTAGGAGGAGCATTAAAGACTAATCCATATTTAAAAATGGGAGTATTAACTGGAATAATTAGAGTTATTAAAGCAGGAATATTCTCTGATTTAAATAATTTATCTGTTTATAGCATTTTAGATGAAAAATATGATGAAGACTTTGGATTAACAGAAAAAGAAGTTGAACAAGCACTAAAAGACTACAATATTTTTAAAGAGTTAAATGATGTTAAATTCTGGTATGATGGGTATAAGATAGGAAATAAAGAAGTGTATAATCCTTGGAGTATAATTAATTTTTTAGATGTTAAAAAATTAGCAGCTTTTTGGGTTAAAACTTCTGGAAATAAACTTATAAAAGAAATTTTAAAAACTTCAACAATTGATGTCAATGAGTCATTAACAAAACTATTTAATGGAGAAGATGTTGAAGAAACTATAACAGGAAATTCAGATCTATCAAGTTTACTTAATTATGAAGATGTATGGGAATTATTGGTATTTAGTGGTTATTTAACTATCAAAGAAAAAATAGATAGAAGAAACTATATATTAAAAATACCTAATCAAGAAATAAGAGAATTTTTTAAAGATGAATTTATAGATTTATATTTTAGAGAAAGTAAATTAAAAAAAATTTTAAGTGCTTTAAAAGAAAATAATATAGAAGAATTTGAAAGAATTTTCCAAAATATGCTTTTAAGTTCAATCAGTACTTGGGATACAAGCAAAGAAGCCTTTTATCACGGATTATCTTTTGGAATGTTAAGCTATTTAGATGGAGAGTATTATGTAACATCTAATTTTGAAAGTGGTTATGGAAGATATGACATTATAGCAGAGCCAAGAAATAAGAATAAAAGAGGCTTTATTATTGAATGTAAAATAGTAAAAGATGAAAAAGATTTAGAAAAGATGTCTAAGGAAGCTATTGAACAGATAAAAAATAAGAAATATGATACTCAATTAAAAGAAAGAGGAATTAAAGAAATAACTTTATTAGGTTTAGCTTTCTGTGGAAAAAGAATGAAAGTAAGTTCTGAATGAAAAGTTTTAATTTGAATATCTAAGGGAACAAAAAAATAAAAGTAGAAATTAATTTACCTATTGAAATCAGTAGGTAAATTTTTTTTGAGGGAACAAATCTTAATAAAAAATCGTTCCTTGAAAGAAATAGAAAAATAGAGTATTCTTATCTTATCAAAATATTAAGGGGGAATAAAAATGGGAAAATTATTAAAAACTTTAACAATTTTAGGTGGAAGTATTTTAGTAGGTGTTGCATATAGTCTATGGAAAGATAAAAAAGATTTAGAAGAAGAAAATGAAGAATTATATGATGAAATAGCATTATTAAAAGGAAAAAATATAGAAAAAGATTTACAAGATGGAATAATGATATCAGAGGATGAAACCCTTGAAGAAGATATATTTTAGGTTTAAAGAAAAGTTGTTGTAAAAATTAATAAATATTTATAGAATACAACAACTTTTTATTTTATAAAAAGAATAATATATAAAAATATAACTAAAAAAACAATTTTTGAAAAAATATACTAAAATTGATTAAAATAATAAAAAAGTACTTGAAAAAAGTATAGAAAATGTTATTATATAGTGAGATCAATTAAATATTGGGGAGTATTTAATATGAAAAAAGTTAGGGTTACGGTTTCAGACTTTATGTTTGAAATCTTAAAAGGGGATGCTGAGTATTTTAAAATACCATTAGGTAAAATAGGAAATACTCTATTTAAGTACTTTATAGATAAAAATTTAAGTAAAATTGAATTAGAAGAATCAAGTGGAAAGAAGGTCCAATTTAATCTTTCAAAAGAAAATGAGGACATATTTTTTGATGTCTTAAGAGAAAAGAAGGCTAGTACAGAAGCTGAACTCATGAGAGATATCTTTTTCACTTATATCAATAACTTAAGATTTAAAAGAGAAGAAATCATATTTTACAATACATTTAAGCAAATTCGTGAAGCAATCAAAAATAACAGACAAATAGGAATAAAATACCACTCAACAGCAAGAATAATAAATCCATACTTTATAGAGGTTTCATCAAAAGAGAATAGAGCCTATCTATTTTGTTATTGCGAAAAAAATGAAGATTTTAGAAATTATAGAATTTCTGATATCGAAAATATATGGAACCTACAAAAAGAAATTCATATTAAAGATAAAGACTATATAGAGGCGATCAAGAAAAATTTTGATCCATTTTTATCATATGGAAATTTTATTAAAGTAAGAATGACAGAAGAAGGAAAAGCTTTATATGAGAGAGTAAATCAGAATAGACCAAAACTAGTAAAAGAGGAGGGAGATATATACACATTTGAATGTAGTGAGAAACTAGCAAAGGTATATTTTGCACAATTTTATGATGATATTGAAATAATTGAGCCAGAAAGTCTAAGGGAGAGTTTTAAGGAAAATTTTAGAAAAACTTATGAGATATATAAATAGGAGGGAAAATAATGGAGAATAGGGAACTTGTTAAAGAAAAAGATAGAGTAGATCTTTTAAAAAAGATATTTGAAAATACAAGATTAGAGGTTACAGAAAGTTATAGCTACCCTGCTATAAAAGAAGATTTAAGTGATGTCATTTTGTATCATATTAAAGAAGTAACTTTTGAAGGAGAGGAAAAGAGTCCTAGAAGGGAAGCCTTTGAAAATGTTATAGGTATGATACAAAATGAAGGAGTCAATTTTATATATTTAATCTTAGGAGATAAAAAAGGTGTTTCATTTTATTTTGGTTTAATAAAAGAAAGTAATTATAATTATGATTTACCTATGCCTATTAGAGAAATGGGAAATAACTTTTTGAAATCAGCTATTAGAGGAAATTTTAGAGGAAGTAAGATAGAAGAAGTTAATCCTGAAAAAATGAAAGAAATATTAGAAAAAATAGAAACTAATAGTGAGAATAAAAGCCTTCCTAAAAAATTTGCTAATATAATGGGAACTCCAGGGATAAATGAAACTGAAGATAAAAAAAGTTTTCAAGGGGTAGATAGGCTTGTTGATGTTATGCTTGGAGATGAATTTGGATTATGTATTATAGCAAAACCTATTTCTAAAAAAGCCATTACAAAAATTGAAAATGATTTATATTATATCCATAATGAATTGAGTAGCTGTTCTAAATATAGTCTTCAAGATGGTGAAAATAAAAGTAGTTCATTAAGTGATACTAAAAGTAAAAATGATTCTACAACTATAGGAACAAATGAGACTAATTCTACTAATAATTCAGAAACAGTAGGAACAAGTGAAACAGTAGGAACAAATGAATCAAATACAAAAGGATCAAGTGAAACAAGTGGAAGCAGTGAATCAAGTACAAAAGGTACAAGTGAAACAAAAGGTAGTACTAAATCAGATACAACAGGTTCTAGTAAGACAACAGGAACAACTGAAAATAAAACACTTAGTTCAAGTGAAACAAGTGGTACAAGTGAAAATAAAAGTAGTGGAGTAACAAAGAGTACTAATGAAAATAAATCTACTAATATAGGAAAAAGTTATAGTGAAAATGATGGTACATCTAAAAGTACTACAGACACAAAAGGAACAAGTAGTACAAAAGGAGACAGTTCCAATAATTCAGGTAAAAGTGATAGTAGAGCGACTGGAGAAAGTAGCAGTTTTTCAGTAACAAAGGGAAATTCATCTAGTACAACTACTTCAACAGGATCGAGTAATTCTGAAAGTTTTAATAAATCAGTAGGAACAAATAGTTCAAAGAGTACGAGCAAATCTGCCTCTACTGGAACAAATATTTCAGAGGGGATTACTAATTCTGTTACTAGTGGAAGTAGTACAACAAGCGGTACTAATGAATCTTCAACAATAGGAACTAATAAAACAAGTGGTACTAATGAGTCTTCAACAACAGGAAGTAGTACAACAGTTGGTACCAATAAATCTAATACAATAGGTTCTAGTGTAAGTAAAGGTATAAGTGAAAATACAACAAGTGGAACAAGTGAATCAAATACAGAAACTGTATCAAAAGGTGTTTCTCAAAATATAAGTCGTGATATTTATAATAAAAGAGCTACTGAATATGCAAAATATATTGATGAAATATTACTTCCGATAATTGATTATGGGAAAAGTAAAGGACTATATCTAACAACAACTTTTATTTTTTCTGATAAAAAAGCACAGTTAGAAAAACTTGGAAATACAATGAAATCACTATTTTCAGGAAAAAAAGGTAATAAAAATCCACTTGAATTTGAAATACTAGATGAAAATGATAAAAAGATTGATTATTTTAAAAATTTTCAAATTCCTGAATGTGTAACAAGAGATGATGAACATGCTTTAACTTTAAAATCACATCTTGTTCAAGATAATAGTGTAAGTTTAGGAAATTGGTATTCACCTAATGAATTGGGACTTATGGCAAGTTTACCTAAAAAAGAAGTTGTTGGGCTTGCACTTAATGAAGAAGTTGAATTTGGTTTAAATGCTAAGACTCCTGATAGTAATGAAGAACAAATATCATTAGGTAATTTAGTTCAAAGTGGAAATGAAATAGATATGGAAGTAAGTCTTGAAAAGTCAGCATTAAATAAGCATATATTTATAACAGGAGTAACAGGAACAGGTAAGACAACAACTTGTCAAAAACTTTTACTTGAAAGTAAATTACCATTTTTGGTTATAGAGCCTGCTAAAACTGAATATAGAATTTTAATGAATAACAAAGAGACAGAAGATATATTAATATTTACTTTAGGAAAAGATGATGTTGCGCCATTTAGATTAAATCCTTTTGAATTTTTTGAAGGAGAAAGCATAACTTCAAGAGTAGATATGTTAAAAGCAGCAATGGAAGCCTCTTTTGATATGGAAGCAGCCATACCACAAATTATAGAATCTGCAATGTATTCTTGTTATGAAGATTATGGTTGGAATATAGATAATAACAAAAATGAAAAATTTTCTAATCCTTATGATGAAGGTGTATACTCTTTCCCTACTTTAGAAGATTTATTAAATAAAGTAGAAACAGAAGTTACAAAACATAATTTTGATGATAGATTGAAAAAAGACTATATTGGGTCAATAACTGCAAGATTACAAGGACTTTTAGTTGGGGCAAAAGGACAAATGTTAAACACAAGAAGAGGTATAGACTTTAGAGAACTAATAGAAAAGAAGGTTGTTCTTGAAATAGAAGAAATAAAAAATGGAACTGAAAAATCTTTAATTATGGGATTTATTTTAACTAATTTATGTGAGGCTTTAAAAGCTAAATTTAAAAAGGATAAACACTTTAAACATATAACTTTAATAGAAGAAGCACATAGATTGTTATCTAAATATTCACCAGGAGACAGTTTAAATAAAAAGAATAGTGTTGAAACATTTACAGATATGTTAGCAGAAGTTAGAAAATATGGAGAATCTTTAATTATAGCAGACCAAATACCTGATAAGATGACACCAGAAGTTCTAAAAAATACTAATACAAAAATAGTTCACAAAATATTTGCAGAAGATGACAAAGAAGCTATTGGAAATACTATATCTTTATCTAAAGAACAAAAAGATTTCTTATCAAGTTTATCAACAGGAAGAGCAATAGTATTTAGCCAAGGTTGGACTAAGGCTTTACAAGTTCAAATAAAACAAAGAACTAATACAACTTCTGATGAAAATATAGATGAAGATAGATTGAAAAGTAGAGTGGAAGATTTTTATATAGAAAACTATAAAAAAGGTATTTTTATAGGAACTAAATATGAAAAGATATCTAAAGAAGATTTTGAATTTTGTAGAGAGTTTTCAACTGACAAAGAAGCTGTAAAAATATTTAAAGAAGTCTTTGAAGAAAATATAGATAACTTTAAAAATTTTAAAGATATAGTGAAAGAACTTGTTAAATTATCAAAAGAAAAAAATTTTTGGGAAGATATAAAACAAATATTAGTGTTAAAAGAAAAAGATGTAGATTTAGCAGATTTGGAAGATAAGTACTCTAAATATTATGATATTTTTAATGAAAACTTACATAAGATTATTTTTAATCAATTCTATAATGTAAAAATAGAAAATAAAAAGATTGTAAATGATGTAAAAAATGGAATAGAAGTAGTATTTAATAGTGGAAATTTTAGATTAGACACAAAAGAAGAAGCGATAAAAAACTTTAGAGGAGCTTTAAAAAGTAATTTATAACATAAAAAAATTTAAGGAGGAATAATTATGGGATTTTTAGCAGCAATAGGAAGTGCAATAGGTGTTATTATTTCAACAGCAGGGAAATTAGGAAGTGCAATAGCAACAGGAGTTAAGTATTTAAGTACGGTTGCAGGACCTATACTTTCAAAAGTAGCAGATGTAATATCAGCAATATCTTCAATTTTAGATATAACAAAGGATAATGAAAGACCTGAAGATTTGGGTGCTAAGGCAGCAACAGCTGAAAAAAAAGTAGATGATTTTGATTCTTATAAGGACTACATAGATTATTTAAGTAATGATGTAGAATTAACAGATGAAATTAAAGAAAAATTGAAAGATGAGAAATTTAAGGCTGAATGTACTTGTATTGGAGCAGCAATACAATGGCATGGAATAGATGAAAAAATGGAATTTAATATGGGAGTTCCTGATGCAACAAGATTAGTTGAAGCTGGAGTAAATACGGTTGAGGCATTTAAAACAATATCAGATACTTTTAAAGAAAATAATGTTGAACCTAGAATCAATGATGCTATTGAATATAAATTGCCTATTGATGAAAAAGTAGAAGTAATTGATACTTTAAAAGAAGGTGTAGACAAAATAGATAATTCTAAAGAAATCTGGGATAAATTAGACAAGATGTTGGAGGATATTTAGAATGAAAATTCATAGATATTTTTTCTGGATAGAAGACAATTTTATTGAAATATACAAAGATGGGAAACTTGAAAGATATGATGGAGAAGATAGAACATATATCGATAATTTAGAAAATTTCTGGAAAAAATGGGAAAGTAATTCTAGGATAATGTTATCTGATGAAAAAATAGATTTTACTTTTTTAGTAGATGAAAAAACTGATAGAGAAAACTTATTAAATAGTATAGAAAAATATAATTATGAAATAGATTTAAGCCCTGAATTTTCTTCAGAAGATTTAAAAAAGATTTTAGATATTAAAAATATCAAAAAAGTAATATTTAACTATAATAATGAAGAAATTACAATAGCAAAAACAGAAGAAAAGTATATGGAAACAGAGTTTGAAGATGAATTAACTAAAATATTTATATTAGGAAATAATATAAATGAAGATATTTTAAAGGAAATTTCAAATCAAAGAGTGGAGAAAAAAGAAAAAAAAGACTATAAACTTGGAAGATTAGGTAGTTATTTTAAAAAAAAGGAGAAGAATAGGGAAAGATAATGAAATTGAGGCTTTTGCATTACCAAAATAGTTTGCAATAGCCTCATTTTATAGGAGGAATTGTGATAGAGAAAATTAAAAATATAGAAGAACTTGAGGCTTTGAATGATTTTAAAGAAATTATAAATATATTGATAGAAAAAAATAATAAACTTGAAATTGAATTAAAAGACTTAAATGATAATTTTGATAGTAGAGTAAGAGAAACAGTAGAAAAATATTTAGTAAAAATAAATAATAAAAATAAAGTTTCAGAAACTCAAATTGAAAAAATAAATATCAATAAATTTACAGAGGCTTTTCCAAAAGATATTAAAGTAGAAAACTTTTCTGAAGAAATGGAGAATGAAGCTATTATGAATAAATTAATAGAAATATTTAAAAATATATTTGGTAGAAAAGATGAGAAATTAAAAAAAGCTAGTGATGATATAGAAAGTAAGACTCAAGAAATTAATGAATTAAAAGAAACTGAAAAAAAATTAGATAAAGAAATAGAAACTAAAGAAAAGCAAATAGAAACTTTAAATACAAAATATAAAGAAGAAAAAGAAAAGTTTGAAAATGATATAAAAAAATTAGATGAAAAAATAAGAAATAAAGAGATTAATGTTAAAAACTTAGAAACTCAAATAGAAACTTTAAATACAGAATATAAGGAAGAAAAAATAAAATTTGAGAAAAATATAGAAGAGTTAAATAAAGAAAAAACTAAATTAAATGAAGATATAAATACTTTAAGTGGAAAATATAAGGAATTAGAAAAATCAAATAATGAATTAATAAAAGATAAAAAAGAAAAAGAAATAAAAACGGAAAAACTGATGAAAGAATATGAAAAAGTCAAACAAGAAAGAGATTCAATGGGAGATTTATTAGTAGCTAGAAGACTTTATAATGAATATTTAGAAATGAATACAGAAGTAAAATCAAAATTTAAAAATATATTGTTACAAAAAGACTTTGAAAGATTTTTATCTTCTGGCTATTCAACTTCAACAATGGATAATATTTGGGACATAGTTAAAGTAGAGTACAAAAATATTCCAAGTGAAAATTTAGAAAAACTAAGAGAAATATTTAAGTTCTTTATAACACAGATGAATAAAAAATTTAAAGATCCAAATTTCGCTTTAATAGAAGCAACTTTAGAAGAAGAATTTGACCCAGTAACTCAATTTGATTTAAGTCAAAATAGCAGAGGAAAAATAGCAGAATTTATTTTTTATGGTTATGGAACTTTGGAAGATAAGGCTAATCCAGAAGATGAAGATATAATTGATAAAATTAAAAAAAGACCTTTAGTTTTAACAAAATAAATATAATAGAGGTAAAAAATGGAAGAAAAAAGAGTTTGGAATATTCAAAAATATAAAGATATAGAGAAATTTAGAGCATTTAATGATATAAGAATTTCAAATATAGATTTTTTAGAAAAATTTTCAAAATTATATAAAATTTTTCAAAAAGAAATTTCTAATAATAAAACAGACTATATAGTAATAAAAAACCAAGATTTAGTTTATATTAAAGGGATAAACTCAATAATAACAAAAGAAAAAATTGTAAGTGATAATATCGATGAAGTAGATAACTATATTAAAGAAATAAATGAAAAGTATAAAGGAATAAAATTTAATATCCTTGATATGAGAGAATTCTCTTTTCTTAATGAAAAGCATATATTAAGCAAAGGATACTGGTGGTATAAAAGCGAAAATACTTATAAAAATAGCCATTCTATTAATGGAATTGGAGATTTTAAAGTTATGGGAATTTTTAAATTAAATGAGTCTGTAAAGCAAATACAAAATGAAAAAATTATAATATCTAATCTTTTAATCTTATTTAAAATATTTTTAGAATTAGATTTTATTATAAAAACAGAGTTTGAAAAAGAATTTGAAGATTTAGTTGCACAGTATAAAAAATATTATAAGTATTTAAGTGCAATTAATTATGATAGTAAAGAAAATAAAATAGTTATTATTTGGAATAAAGAAAAATTAACAAAAGATTTAGAAGTAATTCAAAATGAAAATTTTAAAATGGAAATACCCTATAATGCAAATGAATTAGGAGTAGAAAGAGAAATTATCTCTTTAAATAAAAAAATGTATTATTTTGGAAATGGAGATAGGGAAGAGTTAATTTTAGGAAAAAATTATATAGATTCTAAATATTATTTCCATAATGGAAAGATGGAAAAAAGAAGATATGTAAATGGAGTTCTTCAAGGAGAGACTATTTTGAAAAAAGACACCACAAAATTGAAATATTATCTTTCAATAGACAAAGAAAGAATAAATATAGATGAATATCAAGAAAATATACTTTTAGACCCTAATATAGGACATTGGGATTTAAAAAATGAAGATATAGAAGAATTAAAAAAAATACTTGGTAAAAATGTCTATAAAAGAAAACCTCAAAAAGATGTAAATCAAGGAGGTATAGTAGGTATAGACTTTGGAACTAAGAGTACAGTTGTTGTTTATCAAAATGATAATGGAAATATAATACCAATGAGAATTGGAGGAAGACCTTTAAATAAGGAAGTAGATGCTAAAGACTATGAAAATCCAACAGTAATAGAATTTAAAGCTATAGATAAATTTTTGAAAGATTATAATGAAAAAATTGGTAGACCCTATACGAAATGGGAAGATGTAACAGTTTCACACAATGCATTGAGTAATTTATTTGAGAGCAATAGTGAAAACTATAATTCTATAATGACGGAAATAAAGCAATGGACAGTTAATAAAAATGATGAAACAATTTTAGTTGATAAAAAAGGAAGAAGAATAAAACTTCCTCCATATTTAGAAAAAGAAGAAGATTATTTAGACCCTGTTGAATTGTATGCTTACTATATTGGAAGCTATATAAATACAATGAGAAATGGTATTTTTTTAAAATATATTTTATCTTTTCCTGTAACTTATGAAAAAGTTATAAGAGAAAAAATCTTAGAGAGCTTTAGAAAAGGTATACAGAAGTCTTTACCAATAGAAATTCAGGAAGATAAAGAATTAATGAAAGAATTTAAAGTTAAACATGGAGCAAATGAGCCAGCAGCATTTGCAGTATGTGCTTTAACTGAGCTTAAAATAGAACCTAGAGATATAAAAAACAAAGTATATTATGGAGTTTTTGATTTTGGTGGAGGAACAACAGATTTTGATTTTGGAATTTGGAAATTTGCTAGTGAAGAAGACCAAGAAGCAGGATATGATTACGAGTTAGAACATTTTGGAGCAGGTGGAGAAAAATATTTAGGTGGAGAGAATATAATAAAAGATTTAGCTTATAATGTTTTCTATGATAATGCAGAAAAATTAAGAAAAGAAAATATACAATATACAAGACCAGAAGGTTATGATGAACTAGCTGGTGAAGAAACTTTGGTTAGCAAAACAAGAGAAGCTAAATTGAATACAAAAATATTAGCAGAGAAACTAAGACCTATTTGGGAAGAAAATGAAGAACAAAAGGAACCTATAAAATGTATTCTTTATGATGCAGAGGGAAAATTAAATACTAATTTAGAATTAAAAGTTAATGATGGAAAATTGAAAAATATAATAAGAGAAAAGATTGAAAGAGGAATAAAAAACTTTTTTATTAAAATGGAACATTCTTTTAGAGATGAAAATGTAAAAGAAATAAATATTTTCTTAGCAGGAAATTCTTCTAAACATCCTTATGTTGAAGAGATATTTAAAAGATACCAAGAAGAAATGAAAGAAAATATTAAATTAAATATTTATAATACAAAAATTTTTGAAGAAATAGAAGGAAAAACAAATGTAAAACCAAATGCTAAAACAGGGGTTGCCTATGGATTAATTTATTCAAGGGATAGTGGAAATATAAAAGTAGTTAATAGAGATGAGCAAGAAAATATTGGAAATAAGATTAACTTTAAATTCTATATTGGAACTAATAGAAGAGGGAAATTTAATTGTATTTTAAGTCCAAATTCAATTTATGAAAAGTTTGAGTTTTTTGGAGTATTAAAAACAGATGTTTTTGAGTTTTATTACACAACATCTTCAGAAGCAAATACTAATGAAATGCCTATATCTGAAGCTAAGATAAAAAGAATTAATTTAAAAAATGAATATAGACTTGAAGATAGATATAGAATTTATTTTAAAATTACAGAAGTAGAAACTTTAGAATATGTTATTGTAGAAAATGAAGATGGTATTGAAATAAAAGAATTTATTGAGGAGGGAACAATAACTCTAAATTAAAGGGTGGGGAAAATGGAAAAGGAAACTAAAGAAATTAATACTAAAATTGAAAAATTTGAAACAGTAAAAGAATTTAGAGATTTAAACAGTTTAAAATTAATAAATAAAGATAATAGTACAATATCTCTTAATGAAAAATTTAAAGATTTTCAAGAAATTTACTCATTAATAACAAGAGATATAAAAACTAAGAATAAAAAGTGGATATTTTCTAAAAAAGATAAGGTTTACTATATTTTTTCTCAAAATAGATTAGCAACTTCAACTATAAGTACTGGAAATATAGATAAAAATATTTTAGAAATTCAAGAAATTTCAAAAAAATTTGATAAAAATATATATTCAAATTTAGGAATTCCAATAAAAATAAAATTTGATATACCAGATTTTAATCAAATAAATGAGTTAAGAGATATTGGTTTTTTAGAAAATGGATTTTGGTATTATCAATATAATAATAATGAAGTTATCAAATATAATGATGTTCTTGTTAATAATAGTAATGGGAATACTAAAAGTACTGGAATTTTTAGTATAGAAAGCTTTGTAGATAATTTAGATAAAAGAAATGAAAGTTTAAAGATAGAAACTAATGTTATAAAAGAAATAGATAAAAAAATTGAAGAAAATGCAATAGAAATAGATAAATACACAGATTTAAATAAATTTATTGATATTTTAAGTGAAATAGGAGTTTTTAATAGAACTAAAGCAGAAAAATTAATAGAAAATATAAAAACAAATGGTTTTTGGGGAAGTCTACTAAATAGTCTTAATTCTATTCCAAATACTCCAAAAGAGCTTTTAGATAGATATAAAGCTAGTTTATTAGAAAGTAAAGAACTAAAAGATTTTGAAGTTATTTTAAACTATAACTTATTGGATACTGAGATTATCAATGGTGAAGAGAATCCAAAGAAGTTTAGAACCTTAGTTAATCTATATAAAACATATAAAAACTATATTTCTTGTATCTATATAAAAGATAATACAGAAGATACTGTTGAACTAGTTTTTAATTTTGATAAGATTATTTCTTCTGCTGAAAATAGAGAAGAATTATTTGATGGAATAGAAATTTTATATAAAGAAGATAATAATCTAGGAATAGAAAAAGAAGAAATTTATAATGATAAAAATATTATCTATTATAAAAATGGAGATATTGAAGAAATCTATAATCCAGAGTCAGATACAAAATTATCAGTATATAAATATAAAGATGAAGGCAAAGAAAAAAGAAGTTATGTAAATGGAATACTTGAAGGAGAAAGTTTTCTGGAATTTGAAAATGGAGATACAGAAACAAGAGAATATAAAAATAATATTTTACAAGGGCTAGCTATTGAAAAAAAAGAAGATAAAGTTAAAGAATATTTCTATAATAATGGAATTAGAGAGGAAATGCCAGTATTAAAAAAATACCTTTCAATAGATAAAGAAAGAATATATATTGATGATTATGAAGAAAACAGACTTACTGATTATAGTTTAGGACATTGGGATTTACAAAATGAGGATAAAGACAAAGAAGAATTAGAAAAAATCTTAGGAAAATCTATCTACGATAGAGACCCTAAAAAAGATATAAATACTGGTGGAATAGTTGGTATAGATTTTGGAACTAAAAGTACAGTTGTTGTTTATCAAAAAGATAGAACTACTATCTTACCTATGAGAATAAGTGGTGGAATAATATTAAATAATGATGTAAGAGATGAAGATTATGAAAATCCAACTGTTATTGAATTTATAGATAAAGTAAGTTTTTTAAAAGATTACAATGCTAAAGCGGGAAGACCTAATACTAAATGGGATGATGTAAAAGTTTCTTATACTGCTTTCAATAATTTAATTGAAGGAAGTGGGGAGCAATTTCACTCTATAATTTCTGATATAAAGCAATGGGCAGTTAGAGATGAAAGTATTAAATTAAAAGATAAAAAAGGAACTGAATTTGAAATAACTAATTATTCAGAATTAGATAAAAACAAAGATAAGGAAGACTTTTTAGACCCTGTTGAACTATATGCTTATTACATTGGAAGCTACATTAATACTATGAAAAATGGAATTTATTTAGAATACTACCTATCTTTTCCAGTAACATATAAAATATCTGTAAGAGAAAAAATACTAGATAGTTTTAAAAGAGGAATAAAAAAATCTTTACCTATTGGAATACAAAATAATGAGAAAATAATGAAAAGATTTAAAGTTGAACATGGTTCAAATGAGCCAGCAGCTTATGCAGTATGTGCTTTAAAAACATTCAAAATAGAGCCTATAGATGAAGAAGATAAAATTTATTATGGAGTTTTTGATTTTGGAGGAGGAACAACAGACTTTGATTTTGGAATTTGGAAGTTTGGTAAAGATGAAGATGGTTATGATTATGAATTAGAGCATTTTAAAGCAGGTGGAGATATAGATTTAGGTGGAGAAAATATAGTAAAAGAATTAGCTTATAAGGTTTTTACTAATAATTCTTCTAAATTAAAAGAAAGTAAAATTCATTATACAAGACCTCCATATTATACTGAAATTATTGAAGATATCTTAGTTGATAATAGCTCTGTAATAGCAAGGTTAAACACTAGATTATTGTCAGAAAGACTTAGACCAGTTTGGGAAAATCCTGAATGTGTTAAAAGAGAAAAAATGGAAAAAGAAAAAGTGATTTTGTATAATCCACAGAATGAAGAAATTAAGGATATAGAGTTAAAAATTGATGAAGATGAATTAAATACTCTTATTAAAGAAAAAATAGAAAGCGGAATAAAAAAATTCTTTATTAAACTAGAAGAAGCTTTTGAAGATGAAGATGTAAAAGAAATAAATATTTTCTTGGCAGGAAATTCTTCTAAACATCCTTATGTAGAAGAAGTATTTAAAAGATATCAAGAAGAAGTAAAAGATAAATATCTATTAAAAATTTATGATGTAAAAGCTATTAAAGAAGCTAATAAAGATAGTAAAAAAGTTAGTCCGACAGGAAAAACTGGTGTAGCTTATGGGCTTATTTATTCAAGAAAAGGTGGAAAGATAAAGGTAACTAATAGAGATGAAAAAGCTAATATTGGAAATGAAATTAATTTTTCATACTATGTAGGAACTAGTAAAAGAGATAAATTTATTCCAGTGATAACTCCTAGTTCAAAATATGAAGAATATAGTTTTTTTGGAATACTTACTTCTGATACTTTTGAAATATATTGTACAACATCTCCTGAAGCACAAACAAAACAATTAGAAATAGAAAAAGCTATAGTAAAAAGAATAGCCTTAAAAAATGACTATAATGGAGATGAAAAATATAGAATATATATAAAAGCTAATAAAAATGAACCTACAAAGATACATTATATTATAGTTAAAAAAGAAGAAGAGGTTGAAGTAAAAGAATTTTTAGAAGAAGATGATATAAATTTAGAATAAGGAGGGAAAATGTTTGATATCTATATTAGAAAATCAGAATTGTTAAGAAACGAGATAATAGAAGATATAAAATCTAAATTATTTAGTAAAAAGAAGATATTAGAAGAAATTTTAAGTAAACTTATTTCTTCCAGTGGAAATATAGAAGTAAAATATAAAAATAAAAAATTTTTCTATAATAGAAGGGTAAATAGACTATTTCCTGATTTTGAAAATTATAAATTTAATTTTTTTTACTTAAATGAAATAGATGAACTTGAAAAAATTGAAGATTTTGAAAATGCAGAATATCTTAATGAAGATATTTTTAAAAGAGTATTTTTTAAAGAAAAAGATAAATTTGTTGATGATGGAAGAATATTAAATAGAAATCAGAAAATAGATAAATTTATTATAAAGAAAAATGATAAACTAATTATTATTGACAATAAGGGACAGGAAATAGAAACTAAAGAAGGCTTTCTAATACCAGTTATAAAAATATTAGGAACAGATAATACCAAAAAAGAATTTAAAGAAATAGTTAAAATCTTTGAAGAGAATAGTATTGAGATAATATTTAATGATATTAATAAAAGACTTAAAGAAAAATATGAAGAATTAGTTGAATTATATAAAGATATAGAAAATTATAATTTTTTAGAAAAAGATTCTAAATATAATGAAATAGAAATTTTAAAATCTTTTGAAGAAGAAAAGTTTGATTTACCTAAAAATTTTATAGAAACTTATATAGAAAAACTTAAAAATATTGAAAAAACTAGATTAGATGAAAAAGAATATGATGATAATATTTTTAAGGATTATCAAAAGGGAAATTGGGATATTTTTTCAGATAACAAAGAAAGTATTGAGAAAAGAGAATTAGTAAAAATCTCAACAGATAAAGAATATCATAAGAAAAATCCAGAGGAAGATATAAAAAGTGGAGGAATTGTTGCTATAGATTTTGGAACTAAAAGTACAGTTGTAGCAATTCAAACTCAAAATGAAAATGTTAGTCTTGTTAGAATAGCAGGAGGTAGCTATAAAAAAAATGTAAAAAAAGAACAATTTGAAAATCCTACAATTATGGAATTTCTTGATATAGAAAATTTTGAAAAAAAATATTCTGAATCAAGTGGAAGACCTTTTACAGAATGGAATGATTTAAGAATATCATATACAGCAGAAGCAAATTTTAAAGCAGGATCAAGATTTGTACTTGAGGGATTAAAACAGTGGGCAGGTAATAAAGAAGAAAAACTTATCGTATATGATAAAAAAGGAAAAAGAATAGATTTAAAACCATTTATTGATGTAGAAGATGAATTTGACCCTATTGAATACTATGCTTACTATATTGGAAGTTACATAAATAATATGTTTACAGGAAATATATTTACAAAATATTTGTTATCTTTTCCAATAAAATATGAAAATAAAATAAGAGAAAAAATATTAAAAAGCTTTGAAAAAGGTATAAAAAAATCTTTACCTATCAGCGTTTTAGAAAATAAGAAAATAATGGAAGATTTTAAAGTGGATAGAGGAGCAAATGAGCCAACAGCCTATTTTCTATGTGCAATTGAAGAGCTAAATAAATTACCTAAAGAAGATGAAAAGTTATTTTATGGTATCTTTGATTTTGGTGGAGGAACAACAGATTTTTCTTTTGGAGTTTGTGAATATGTCAATGATGACTTTAAAAACTATGATTATAAAGTTACTCATTTTAGAGAGGGTGGAGATAAATACTTAGGTGGAGAGAGTATATTAAAAACTTTAGCCTTTGAATTATGTAAAAATAATATAACTTTATTAAAAGAAAATAATGTTCATTTTTATTGTCCTAATGGTTGTGATAGAGAATTTACTGGTTATGAAGGAATGATAGACAATTCTTATGAAGCTATATATAACATAAAATATATAGCAGAAAAATTTAGAAATTTCTGGGAAGAAAAAGAAGATGAACTTAATGATCAAAATACTATAACTTTAGCTGAACTATATGACAGTGATTCTAATCTTAAAAGCTTGACCTTAAAATTTGATAAAGATAAGTATGAGGACTTAATAAATAAAATTTTAAAGAAAGGAATAGAAAACTTTATGAGTTCCTTAGAATTAGTTTTTTCAAAAAAAGAAGAAGAACTAGAAGATATAAATAGTATGGAAATCTTTTTATCTGGAAACTCAAGTAAAAGCAAAAGATTTCAAAAATTATTTAAAGAAGAAGTAACTAAACTTGAAACTGAAATACTTAAAGATTCAGAAATAAAAGAAAAAGTTTTTAATATTAATTATCCAATAGAAATAAATAAAAATAAAAGAGATTTAGAAATTAATGCTAAAACTGGAACTGCAATAGGACTTTTAGAATCAAGAAAAGGTGGAAGATTTAAAATAATTTCTAGAAATGAGATAAGAAATAATGATGAAATTGATTTTCAGTTTTTTGTAGGCTATTTAAAAAATAAAAAATTTAAGGTAGCTTTAGATAGTACAGATGGCTATGAAAACTGGAAAAAATTCTCAGATGCTAGTGTAAAAGAAAATGAAATCTACTATATACCTTTAGCAAATTCAATAGAAGGAGAACTTTCTAGTGATAGTTCTTATTTAAAAAGAAAAATTATAAAACTAGAAAAAGAATATTTAGAACTTGAAGACCCAAAATATATTTATATTCAGGCTTATAAAATAGATAAAGTTAGATATTGTGTTTCAACAGATAAAAAAATTAGAAAAAGTGAATATGTTGAAGAGCCAAAAGAATTAGATTTAGTATAAATAGGAAAAGGTGAGATAATGAATAATTTATTTCTTTTAAGTCAATTTAAGAATAAATTTAATGAAAAAGTTGAAGAGAAATATAGAATAAATGAAATAAAAAATGAAGGAAATGCTTATGAGTTTTCCTATGGAGGATACAATTTTAAAATAAACAAAGAAAAAGAAATCTTTATAAATTCAGAAAAAATATTTTTTGATGATGTAATTATAAAAAAGAATATTTTTCAAAAGAGTATCTATTTGAAAAATCAAAAGTTAAAACTTTCAAAGCAGGAAGTGAATTATTTAGAAATAATACTCAGAAATATTTTTTCTTTGAGTATAGATATGGAGATAAGTGAATTTTTTCATTCATTATCAAGTAGAGAAGATAGTTTTAAAAAAAATTATTTACTATTTTTAAGAGATACTCTATTCAAATATAGTTTAGACTACATATACGTATATAGGTATATATTTGATTTAGGTTTATCTTTAAACTTAGAAAAAAATGTTGTAGATAGCCTTGTTTTAAAAGAATTATATAAAGAAAAAATTTTTAAAAATGATATGGAATACAGATATTTTTTAAATGATTTTATATATTTTTTCATATTATTTAACTTTGAACTTCCAAATAAGAATGCACTAAATGATTTGGCTAGTGGGAATAAAGATTTATTAGAGTATCTATCAAAAAAATTATATAAAAAAGAAATAAAAGCTTTAAAATCTATAAATAAATATATAGAAGTGAGGGACCAAAAGAATTATTTCTTTTCTAGACAAGTGTACTTAAATATTTTAAAAAGAAATGAATTAAATAATATAGGAGGAGTAAAAATGCATTTAGATGAAAAAGAAGAAAGAGAATTTATAATTGAGTTTAAGGATATGAATGATGAGATATGTCAATATTCTATAAGTCCAGAAAAAGATGAAATAAGTGGAATATTTAATGTAGAATACTTAGAATCATTAGAAGGAGAAAGCAATCCTATTTTAATTTCAGGAACAGATAGAATAGATTTTAGTAGTTGTCTTGAATATAAAAAAGAAGATGCTGATAAAGATTATATAGCTAAAATAGAAAGAGTATATCCTACTATAGATAAAGTATTAGGAAATGTTAATTTTGTAAGAGAAGATTTTATATCTTTTCCAAAAATTTATATGAATGACATTACTGAAAAAAAGATACTTGGCTTTAGAGAAATAAATAGAGAATTTTTAAGAGACAAAGGAGTATGGTTAAATCAAGGAAAAAGATATGTAGAACTTACTTTAGAAAATATATTAAATTATTTTCAAGAAAATAAAGGTTATGAAATAGATTTTAAATTATTTTTAAATAGAATAGGAAATAGTGAGTTACCAAAAGAAAAAATTGATACAAACTGGGTAAATAATATAAGAGAAGAAAATGTTGAAAATAATTTTACATTCAATTTTGATATAGATACAGATTATATTTTTGAAAGAGTTGAAGCTGAGTTAAAAGATAGCTTTATAAATCTAGGTTTTGAAGTAGAAATCTCTTTTAAAAGTAATATAAAATGCTTTAAAATTATGACTCCTTTTGAAATAAAATTTAAAAATGCTGAAAAATATGCAGGTGGTATAGTAGTTATAGATTTTGGAACAAGTTCAACTTGTATAGCCTATTCTAATGGAAAAATGATTACACTTGAAAATATGGATGGAACAGATAATAAAAGTAGAATATTTGAAAATCCTACAAATTTTCTAGTAAACAATTGGAATAATTTTTCAGAAAAATGGTTAAATGAAATCTATCCAGATATTATAAGAATGGAGGGAATTTATGATAAAGAAGGTGATTTTTTCCAAGGTTATAAATTAAAAGATGAAGAAGGTGGGTTAAATAGAGATATCATAAATGCCACTTTAGATCAAATAAAATTAGTTCCTTATAGAAGATTAAAATTAGGTGAACCTGCTAAATTTAGACCTGCAATAGACCATAATAAAGATATAAACTTAATGTCAGGAGAAGATGTTAAAGAAGATAAAGATAATTTTAAACCTATAGTTGCTTATTCATATTTGCTTGGAAGAAATGTTATGTATCCAATTAAAAGAACTAATGAACTAAATGAAGAAAAAATTGCAATAAATTTTAGAATGACTATTCCAACTAAATTTGATAAAGAAGTAAAAGAAGCAATTAGGCAAGATTTAGAAAGAGGTTTAAAACTATCTGCACCACAAAATATTAGAGATCAAGTAACAGTAGAAATTGGAAATGAAGAGCCTGTAGCTTTTATTGGTGCTATGATAGAGAAAGGTGAAATAAGAAGAGGAGATAAATTTGCAGTTCTTGATTTAGGTGGAGGAACATTAGACTATGCTTTTGGACTTTATAGAAAAGCTACTGATGAGGAAGAAGAGGAAGAAATAGTAAATGTATTAGAAATATTTAACACAGATGGTAATGAAAGAGGAGGTTCTGAATACCTTATAAATAAAATTTCATACTATATTTATAAAGAAAATAGTGAAGAAATGAAAAATAAAAAGATACCTTTTATAGTTCCTTATGATGAAAAACCAATAGAATATTTCCCAGAAAATTTATTAGTTGGAAAGACAACTAACTCTTATTTAAACTTAAAATATATTAATGAAATATCTAAAAAAATTCTTATTAATGGAGAAAATAAATCTGATTATTCATTGACTTTAAAAGATATAAATAATATAGACAATGTTATAGACCTAGTAATTGTTCCTGATCAAATAACAAGCATAATAATTAAAGCTTATATGGAAAAAATTGTTGATGATTTTATAGAATTGGTTAAAAAGAATATTCCTACTCCCTATGACAATTTAAAGATTTTTAGAGCAGGAAATGGTTCAAGAAGTGAAATACTAGAAAGTATTTTGAATGAAAAAGTTAGAATAAATTTTGATAATAAAATTCCTATTTTTATAGATGAACTAAATCAAGATGGAGTTAATCCAAAAACAGCAGTTGTTTTAGGTGAAGTAAACTTAGCAGGAATGGAAAGTACAAAAATAATTTATCAAAATAAGAGTAAAGAAGATGAAGTTCCATTTGAATTTTATGTTGGAAGACAAGATGAAGAAGGAAGTTCAGCTTTTGAAGAATTAATTTCTAAAGGTAGTGTAGAAAAAACTTGGAAAAAATATGGAATTGTTCCAAAAGCTAAAAGAGAGAAAGAAATTTTTTACAGTGATGTTATGGGTATTTTAGATATAAAAGATGAAAGACTAAGAAGACAAAAATTTAGTTTCTCAGAAGAAGAAATGCAAAATAGTGGAAAATTATGGATAAGACCTAATGTTGCAAATAAGATAGAGTATATTTTCTCTAAAGAAGAACCTAATGAAGAAACTACTGGAACAATAATTGAATTAAAAAGATAGGAGGAACAATGCAAGATAAAGAAGTTATTGAAAATTATGATGATAATAGCAACAGTGATAAGGATAGTAGTAGAAAAATTAACAAACTTGACTTTATAATAGATGAATTAAAAAATTTTATTACTAAGGAATACACAGAAGAATTATTAAAGGAAATAAAAATTAAAATAAATTTTGAAAAACTTGAAGATACTCGAAATCTTATTGAAAATTTAAATCTAGAGATTAAAACTTTAAAAGACTTAGAAGGAAAAATAAATAATAAATTTGAAAATTTAGAAAATAATGAAATTAATGGGCTTAAAGAAAAATATCAAACTATTGAAAATATATTTAATCTTATAAAAGAGAACTCTCATAAAATTCAGGGTTTAAAATCAGAAACTGACAATTTAAAATCAAGTATTTTAGGAGAGTTAGGAGAAAAAATAAATGATTTAGATGGGAAATATTTGGGAACTATTGAAAATTTAAAGAATAATGAAATTAGTAAACTTGATACAAAATATTCAGAAGTTTTAGGAAAATTTGATAATCTCAAAGATGATATCATCAAAGAAAAAGATAAAAGAATTGATGATAAAGAAAAAGAGTTACAAGAAGTAAAGGAAAGTAATGTTAAATTAAACCAAAAATTAGAAGAAGAAAAGAAAGAGAATAGTGGACAACTAGATAGCTTGAATAAAAAACTTGAAGATGAAAAAAAAAGGGTAAAAGAATTAGAAATAAAAGATAGTTCCAGTCAAGTTGAATTAGAAACTTTGAAAGAACAATTAACTGAAAAAAAAGAAGATATCAAAACTAAAGTTAAGGAACTAGAAGAATTAAAGAAGTCTAATATTGAACTAAATCAAAAATTAGAAATCCAAGAGAGAGATAATAGAAGTCAAGTAGAAGGTTTGAATGAAAAATTAAAAGGATTAGAACTAGAAAATAATTCTAATAAAGCTAAATTAGTAAATTTAGAAAATGAATTAATTCAAAAAAAATCAGAAATAAAAGAATTAAAAATATTTAATGATACTTTAAATGAGAAGTTAGAATCTGAAAAATCTTCTAATGAATATCAAGTTTCTAGTTTTAAAGAAAAAATAGAAAAAGAAAAACAAGAAAATAAAGAACTAATCAGCGAATTAAAAATTAAATTAAATAATTTCTATGACAAAATAGAGAAACCTTATGAAAATTTATTAAAAGCTATTACTGAAAGCACAAAAGCAGATACTATTGGAAATTATTTAGGTTTTAATAATGAAAAAGGACTTTCAAAATCTATGATTCTTTTTGCACTAGCTAGTGATGATAATCTTGCAAGAAGAATTGCACTTTTTTACTCAGAAAGAAAAGAAATAATGGTGGAAGAAGATTTTAGGATAGTAAAAGAAGTAAATAATATATATGTAAATAAACCTTGGGGTATTTTATATGCAGAAGCTGAAGGACCTTATCAAAGTTCTCTACTTAAAGATAGAAAAAGCTCAAGTATCTATAAAAACTTTACAGCAATGTATTCTCCAGCATATAGACCAGATGAAAATGGAAATTCTCCTATAAAAGGAATAGTTGATGGAAAATAATAAGCTATATTTGTATCATAGAGCATCAGGAATAAAAACTTTGGGTCCAGGACTTCGTTATGCAATTTGGACTCAAGGTTGCATTCATAACTGTAAGAATTGTATAGCTCCAGATACTCATCCTTTAGACAAAAATGGTTATTGGTTAAGTGTAGAAGAACTATATTTAGAAATAGAAGAGAGTATAAAAAAAGAAAATTTAAGAGGTATAACAATTTCAGGGGGAGAACCATTTCTTCAAGTTTCTCCACTTGTAAAACTTATAAAGATGTTAAAAGAAAAAACAAAATTGGATATAATTTGTTTTACTGGTTTTGATTATTCTCAATTAAAAAATAAAAAAGATGAGAATACAAAGTATATATTAGCTAATATTGATATTTTAATAGATGGTAAATATGTAGAAGAAAAAAATGAAAATAATTATTTAAGAGGTTCTAGTAATCAAAATATGATTTTTCTTTCTGAAAGATATAAAAAATATGAGAATGATATGAAAAATTTGAAAAATAGAAATATAGAAATAATGTGGATAAATGATAGAGAAATATTTATTGCAGGAATACCTTATAAAGAAAGTGGGGATAAATAAATGAGTGGAAGAAAAAGTAGTGAAGTAAGTAGTTTATTATCATTAGGAAAACGTAGTAGAGATGAAATAAATAGAAATCTTAATAATGGGATTAATCAAAATATTTCAAAAAATGAGAACTTTATAAGTAAATTAAAAAATATAGATGAAGAAGTTGATGCAGTAAATTTAGCTATAGATTCTCAAATTAAAGATGAAGTCTCTAAAGAAGAGTTAAATAATATCTTAAATAGACTTAAATTAGAAAAAGAAAAAATAAAAAATACAATTTTAGAAACTTTTTCAAATGAACTAAATAAAAAAAGAATGATAGAAGATGAATTTTTAAGTCTTGATAAAAGAACAGCTGAAATAGAAAAAACTATCCAAAATAAGTGGGATTATTGTGATAATGAATATTCAGAGGCAAATAGTATAGTTTCAAGATATGAAAATGGGAAGAAACAATTAAATTCTTTAGGAATACAGATATCAAATAAATTACAAAAAAATATGGAAATTATGCTAGGAATTGATACTACATATAGAAATATTCTAAAACTAGAAAAAGATTTTAAAATAAAAACTAAAAATATTATAAATTCTAATAATTTAGCATATATAAATGATATTTTTGAAGCAATAGATAAAAATATTGCAAATAAATTTATGACAGAAGAATTTAATGAAATAAAAAAGGAAGTAAAATCATTAAATCAAACTAATATTGAAGAAAAGTTTAATAATTTAAAGTATAGACTAGAAAAATTTTCTCAAGAACTAACAGATAAGTATAATACTTATATTTTTAAAAAAGAAAGAGCTGAAAAAACATTAGAAGAATTTTTAGAAACAGTTGAAGGTTTTAACTTAAATAATATAAAATCTTATATAAAGAATAAGGAAGAATTAATGGATATGTATTCATTTGCAGAAACATATAAAGTTTCTGGAGTATCAAGAGAAAAATTTTATGAAAATTTACAAAAAATAAAAGAATTAATTTCAAAAGAAGAATTTGATTTGGCATATTCTATAACAGAAAAAGCTAAAGATACGGTAAATTACGAAAAAGAAATTTTAAATAAGGAATATGAAAGAATTATAAGTCAATTAGAATATGCTCAAAAGGTTGGTTTAGCAGGAAAAGATTTGGGATATCATGTTGCTATAAGTGAAAGTGAAAATGGTATTCAAGATGGATTTAATATAAAATTGACTATGGGAGATGAAATTATAGATTTTGAACCTAGAATAAATTCTGATGGGATTTCTTCTTTAAATATAGATCATCAAGAATCAATATCAGGAAGTTGTGGAACTACAATGGAAAAAGTTATGAAAGCTCTACAAGGAAAGGGTATTCTGATAACAGATATTTTAAAAAATGGTAAATCTGTTGTCTTTAAAGATAAGACTTCAAGTAGTAAAAGTAGTAATAGTCAAGATAGAGGAAGAGCTAGAAATTAGGAGGACTTATGAAGCATAATTATGAAGAATTTATAGAATTAATTTTAGAGATGGATATATTTGGTATAGATTTAGATAAGGATTTTAGGAAATTAGTCTTAGATAATAAAGATAGAAGAAACTTAAATCTTATCAGAGATTATTTTTTTGATAGAAAACTTATAAATGATTTAAGAGATATACTTTTAAATGAAGAAAAGTTTGATACTGAAAGAATGACTTTAATTTTAGAAAAATTAGTTGAAATATATCCTTTATCTAAAAATCTTTTAGATGCAATTATTTATAAAAATAATAATAGAGAAATAGAAAAAAAATTATTAGCTAAATTTAGTTATAAGAATAATCCATTTGTTAAAGGAATGAAAACTTATATTTCTAATATAAACAATGAATATTCTAATGGAAAGGAAGAAATAAAAGATTTAGAAAATAAAGTAAACCAAATTGAAGTAGAAAATAATAAAATCATAAAATTGGAAGAAAAGTTAAAAGAAGTTGAAGAAGTAAACAAACAGTATGATTCAAAAATAAAAGAGAGAAAAGATTTAGAAAATAAGATTGAAGAATTAAAAAAAGTAAATACCAATGAATTTGAAGAAAAAAATCAAAAATTAAGAATTGAAATAGAAAATTTAGAAAAACAGATAGAAGCAAATAAAAAACGACAAGAAGAGGAAATTTCAAAAAGAAATTCTTTAAAAAAACATTTAGAAGATTTAGATGAAAGTGAATTGAGTGAGAAAGAAAATAAACTTATAAAAGAATTAATCAATTTATGGGGAGATGTAGATTAATTATAAAAGGAGTATGTCTGTGGAAAAGTTAAAAAAATATAAATATAAAAAATGTAAAAGACTTATGGAAAAAATTCAAGATTCTTATTTAGAATTTGGGAAAAATAGAATTTTTTTAACAGGTAATGAACTAAAAGATCTATTTTTAAGAGATATAAGAAGTGGTTACTTTGATTTAAAAGAAAGTATAAAAGACTATGTTCTTCATAATAATAGATTTAAATGGTTTATTGTTCTATCTTCTTCTAAAACGAATATGAAGTTTTTTATAAAAAATAAAGATAGAAATGGGAATTTTATTTTCGTTGATTCTAGCCATAATGAATTTATACCACAAGAAATTAAGGATGAATCTGATTTATTAAATATGAATGTTAGAGAAGAAGAACAAGAAGAAGAAAATACTCAAGAACAAGCTAATTTAACTGAGGCTGAATATATAAAAGAGATTATCCCTAATCTTTTAAATAAAGACTATAAATCAGGAGAAGAAGTATGTTTATTTATAGAAGATTTAGACTGGATAGCTAATTTCTATGATGAAAAAGATAATGCTTTTATTAAAGATATAAAAGAATTAGAAAAATTAAAAAAGCATTTGGTTATAATTTCATTAAAAGACAAAACAATACTTGAAGAAACTTATTATGAAAAATTAGATGATAAAGAACTAATAATAGTTCCTAGAGCATTAACAGAAGAAATAGAAATGACTTTATATAGGCTAACTTGGAAAAGTTTGAAAAAAAATCTAAAGGATTTATCTTTGAATGATTTAGCTTTAGCTTTTTCAAATAGCAAAACTTCTTTAAAAGAAGTTATAAGAATTTTTACAAAAAAATTAAAAGAATATGGAGAAGATTTAAAACTAGAAAATTTTGAATTTAAAGAAAAAGTTAAAGAAAAAGTTTATTGGGAAGATATTGAAATAGAAGAAGTTATAAAAGAAAAACTAATAAAAAAAATAAGAAGTTTTAAAGATGGGAAATCAAAAGAAAAAGGAATATTGTTGTATGGTCCACCAGGAACTGGTAAAACTATGATAGCAAAAGCTATGGCGACAGAAGAGAAATTATATTTCTTAGCTCCTAAACTATCAGAGTTAAAAGGAGAATATGTAGGACAATCAGCTCCTAAAATAAAAGCTCTTTTTGAGGAAGCAAGAGTAAATGAACCAACTTTAATATTTTTAGATGAAGTGGATACTTTATTTCCAGCAAGAGATAATGGAGATGGAGATAGTTATACAAAAGACATGGTAAATGAATTTTTACAACAATTAGATGGAGTTGACACTGGAGAACAAAAAATAATAGTACTTGCTGCAACTAACAGAGAGTATATGATAGATCCTGCTGTAAAAAGTAGGTTAGGTGAGCCAATTAAAATTGATTTGCCTACACAAAGAGAAACAGAAAATATGTATAATAAAAATTTCAAAGGATTTTTTGAAATTGAATTTTTAGATTTATTAGATTCAGAAAATAATCAAGAACTAATAAGAAAGAGTTATAGGATGTCTGGAAGGGATTTGAAAAATCTTTGTGATGATATAAAAAAACATCCTAAGTTTTTAACATTTCAAATAGAAAGTGATTCAAAAGAAAGAAATAAGTATTTCAAAGATATAATGAATGAAGTTTTCAGATATAAGATACAAAATATGGTAAATAGTATGAAAAGCAAAGGTTTAGATGTTGACATAAATTTAGATAAAGGAGATATTCTTTTTGGGGAAGATATCACTAAGATAAAAAGAAGATTAAAATCATATATAAAAGAAATTACTGAAAATGAGTTTGAAAGGGGAAAGAGAGCAACAAAAGGAATAGCTAAAAGAAATGGAGTATTATTATATGGTCCTCCAGGAAATGGTAAATCAGAGTTAGTTAGAGATATATGTAAAGAAAATGGGTTGATATATGTAGGAGTAGAAGGTAGAAGTTTCACAGGTACTACAGAAAAAGAGCGAATAGATATGATAGAAACAATTTTTGAAGAAACTTTTAAGTTAGCTAATATTTGTTCTGATGAAGAAGGAGTAGTTTTATTCTTTGATGAGTTTGATTCTTTGGTAGGAAGTACAATGTCACCACTTATTAGAGGAACAATACTAACAAAATTATCCCAAAAAAAAGATGGTTTAAGAGATAATAGTTCAAAAATTCTTTTAATGGCGGCTACTAATTTTTATGAAGATATAGATGAAGCGGTGAAAAGACCTGGACGTTTTGATGAACATTTTGTATTAAGAAATCCAAGAGAAAAAGATGCTCTATTAATTTTAAGAGAATGCTTCTATAAAGAGAAAATGAGAGAAGAAGATAGTGATATTTTTAGCAAATTTTATGAAATGATAAGAAATGAAGATGTAAAAACTTCAATCTTATATAATTTAACTAACCTTAAAGATAGATATGATATCACTGATCCAGAAGTTCAAGAAATTATTGAAGAAATGGAAGATAATAGAAAAAAAGGTTTAGAAAAATTAGCTAATATTAGAAAAAAATATTTGTGTTCAGCCTCATCTATAAAAAAACATGTGGAAAATTTTAAAAGATTTTTATATGATGAAGGACTGTTTGAAAGTAATTACATAACCATAACTGATGACTTGATTTTTAAATACAAGGAGACATTTAATGGAAACTAATTTAAAGGAAAATTACTTAGGGAAGATAGAACAAATTAAAGATATTATAAATAAATATGATTTAGATTTTAATAAAGAGGACAATAAAACTATTGAAGAAATACAAAATTTTGCTTTAAAAGTACTGATGTTAGGAGTTTTTAATGCTGGAAAAAGTACATTACTTAATAAATATTTAGATGAAAAGGGGCTTTTAAAAGTTAATTCAGAAGCTGAAACAGCTGTTCCTTGTGAATTGAAATATTCTACTGATGAAAAAACTCTAGTTTATAAGACAAATGGAAAAATAATAAGAGAACTTAAAAATTATAATGTTAGAGCTGAAGAAGGAGCAGGAATAGAATATCTTGAAAAGTTTTTAAATAATAGAAAATTAAAAGAACTAGGGGATATAATCTTAGTTGATATGCCAGGACTAGATTCATCTAATGATGCTCATGAAGAAGCAATAAATAAATATATAAATGCTGGTGCTTATTACATACTTTTGACTGATCCTGAAAATGGAGGTATAAAAGACTCAACAGGACAATTTTTAAGTAAAATTTTGAAGTATCCTGAGCAATTTAGTGTTTTACTTACAAAAACAGATTTGAGTTCTATTGAGCATTGTGAAGATGTAATTAATGACCTAAAAGATCAATTTTCTGATAAAAATTTAGATATTTTTATAGGAAAAACTAAGAGAGATGACTATAGAGATTTTGAAAGAATTTTAGAAAGTATAGAATATAATAATATTTTTAGAAAAATATATAAAGATAGGGTTTTAGAAATTATAAATTCAAAAACATCTTATTTGGAAACTATATTAAAAAATAAAGATTTGGATATCACTGAAATAGAAGAAAATATTAAAATAAATGAAGAAAACTTTAATGAAATTGGAAAGAAAATAGAAAAAGAAAAAGAAAGATTTAATAGTAATTTAATAAAAAATGAGATAGTAGGAGAATTTGAAAGTAGATTAAATTCTCATTTTTCTGAATTAAAATCAGCAGCTAGAAGAGGAGGAAACTCTTTTAATAACAGAATAAAAACTATTGCAGCAAATGAGTTGAATCCAATTATAGAGAGTAAATTAAAACAAAGAGTTGATTATTTAATACAAGATTTAAAAGATTTTGCCTTAGATCTTCCACAAGGAGAAAATTCATCTTTGGTAACAGGTTTAATATCTATTGGACTTGCAAATACTCCAATTGTAACTAATATTTTAACAAATATATTTACTAAACTTATGATACCAATTCCTTACATAGGACCTATTATACAAGGAATAGTACTATTATTTTCATTTTTTAGAAATAAGAAGAAAAAAGAAGAAGCAAATGAAGAATTGGAAGATGCAGTTAGAGGAGCTATTTCACAAGTAGCTAATGGAATTACTCCACAAGTGACAAAAATAGTTGAAGATGCTAAGGAAAAATTATTTAATACATTAAATGAAAAATGTAAAAATGAACAAGAAGAAATAGATAAAATTTTAAAAGAGTTAGTTGAAAAGAAAAATGAAGAAGAGGAAGAATTTCAAAAATCTGTTATTGATTTAGAAAATGATATAAAAAAATTACAAACATTAGAATTATAGGGAGATACTGTGGAAGAAAATAATTTAGTTAATTATGAAGGAATAGATCTGCTTATCAAAATTCTAAACAAATCAGATAAAGATAATAGAGTAAAGAAGAGTATAGAAAATTTAGATAATATTGTAAATACAAAATTTAAAAAGTTGTTAAATTTTTCAAATATTATACCAGCAACTATATTTTTTGATATACAAAATCTAAATTTAGATTTAAAAGAGTTTTCTATTTATCCAAAAATATTTGGAAAAAATATTATAGGTGTTGGAGGTTGTTTTAGCTCAGGGAAATCTGCCTTTATAAATAGTATACTTGAAGAAAGAATTTTACCAATTGATACTATAATAACAACTTCTTTTCCAACATATATATTGAATGAAACAATCAATAAAAATATTCTTCTTACTTCTTTTCAAGAAATGTTAGAAGTAGATAAGTTGGATTTAAAAAAATTATCACATAGATTCTATGAAGAATATGGAGTTCATCTATCTACTGTTGTAGATAAAATTTTTATAGAAAATAATTCATTTGATTATGAAAACTTAGCATTACTTGATACTCCAGGGTATAATGCTGATTCAGATAGTGGGAAAAAAGATATGGAAATTAGCTATTCTCAGTTAAGAAGAGTTAAGTATATTATTTGGATCATAGATATAAATAATGGTGGATTAAGAAATGATGATTTAGATTTTATAAATTCTTTGGGTAAGGATAAAGAAATATTTTTTGTGATTAATAAAGCAGATACTGTCAGTGATGAAAAAGCGAGATATGATGTTTACCAACATATACAAAATCAAATTGAAAATGAAAAATTTAATTCATTGGGAGTGGCTCTTTATAGTTCTAGAAGTTCAAAAAACAAAGAAAAAAAGACTTATCCTGGAAATGATGTAAAAAAGTTTTTAGCTCAAATTAACAATTTAGAAAATATTAATTTCTTAGAGGATATTGGAAATCGTTTTAAAGAAATAATTAGTAAAATTGATAAAATTTTGGCAGATAGTCAAAATAAATCAGATAAGTTAATTAATACTGTAAATCAATATGATGCAGCTATGTATAAACTTGATGACTATTCTAAAAAATATTCTTCTGAGGATTTAATTAAAATAATTAAAGAAGAAAAAGAAAAAAAAGGAAATATAATAGAATTAGAAAAGTTAGTAAATGATTTTATAATTGAATATGTAAATGAACTACAAGATCTTTTTAAAAATATTGAAACTGAATTTGAGCTAGGTAAGGGAAAATTATCAAACTATATTAAAAATATAAATTTAGAAAATATTAGAGTAAAATTAGATCCAAGTAAAATTGGTAGTTTTATAAAAGTTTCTTTTGAAGAGAACCCAAAAAGTAATATTGTCATTGAAAAAAGCCAAGAAAAATTTAATCAAAAAAGTGAAGTAAAAACTGTAAATAGAGAAAATACAATCTTGAATACAGAAAAAAATATTCCAAAGAAAAAAATTGTGAAACAAGAATTAAGTCAAGATAAATTTATTAGGGAATTAAAAAAACTTTTTGGAGAAAACTAGTGGAGGGAATAAATGGAGCAAATTATATCAAAAATAGGAGCATTAGATAAATATAAAGGATACCTTTCTAATAGTTCAGATATAGTAGAATTTAACGAGAGTTTAAAAAATTTAAAAACATCTTTAGATGAAAAAAGAGAAGAAAAGAGAATTTTTAAACTAGGTATAGTAGGGCAAATGAAAACTGGGAAATCATCTTTTTTAAATGAATATTTATTTGGAGAAGAAATACTACCAACTGCTGCAACTCCTATGACAGCTGCTCTTACTTTAATAAAATATTCTGATGAAAATAAAGCAGAAATAGAGTTTTATAATAGAGATGACTGGAGTAGTATAGAAGAAAACAATAAAGAGTATGAAAAAGAATATAAAAAAGCTTTGGAGGAAGCAAAAGAAGAAGCTGAAAAAAAAGGAAGAGTTTTTAATAAAGAAAGATTCAAATTTGAAGATGCAGACTCTATTTTAAAAGGAAGTTATGAAATATATAAAAATTTTAAAGAGAATGGATTAGATAAAAGTTCTCTTGGAGAAACTAAAACAATAAAAATTAGTAATAAAAAAAATATTTTGGAAGATTTAAAAGAGTATGTTGGAAGTAAAGGAAAATATACTCCTTTGGTAAAGATGACAACACTATATATCAATGATGATAGAATAAAAGACTATATAATAATTGACACACCAGGAACTAATGATCCTATTATTTCTCGTGGTCAAAAGACAAAAGAATTTCTAGGGAAATGTGATTATATAGTATTTTTATCTTATTCATCTCAGTTTTTAGATAATAATGATAATGCCTATATTAAAGAACAATTACCATCAGAAGGAATAAGAGATATATTAATTTTGGCTTCAAAATTTGATAATCAATTATCACAAGAGAGTGTTTTTGAAGATGTAGATGGGGATATTAAAGCTGCATATGAAGAAGAAAAAAGAAAATTATCAAGAAAATTAAATAGATGGAGTGAAGAATTTAAAAAGGATGAAAATCCTTTGGATCTTTCTAAGAGTGAATTAGAATTTCAATCCACTATGTTATATAGAATATATAAAAATTTTGATAATTTAAGTGGAATTGAAAAAGAAATATTTGATAGATTAGAAGAAGATTATAATAACTCTACTTTTACTAAAGAATTATTAAAAGATTTATCAGGAATGCCAGCAGTTGAGAAAAAAATATCAAATATTTTAGTTAGAAAAGAAGAAATAATGAAAAATGGAATAAAGAATTTATTTGATGGAAAAAAAGATAGTCTATCTAAAATATTAGAAAAAATAAGAAAAGGATTTGAAGAAAGAAAATTTGAGTTATCAGATGTTGGAATGAAAGATGTAGAAAGTAAAATTAATAATTTACAAGGAAAAATTAGTGATCTGTCTTCTGAAATAAAAAATTCTGTAAGAACTGAGAGAGAAAATTTTGATAAAAAATTAAAAGATGAAATTTCAAAAATTTCTAATACTAAAGATAGATATTCTTCACTTCAAAAACAAAGTAGAAGCTATGAAGAAGAAGTTGACATTGATCGTGGTTGGTTTGATAGCAATAGAAAAAGTTGGTGGAAAATATGGTCTCATACAGAAACAAAAACTGTCCGTAGAAATGAAACTTTTATTAATATCCAAGATTCTATAGAGCAAATAATTTCTTTTTCACAAGATGCTGCTGAAAGAATAGAAAGAACTTCTGAAAGGCTTATTTCAAAGCATGTTATAAAAAAAGCGATGAGAGATGGAATAATAGATTTATTTGAACTTGAAGATAGACCAAAAGTAGTTTCTGTTATAGACAACTATATTCAAAAAATATCTATTCCTCAAATTCAATTTGATGTAAATAAATATAGAGATATAGTATTATCAAAATACGGTAGTTCTTATTCACAAGAAAGAGATATTAATTTTATTGAAGGATTACATAATAAAGCCTTATTAACTGTTATTGAAGATACAGAAAAAGCCTTTACTGATGTAAAAGGAAAACTAAATTCTGTATTAGAAGAAATTGAAAGAAATATAGTTAATGAACTAAAAGAAGGAATAGAAGGAGATTTAAAAAATCTTAAAGATCAATTAGAAAATCAAAAAGAAAGTATAAGGACGACAGAACTTGGAATAGGAGAAGTTGATGTTTGTTTAAAAATGATGTAGGTGAATGAGATGGCAGATAAGTTATCTAATTATTTAAAAGGAATAAATTATGAAAAAGTTGGAAAATATGAGGAAGCTTTTAATATATTTCAAAATGATTCTTCTGATTTATCATTATCAAAACTTGTAATTTATCAATATCTAGGTTTAGGAACTGATAAAAATTATAAGAACTCACTTGAAAACCTAAAAAAAATAAAATCTAATGTTGAAAGAAAATTTTTAGTAAGCTATTTACTTTTAAATGAGGATAAAAAAAATTCAATAGATTATATATCCTCATTAGAAGAACTAGCAAATAAAAAAAATGGAAATGCCAATGAAATTTTAGGAGATTTGTATTTAAAAGGTATATATGTTGAAAAAAATTATAAGAAGGCAAAAAAATATTATGAGAATGCTATTTTAAATGGAAATATAAATTCAATAGAAAAATTAAGTGATTTATATTTAAAGGAGGAAACCGATTTTTTCAGTGATAAAGAGGCAGTTAATATTTTAGAAAAAAATTCTAATAAAAATATATCTATAATATTCTTTAAAATAGCTGAAATTTATGCCAATTCAAATTATATTATTTATAATAGAAAATTGGCTATAGATAATTATAAGAAAGCAAATGATTTAGGGCTAAAAATAGCTAAAGAAAAAATAAAAAAAATTGAGGGGTGTTAACTAATGGAAGAAAATAAAAAATTTTCTATGAAAAAAATAGTTATTATAGTAATTACTGTAATAATACTTATTGTAGCTATTATTTTTAAATTAAAATATGATTTAGGAGGAGCTATAAATACAGCTTTTTTCCTACTTGATGTAGCTATATTTTTAGGTTTTATGGGAGTGAGAATCTATAAAGACTGGAAAATAAAAGAAGAGATGTATTATTTAAATCAAGAATTAAAGAAAGTTTCTTCTACTTATATAACACAAGATGAATATCAAAAAATAAATAATGATTTTTCAGAAGGAAGATATTCTACTCTTAAAGAAGAGTGGAACTCTTTTGCAGAAAGTGTATTTTTTGAAAATGATGTAGCTTTTCAAACAGTAGATGCAGAGTTATTTTTTAATGATAGCACTTTATTAAAAGAAAGAATGAATAAAAGACTATTAGATTATATACCACAGTTATTACTAGCAATAGGTATTTTTGGAACATTTTTTGGTTTAGTTTTGGGTTTAAGTGGTTTAGATCTATCAGCAGGAGATAATACTCAATTAAATAATTTAATAGATGGAACAAAAATATCATTTCTAACTAGTTTGTATGGAATGTATTTCTCAATAGCTATATCTACTTTAATGAATTTTCATATTGGAGATTATGAGGAAAATATTTTAAAAATAAAAAATAACTTAAATAGAGTTTTTAAACAAGCACTGGCAGAAAAATCTTTGATAAAAATAGAAAAAGAGCTTGGAATGATTAAAAGTGTTATAGAAAAAGAGCTTGGAATGATTAAAAGTGTTAGTAGTGTAATGTCAGAAAAATTAGGAGAAATTAGAGGCATCAACAAAGGAATGTCAGTAGCCATAGGACAAGAATTGATTTCTGTTATTCAAAGTTATAATGAAACAAATGAAAAATATATGGCAGCAGTAACTAAAATAGTTAAAACTAATCTTAGTGGTCTTGCAGAAAGTGTAAGTTCTCTGTTTGAGGAAAAAATGCAAAGAATATTCTCAGAAGAGTTTGTTTCTAAATTTGAAAACTTAAATAGAAATACCTTAGAAATAGCTACAAATAATAATAGAAATATAGAAGAATACAAAAACGAAATAGCAAAGATTTCAAATAGTATTTCTACAACTAATGAAACTTTAACTTCTTTCTGTAATGGAGCATTAAAGAATTATGAAACAGTAGTTGAAAAATATGATGAAAGATTCAATAACATATTAAATTTAATAGATAATAGTAAACAAAATTATCAAGAATTTTTAATTCTATTAAAAGAAGCTTCTAACGTTTTAAAAGTTTCAAATAAATATATTTCAAAAACTGATGATACATTTAAACTTATTAATAAGTTCTTAGAACAAGAAAACTCTTTAGTTAGCTTCTGGGAACAAAATAAAGAAATTGTTTCTAATTTAAATCAAAATTTAGAAAACTTTTTTGATAAATATCAAGACAGATTAAATAATTTAAATAATGTAAGTTCTAAACATTTTGAAGAAATTCAAGAAGGAGTTGTAAAAGTCCAAACTGAACTTACAGATAATATGAATGAGTTTTCAGTTAAATACGGTAATAATTTGATATCTTTAAATGAAAAAACTTCAGATAATTTTGAGAAAATATATAGTAAACTTGGGGAAGTTTATGAAGATCTAAGAAATAAGATAGATGATTTTACAGTCAAATATGAAAATAATTTAACAAAATTAAATCAAGAATATGATAATAATCTTGTCTTAGTAAATAATCAAGTTGAAACTTTATTTAAAAACTATGATAGTAATTTATCAAGTATAATTTTAAACTTTAATAACATGATAGAAAATTTAAAAATAACATTAAAAGATATTAACTATGGTAAAGTTGAAAATGAAAAAGTTAGTGAGCTTTCTAAAAAATTATTAGATTTAATAAATGAAATAGAGGATCTAAGAAATAAAAAGAATAATATTGAAATTCAAGAAATTGAAAAAGAAATAGAAAGTTAGGAGGTAAACTTTGAAGTCAAGAGGATTTTTAAATAAAAAAGAAGACAAAGCTGAGCTTTCTTTTTGGCTTTCTATTTCAGATTTAATGTCAAGTATTTTGATTATTTTTATTTTACTATTTGTCTATAAGACAATAAATTCAATAAAGGCAGAAAGAATTAAAGAAAGTATCATAAGAGAAATAACAGATACAAAAGAAAATATTATAGATAAATTAAAAAGTGATTTATCTACTAAAAATATACATGTTGATATTGATGATAGAACAGGAACTATAAAAATAGATGAAAAGATTCTATTTGAAGTTGACCAATATTATTTAAAAGAGGAAGGGAAAGAATACTTAAAAAGGGTAATTCCTTTATATTTAAAAATTTTCATAGAAAATGAAAAATTTAAAAATAGATTGGATCAAATAATAATAGAAGGACATTCTGATGATATGGGAAGCTATATCTATAATATGGACTTATCTCAAAAAAGAGCTACAGAAGTTTTAAAATATATATATACTACAATGGATAATTTTTCCAACTCAGAAAGACAAGAGTTAGAAAAATACATTACAGCAAATGGAAAAAGTAAAACAGATCTTATATATAAAGAAAATGGAGAAGTGGATAGAGCTAAAAGTAGACGTGTTGAGATAAAGTTTAAGTTAAAAGATGAAGAAGCATTAGATAAAATAAAGAAAACTTTGGAGTAAAATATGAATGAAAAATATTATCCTAAAGAAATAGAAATAGTTTCAAGTTACATAAATCAATTCAATTATAGTAATAAATATATTAGTGTAAAAGAATTAGAGTCATTATTAAAAAAAGATGTTCCTCTATCTGTTGAAGAATTAGAAAAAGTATTAATAAACAGTAGTAAAATTTTAAAAATAACTGATTTTGTTAAAAACCTTAAGGTTTCTTCTAAGATAGAGTTAGAAAAAAAACACCTTTATTTATTTTACTATTCTCTAATGAGCTTTTTTGAAACTGGTATAGGAGAAAACAAACTAAAGATTTTAGAAAATTTTTTGAGAGAAATTATTAAAAATAAAAAGATAGAGCAGAATGATTTTAATTTATTTGAAAGAAGTTTTTATACTTTTTTAAAAGATGATTCTCTAAAAAATAAAGGTTTTGAAAGGTTTTTATATGAAAAGTTTAAAATGTATTTTAAAGATAATGAAAAGGAGATTTATAGATTTTGTAAGGAACATTATATTTTAATAAATTCTTTTTCGTTGAAAACTTTATTATTCAGGTATTTAAAAGAAAATGAGAATAATGAAAAGATAATTAATCTTAAAACTCTTGAAGTAATCAAAAAAGTTGTAAAAAGATAGAAATGAAAAAATTCCCAACCTACCACTAAAAGTTGGGAATTTTTATATTATTTATAACTAACTTTTAAATTCTTTCCATAGAAAGCTATTCCAACAAAAGTAATATTTTCTATACCTTTTGACTTTAAATTTACATCATATTTCTTTTCTTCAATTTGAGTAATTGCTTCTTCTGATAATTTTTCTAACTTATTTTCATTGTCTGCAACTTTAAATTCTAATATAAATGCTCTTTTAGATTTATTTTTTGGCTCTAATATTACATCATATCTTCCAAAACCTGATTCAAAATTAGATGTTACATAATAATCATTATCTAAATAACTTAACATTCCTAAGGATAATCCATGATAAAAAGCCTCTTTACTTGTATCCCAATTACTTGTTGATTTTAACATTATCTCTTGGAAATGCTTTTCAAAATCATTAAATTTAAGATTTTTCAATGCTTCCATTGTTTTTCTAAATAAACTTATCCCAAAATGTGTATTGATAAATTCTTTTTTAAATAAGTTTTTAATTTCTTTATTTGGCAATCTTAAAGAATAAATATCACTATCAATTTTTTCTTTTACTGTTAAGTAGCCACTAAATAATAGTAATTCCCATACTTCTCTACTATCCATCAATATAGATAAATCTGATGTTCCTGATATTGCTTCTTCAACATCATCTCCATTAAATAACTTTTCTAAAATATCATTAGTATCTATTGTAGCTTCTTTCAATATATTTTTTATTAAAAAATTTTCTGATGTTCCTACCCAATAAGGCTCTAACTCCTTTGATTGTAAAAAGTTTAAAATACTCCAAGGATTATAAAGTTCTGAATTTCCAAATCTATAACCATCATACCAAGATTTAACTTCTGGTAATTCATATTCTATATTAAAATATTTTAGTGCTTCTATCACATCATTTTCTGTAAAACCAAAAAATTCAGAATATTCTTTATTTAAAATTGAATATACTTTTAAATTATTTAAATCTGAAAATATTCCAGCTTTAATAACTCTAATTATTCCAGTTAAAACCCCCATTTTTAAATATTGGTTAGTTTTTAATGCTTCTCCTAAAAATATTTTATAGAAATTTATAGTTTCATCATAATAACCATACTTATATGCTGTAATTAGTGGTATATCATATTCATCTATCAATAGTACAACTTCTTTTTTATAGTATTTATATAGAAAAGCTGTTAAATTTTTTAAAGAATTAGTATATTCTCCATTTTCTTTTTTAAACCATATATCATCAAATATTCTTATTTCACTTTCACTTAAACTATCTCTAATGTAGTTAAATTCTTCGTATAATTCCCTAATCAAAATTTTTAATTGTTCTAAACTATCATTCCAAGTATTTCCTTTTATACTTTTTAAAGAAATTAAAATAGTCGGATATTTCCCTTGTTCATCTATATATTTTGATTTTTCTATATCTAAACCATTAAACAATTTTCTATTTTCTTCGTTATTTCTAATATCAAAAAAATATTTTAACATAGACATATTTAATGTTTTTCCAAATCTTCTTGGACGGGTAAATAGTTTTACTTGTGAGCCATCATATATTAACTCATCTATATATTTTGTTCTGTCTACATAATAAAAATCTTCTTCCATTATTTTTTTAAAATTGTCTATGCCTATTGGAATTCTTTTCATAATTTCTCCTCCATTAGTTTTCTTTAATTATATCATTTAAAACTATAAAAATAAAATAGCGGATGTATAAAAAATTTGGTATAATAAAAAGAATAAAAAAATAAAATTAATAAAATTAATAAAAATAGCTCATTACTAGCTAGATTTTTTAACAGATAAAAATTAAGAATTCACATCTAAGAAACTCTAAGCAATAAATTGCTAAGTGTTTCTAAGAAATCCAGCAAACTCACTTCGTTCAGACACAGCGAGATTTGCTCGGTTCATTCTATTTAATTTTTATCTTAAAATCTGGAATGTAACTCACTTATTTTTATATTAATTAATAATATACTATTTTTTATTATAAAATGTTTTCTATATCTAGTCAAGAAGTTTAACAGATACTTCCACCTGATTTTTTAATATCATCTTCAACAGAAAAAATTGTTTCTATCGCAATAGTTATTCCTTTTAAAATATTATCTAAACTCATACTTGGAGTATCAGCTTTTCCTATTACCTGTTCAGGTAAATATGGTATATGGATAAATCCTGATTTTTTATCTTTATATTTCTTTTCAATCAAATATCTAATACCATAAAAAACATGATTACATACAAAAGTCCCTGCTGTATTTGAAATTGAAGCAGGAATATTATTTTTTGTAATTTCACTTTGTACAGCTTTTATTGGTAGAGTTGAAAAGTAAGCATTGTCTCCATCCAAATAGATTTTTTCATCAATAGGTTGATTTCCTTCATTGTCTTTTATTCTAAAATCATCTATATTTATTGCAATTCTTTCTATTGAAATATCTGTTCTTCCTCCTGCTTGTCCTATTGAAAGGATATAATCAGGATTATAATTTTTAATTTCTTTATCTATCTTTTCTATTGATTTTTTATATACTGTTGGTATTTCCAAAATTCTAATCTCATTTTCTCCAATTTTTTTAGGTAATAATTTTATAACTTCCAATGCGGGATTTATTTTTTCTCCACCAAATGGGTCAAAACCTGTAACAAGAATTTTTTTCATAATCTCTCCTATACTTATTCAATATCTCCTTACTTATTTCTTGTGATTTAAAAACTTTCTTCTCTAAATTATTAACTGGCATAATTCCAAATAAAGAATTTGTTAAAAAAATCTCATCAGCATTATTTAAAAATTCCAAGTCTATTTCACTTTCAATAACATCATAATTTGAAATTATATACTGCCTAACAATTCCATTTAAAAGTCCACAAGATAATTTTGGAGTATAGATTTTATCTTGAACTATCACAAATACATTACTTGTAGCTCCTTCTGTAATTTGATTTTTACTATTTAAAAAGATTGGTTCATCATAGCCCATTTTTTTACTTTTTCTTTTCTCTAAAATATTATCCCCATAATTTAAAGTTTTATGAAAAGTAAAAATAGAACTTTCATTTCTTCTAACTTCTGAAATATTTAGGCTAAAACCTTTTTTATAATCTTTTTCTGTATAAGTATATTCTCTTTTTAAGAATAATCTATTTTTTTCTGATAAAACTATTTTTAAAACTTCATATTCAAGAGTATTTTTATTATTATTTAAGTATTGAAATACTTCATTTTTTTCTAACTTATTTATACTCAAACCTAAATCTATGATAGATTTATTAATTCTTGCTAAATGCCAATCCAAAAAGACTGGCTTTCCCTTGTAAAGTAAAATAGTTTCAAATAGCCCCAAACCAAAACTATATCCCTCATCTAATTCTATTAGCATATAGCCTCCAAAATAGCTTTTGCCTTTTGTAAAGTTTCTTCATATTCAAAATCTAACTCAGATTCACAGGTAATTCCACCACCTACACCAAGATAGTATTTACTATCTTTATGAATAGCAGTTCTTATAACAATATTTAAGTCACAATCTCCATTAAACGAAATATAGCCTATTGAACCTGTGTATAAATCTCTTCTTGAATTTTCTAATTCATCTATTATTCCCATTGCTCTTATCTTAGGTGCTCCTGTAATTGAACCTCCTGGGAAAGTAGCTCTTATTAAATCTACAAAGCTATATTCTTCTTTTAATTTTCCTCTTATTGTTGAAACTAAATGAAAAACTGTTGAATAGGTTTCAACTTCAAAAAGTTCATCTACAACCACTGACTTTAATTCACAAATACGATTTAAGTCATTTCTTTCCAAGTCAACTATCATCAAAAGCTCACTTTTATCTTTTTCAGAGTTTGCTAGCTCATTCTTTAGAGCTAAATCTTCTTCTTCTGTTGCTCCTCTTTTTCTTGTTCCCTTGATAGGTCTTGTTTCTATAAGTCTATCTTTCATTTTAATAAATCTTTCAGGTGAGGCACTTACAACTTCAAAATTATCAAAATCTAAATATGCTCCAAAAGGTGCTGGATTAAATTTCCTTAAATATGAAAATACTTGTAAAGGAGATTTTTTACTTTCTATCATAAGTCTTTGAGTTAAGTTCATTATATAGATATCTCCCTCAATAATATAGTCAATAGTCTTTTTGATAGCTTTTAAGTACTCATCTTTTTCAAAATTAGATTTAAAGTTTGCAAGATTATTATTTTTTATTAATTTTTCTTCTTCTATTTTAGTATTTTCTAAAATATTTATTAAATTATCAAAATCTTTTTTATCTTGGTAACTTATGTATATTTCTTGCTTTTCAATATCTTCAATTATATAAGTTTTATAAAATCTAATAACTGCTTCTGGTATATCAACATCTTTCTTATGTCTTGTCTTTATATTTTCAAATTTTCTTCCATAATCATAAGAAAAATATACTATTCCTCCTGAAATTAAAGGTAAATCATATTTATTTTCTTGTTTATTTTCTTTTAGAAATCTATCTAAATATTCTTCAAAATTTTCATCACTTAATTTATCATTTATATAGAATTTATTATCTTTTTCTTTTAATTCTAAGTAAGGATTTATTCCTATTATTGAATATTTTCCATATTTATTTTTTAGTGAAGAGTCTAAAAATGAAATCTTATTATCTTTAAAATTATCTTGACTCATCAATATTCTAAAAATATCATAAATATCAATATATTTTTCAAGTTTTTTAACTTCTATTCCCATTTTTATCTCTCCATTCCTTAGCTAAATCTAAAAAATTTCTAATCATTTCATGCCCATATTCTGTTAAAACTGCCTCTGGGTGAAATTGTACACTGTATAAAGGATAGTTCTTACTTGAAAGAGCCATAAGTACTCCATCTTCTGCTTCAGCTTCAATATTAAAATCATTAAGTAATTTTTCTCTTTCTACAACCAAAGAATGATATCTTGTTACATTAAATTCTTTTGGAAGATTTTTAAAAATATTTTCTCCACTATTTTTTATCTTATGAACTTTTCCATGAACTGGGCTTTTTCCTTTTTTTACTTCTGCACCAAAAACATGCCCTATTATTTGATGTCCTAAACACACCCCAAATATTGCTACTTTCTTATAGAATTGTTTAACTATTTCATTACAAAGCCCACAATCTTTTGGGCTTTTTGGTCCTGGAGAAATTATTATCCCCTCCAATTTACCTTTTTCTATTAAAGCTTCAATATACTTCAAATCAACTAAATCATTACGAATAATTTCCATTTCTATATTTTCTTCTAAAAAATAACTCACAAGATTATATACAAATGAGTCATAGTTATCTATCATAAGAAACATTTTTTTACCTCTCTTATTTTCATATTTAGAACTTTAATTTATTATTTAATATATACTTTACCCTCAGCAATAATTTCAACAGGTCCATCTATATAGATTTCATCATTTTCAATAATATATTCTAGCCAACCATTAGGTTGAATTATTTTAGCTCTATCTAAATTTTTATACTTCTTTAAATAATAGCCCAATGCAGTTGTTCCAGAGGCACAACTATTTTCATATACTCCACTTCCAACCTCTTTTACATAGACATAAGGCTTCATTGATAAGTTATCTCTATCAAAGAACATTATTCCAAAAGCAGAATATTCTTCATTGGATAAATATTTTTTAACCAAATCTATAATATTTTCAAAACTAGCCTCTTTATTTTCCTTAATATTAAAAATAAAATGATTTATTCCAGAAAATCTAACTAAGCCTAATTTATATTCATCTACGTTAATTTCTTCAAGACTTATAAATTTAGGCATTTTAATTTTAGCTAAAAATTTATTTTTCGCTCCATCTGTTCTTACATCTACATCTAAAACTGAGCTTTCACCTGAACAAGTTATACTATAATTTTTTTGTTTAAAAAAATCTTTATCTCTAAAAGCTAAAAGACTTGCAAAAGACCTACTTGCATTTCCACAAAATTCTCCACCCATCATTTGAAGATGACTATCTTTAATGAAGCCCACTTGTTCTGTATAGAGATTAGTTTCTTTCATAATTTCTTCTGATAATTTTGGAATATTCTTATCATAAATATCAAAATTATCTATAAGTATTGTAATATTTCCAGCAGGATTAATTTTAATAAAATCTAAAACTTGCACTTTTTTATCCATAAAAATTTCCTCCTCTTATATTTAGCTACTATTTATAACTGATTTTTATTTGTTTTCCACAAAATGCTATACCTATATATGTTATTTCTTTTATTCCATTTTGCTTCAATGATATGTCATATTTCTTATCTTCTATCTGTTGTAATGCTTCTTTTGACACTTCTTCAAGTTTTTCTACACTATCTGTTGACTTAAATTCCATTATAAAAGCTCTTTTACTTTTATTCTTTGGTTCTATTAAAAAATCATATCTTCCTAAACCAC
>ERZ773073.115-NODE-115-length-44671-cov-42.464744_pt1 | contig 44671 bp, 62 predicted proteins | sample MGYA00580616_ERZ773073 | MGnify/ENA primary metagenome ERZ773073 (study PRJEB29015, sample SAMEA2737960) | human oral metagenome | biome: human oral; feature: human-associated habitat; material: dental | place: China | collected 2131 ...
GGAGGCGGACCCGTATCGCTCGCTCAGGTCGAGCAGGGCCTGGAGGACGTCCTCCGCCTCCTGCCTCGAGGGGACGACCAGATCGCCCCAGGACGGCGGCCTCGAGGAGGCGTCGACCGTCGCCGGCGTCTGGACGCCGTAGTTCGTGCGAGAAGTCCACCCCGTGGGGCGGTTCTGCCTCGCCGGAGCGGAATATCCCGTGTAGGGACGGTACGGACGAGGAGCGGACTCCCCGTAGAGGGCCCGCTCGATCCCGCCGACGACGACCGACTGGATCATGTCCCGGATTCCCGGGAGAACCAAATCGTGAAGGATGTAGTTGCCGACGCCCTTGAGAGAGTCGGCGAAGATCGACCGTGCGACGGTCGCCCCCACCGAGGCGTGCACCTTTCCCTTGGCGACGGGCTTGATGACGGGCTTCTGACCCGCGCCGGAGAGGGCCTTCTGGATCTGGTCCTCTCCCGAGGGCCGAATGGGCGCGGGATCGCTCATGCCTCAGTCGCCTCCTTCTGGGCGTTGGCGATGATCTTGTTGATGTCCATCTTCGGAGGGATGATCCCCTTGAAGAAGGCGATGGCGGCGTCCTCGCTGCCGCTCACGATGTCCATGACCTCGTCGAAGAACGCGGAGCCCTCGAAGTCCTCGCGGAGCTTCTCGTTCTTCCTGAGACCGGTCTTGGAGGCGTTCGGGACGCCGTACGCGGCCAGGACCAGCGCCCGCAGGGTGTCGTACAGTTCGACCCCGGTCATGGTCCTGGCAGCGGACATGCGGGCGATGGGGTTGTCCTCGGGGTCCTTAGCCGCGAGCATCTTGAGGAGCTCGTTGCGGGTGAGGTTCAGATAGATCCTCTGCTCGATAGCCGTTCCCGGGTTGAAGGGCGAGTCGACCTTGATGTCGAGAGTGTACATGTTGCGATCCTTTCTAGGCGCGGTTCCAAGTCTCGAGGAAGCGGTCGATACCGTCCTCGATATACGGCTGTGCAGCCAGACCGAGGCAGATGCCTCCTGCTGTGGCCAGGACCTTGCCGAGAGGCGTCCGGGCGCACAGCAGATTGGCCGTGGCAGCACTGAATGTGATGCTGGCCCCCAGCTTGAGGGTCAGTGCGAGAGCGTTCATGGGTCGTTCCTTTCGAATATGGACGGCTGAAACCCCTGCCCCGTGTGGGACAGGGGGCGAGTTCACTCCTCCTCGTCAGAGAGGATGTCGTTCTCAGCGGAGTCAGAGGCTTCGAGCTCGGGGGTCTCGTCGTCTCCGGCCTTTCCGGTCACGGCGCCGTAGACGGTCGCCATCAGCAGGATGCCGCCGAGGTAGGCGACACCGTACGCTGTCTGGCGACCGAGCTCGGCCGCGAACGGGTGGTCGGCGACGAAGTTGGCCTTACGAGCCTTAGCCCGACTCCAGAGAGAGGGCTTCTTCTGGGCAGAGGTGGTGTTCTCGCCCTCGTCAGCGGGGACAGGGGCGTTGGGGGTCTGGTCGCTCATTGTAGTTTCCTTTCTGGGTGAGCGTACAGTCTTCACTATGCGGCGTGTAAAATATACCGATCTACCCGACCTTGTACCAGCCCGGAGACGGGGGGTTGACGAAGCTCATGACGGCGCACGGGGTCCCGTCCGGAGTGAAGTGGGGTGTCACCGAGATCTCGATGAGATGATTGAGGATCCCCCAGCCGAGGTGCTCGCCCGCGTCCGTCTCATCAAGACCGAGCTTCTCGAGCAGCTGGTTGAGCGAGACCGAGTCTCCGTGCACGATCTCGTTGTTGCACTCGTTCACGGCGCGGTCGACCATGGCCCTGGAGGCGGTGAAGTAACGCCCGGTGTACGCCTCGAGCCAGATGTGCTGGCCCTCTTGGGCGACGGGGATCTCCACGATTTTCTGCTCACGGTGAACACGTTCGACCCGACGTTCCGCCACGGCCTTTTCGAGCTTCTGACGGGGCTCCTCATCCAGAGTCGAGATGGCGTCGCGAATATCGGCCAGCTCGCCCTTGGAGGCGGCCAGGGCGGCCATCGCGGCCGTGGTCCTGACGACGCCGACCCTCGCCGCGCCGATGACGCATGCGATGGTGACGGCGCCGGCGACCGTCGGGCGAATATAGCAGCGCCACCTGGCCCTGACGGCGTTGACGATGTCCTCACGGCGCGTCTCGCCGCGGGGGTAGCGGATCTCCTGAGCCTTGACGTGCGCCCTGGCCGCCTCGACGGCGGTGACGGCGACGCCCACCGATCCGATCCCGGCGAGGACCGAAACGGCGTGTCGGCTCAAGAAGTTCACGATCGGTGCGATCATGGCGTTCCTTTCCGAAGAGGTCGAAGACATGCGATGATACAGTCTTCACTATGGGCCGTGTGAAAATATCACGCCCTGGGAGAACCTCGACCCCCTGCGATCCTGTTGGGGACCGAGGGGGTCGAGGCGAGCGAGGGTTCAGGGGACGATGCGGAAGGCCAATGGCAAGGCCTTGCTCGCGATAACGGCGATCCTCTCAGCGAAGACGATCAACCCGACGGAGCCGAGCTGAGCGCCCGCCGTGACGACGGTCGGAGCAAGCGGTGGCTTGGTCTTGACACGGCGTTCGACGTCGTGATCGGCGGCCTTGATCTCCTGATCGGAGGTCTTGGCCCACCGTTCGATCTCGTCGTTCGCGAGGTCATTGGAAAGCCGTTCGAGCTTGATGACCGCCTCAAGGGCGGGGGCGTACTCGGGCATGTCGGGTGACAGTTCGGAGAGGTACTCGCGCGCGTTCGCGACGAGGTCCTCCAGAGTGGTGGGTTCCGGGGTGTCTTCCATGAGTGTTCCTTTCTACTCACTACGGGCCGTGTGAATATCCCTCAGTTCCGGACGACCTTGAGGGTCACCGTCCCGTCGAGGTCCTCGGGGCGCTGACCCAGGACGGCGTACACGGGCCCGTTTTCCCCCTTGCGCACGTGAAGCTCCCCGTCGCCCGTGGAGGCGTACGAGGTGCTCGACAGGTGCAGAAGGGTCCCCGCGAAGGTCGTCAGGGCGGTGATGGTGCCCACGACCGCCTCAACGTGAGGAAGACCCCAGATCGCGGCGAGAGCAACATACAGGGTCGCCGTCGCCGGGGCAAGAATCTGGACGATCCACTTCAGCGCATCGTACGTCTTGTTTCCGAGTTGCATTGGATTCCTCTCCTGTGTGGCGAACCGGGAGCTGGTTCACCTCGTTCATGATTCGTTCGGCGATGCCGTTACCGCCGAGCTCGATGTATGGCTTGGCCAAATATCTGACCCAGTCCTCGTACTCGTCCCAGGTGATCCACCCGCGCCGAATATACCCCTTGCCGACGTGTATGATCCGGTCGTGGGCGAGACCGCGGATCAAGCGATCGACAGCAGCGCGATTATCGGCCTTGCGGGACCAGAACGACCAGAACCCGGACGAGGCGACGACTGACCCGAATACGGTCAGGAACAGCTCGAGAGCGTGCACTCAGCCCATCACCGCCGCAATCGGATAGCAGGCGGCCCGACTGGTGACTTCGACTGCGGAGATGGCGCCGATGGTGCTGATGACCGCGGCGTACTTGGTTCCGTAGACATAGTTCAGCCAATGGTTGGACGTCGTGTTCCGCCAGTCCGGCTTGGCGAGGAAGAGCGGAAGGATCATCGTATCGTTGAAGTAGTTGATCGTATACGTGTCCCTGATGATCGCTCCGACACCGGAAGTCGAGATCATTCCCGGTTGCATGAGAGAGACCTTGACGTTCTGAGTCGACACCTGGGACGGCCCTTTGCTGTCGAACTGAGTCGCGTAGTTATGCGGCCTCGACATGATCTTGTCTGTGCCGAAGACGTCCCCGAACCTGTTGTAAGCGACTTGGTTCAGCGTCGTGGCGACCATGTACGTGTTGGGAACACTGGTCATGTCGCCGGTGTTGAACTGAACCGAGTCGAACAAGTCGCGTGCCAGGACGACGATGTGATTGTTCTGAATCCCGGGTTGTCCGAGCCAGTAGTTGAATCCGGCGATGGTGTAGCGGACGTTATTGCGAACCCAGTAATCCCCGAGCCACAGGTCGTCGAAACGCCCGGACTTGATCGACTGCTGCTGAGCGTTCGTGATCCGATCCCCCAGGTTGCTACCCCTGAAGATCTGGTTGTGGATCGCCGGCTGTTGGGCGAAAGCAATGAACCCGAGTTGGGACATCGCCGCCGTCTCGGTCTCGAACTGGCGGTTGATGAACGGGACCATACTCGAGGCATCAGGCGTTCCAGGGCGCATCTTGGAGATGTCCCAATCCCGTTTGATGGTCTTGATGTCGCTCTCGATCGCAGCCAGTTTGACGTTCGCGTCGGGCGGGTTGAGAGCGGCGTCCTTGACGGTGCTGAACCAGCTCTCCCACTTGGCTCGAATGTCGCCGAGCACCTCGCCCGTGTCGATCGATGCCGACGGGGCGACGACCCACGGGCATTGGCTTCCACCCCTGTTGTCCATGACCATCGTGGCGTCGATCGTCGTCGCATTCGGAGGCACTCTGACGGTCGCGATGATGTACTGGTTGAGAACGTCGGTGTGAATCCCTTCCGGGGTGCTCGGCGCGGACGACGGAGCGCCCGTAATGACACGGAGCCGAACCGATCGAACTTCCGGAGACTCGTTCACCTCGACGCATACCGCGTCGATACGGGTGTATGTGGCATGCGCGCCGGCCAGGCCGAGGTAGATGGTCTCATCGCATTCGAACCATCGGTGGTTGAACCAGCATCGCCCGGGAGCGATCTTGACCGACAGCCCGACATGCGGCGAGACCCTGAAGGCCCCCATGTAGTTGGCGAATATCCCGTCCGAGATGATTCCGTCGAACATTCGCCCCATGTCAAGTGCTGAATACCTTCGATCGCCGTTGTCGGAGTCGAAGAACCCATAGCGTTGAGTCAAAATATCCTCCTACATCTTGATTCCTGGTGTCTTCTTGACCCCGCTCTGGTCGAAGGTCCAGGTGAACTCCGAGATCAGGGCCTCGAACTCCGTCTGAAGCCCGAACCATCCGGAACGGACTTTTCCGGAGCCGAGGTACGGTGTCCATCGGAACAGCGTCCCGAGCTTGTAGTCCCGCCCGTATACGAGGTCGTCCGAGAACGTCGCCGGCGTGGTCGCGACGGTCTGGATGCGGGACTGCGACTGGATTATCTTCTTGGCCTGTCCGATGTCGTTCGGAGTGCCCATCTGAGACCACGCGTCATGCAAATACGAGAGCGTGGTCATGGCCTCCTTGTATTGCATGCCGTCCAGGTTGTACTTCAGGTACTTCTCGACCCTATTCCAGCTGTGGACGTTGCCCTCGTTGTATGTGGGGGACCTGAACACGCGAGTGCCGACGACGTTGAACTCATCGTAGACCGGCGAACCCGGCGACTTGCGCTCCTCGATCTTGGGAATCTCGACGAGAGCGGCGTTGGCGTACTCGGTCGTGCTGATTCCGAACTCCAGGGACTCGATGTAGTCCGTGAAGTCGGGTAGCGTGGCCGGGGCCTCGACCGGGAGGATCCGGAGCTGCCAGGCCCGTCGCTGGTTGCCGATCGTGATGAAGTCGAAGCCGTGCCGATAGCGGAATGGAGTGTTCCGGTTGCACGAAGCGAGCATCGCGTCCAAGACCGTGTCCCCAACGTTGAAATCGAGCTTGAAAACCGACAACGAGGACTCCCTGACCCGAGGATCCTGCCAGATCTGGAGATATGGATTCGGATACCGGTCGATCATCTCGTACCTGAGCAGGTCCATAAGGGTCTTGTGGAACGCCGGGTCCGGATTCGTCTCGTAATATGGCCACGCCATGGGGCCGAGGCTGATCCTCCTGAACGAGAGCATGTTCTCGACGCCTTTGTAGTACAGAACTACGCGTGGTTCGCTGCCCTTCACGACGATCTTGCTCGAGACGAGGTTCATAACGTGCGTTGACTCGGAGAAGTGCAGGTAGTGCCCGTTGGGGTAGTTCCGGGCGTCGAGCGCCAGCGGATAGTACCCGATAGGGAGCTCGAGCGTGGCCTCACCGACGTCGCCGAACCGCTCCGTCCACACCGCGGAGTAGAAGTCGTCGACGATGACCATATCGTTGGAGTGATCGCCGCCGAGATTCCAGCGATAGCCGGACTCGATAGTGAATATCACATCAGACTCCCAGGTATTTCTTGGTGTACTGAACAGTGGCCGTGTATCCCGTGCGGCCAGAGGTGTAGATGGTCAGGGAGTTCTCCCCAGGATACAGAATCGGCCAGTCGCCCTGTTCCCAGGTCGTCCAGGCGAGGTCGACGACGCTGTCGCCATTCGGCGAGCTGTACTTGACGGACCGATGCCCGACCTCGGACACGACAGTGACCGTCCCGTTTGGGCGCATGAGATCTCCGACGTTCTGTACGTACAAATATGTTCCGCGATCGCCCTCGATGCGCACCTCGTTGCCCGGGCGATCGGCCAGCTTGATCTTGAGCGTCATGCCGACGGGAACCTGGCCGTCGTAAGTGATGTAGTACTTCCACTTCGGCAACTTCCGACTGAACTCGATCTCCGGAGCGTAAGTCGGGTTGGAGAACGGGAACTCGAAAAGCGGACCGGCGTCGGACAGGACCTCTGTCGTCGTGATCAGAGAACCCGTCTCGGTGAAGAACGGGTCGGGGCACCGGACATTGACGGTGTAAGTGGAGTACTTGTTGAAAATATCCGGCTCGAAGGACTCGACGTAGCCATTGGTCTCCAGTTCGCCGTGGTCCGTGATGAAGACGAGTTTCACGCTCTCCTGAACGGGCATGAGGCGGTACAGCCACCGCCTGATCCGTTCGATGTCGATCCCGAGAGGCTTGAGGGTGAATGTGATGTCCCTCGTGCCGGCTCGGGATCCGTTGTAGTAGCCGCCGGACCGGGCCCCGTAATTAGTGACGAAGATGTCGCTCTTCATAGGGCCCAGCCCGTCGATCTTGAGCACCGCCACGCCGATGCCCCATGGATCCGAGAGGCTCAGGGTCGCAGCCGTCCCGTTCGCCGACTCCACATATATGGCTCGGATCATGATTCCTCCTACATGTACTCGAGGCGGGCCACAAGGCTCCTCGTGTTCCTCGCGATGTCCGCCTCGGACAGGGCTTCAGGCGAGTTGTTGGTCTGATTGAACGTGATGGACGGCCGCATGCCCGCGACGGCCTCCGCGTTCTGTTGAGTTCGGGACATGGCGGCCTCGGATGCGCCCTGAACCTGCGCGGGAACGGGAATCGAGCGCAGATTCGAGAGATCGCGATTGATGTCACTCATGTCCAGAACCGGGCGAATAGTGGGATTGAACGAGCCGAGCTCGTCGTCAACCCCGTCCTTGACGGCCTTGTTGAAGGCGTCGACCGTGTTGGCGGCCATGTTGTTGGCCGCGTCCACGGCGCGGTTCCCGTTCTCGTCGAGGCCCTGTGCGAGGCCCTCGACCATGTAGCCGCCGATACCGGCCATGACCTTCGAGGGCGAAGCGATGCCCAGAACGCCCTTGACACCGTCGACGATACCGCCGACGAAGCCCTTGACCTTACCGACGATCCAGTCCTTGGCCGAGACGATGCCGTTCCAGAGCCCCCTGACCATGTCACCTCCGATTTTGAGCGCCTCCTTGCCGAGACCGGCCAGGAATCGAACAATGGCCTTGATGAGCTTGACGATGGCCTGCCGGAGCCGCGGTTCGTACTTGTCGATGGCCTCTGAAAGACCCTCGATGAAGGAGATGATGAGATTCATGGCCGCGTCGACCACGTCGCCGATCTTCTCCGCAAGGCCGTTCAGGAAGTTGTAGATGAACTCCATCGCGAGCACCGCGAACTCGTAGGCATGGTCCCTGAGTGACCTGAGGACATCGAGCAGGATCGTAATGGCCGTCTCGATCAGCGTCGGAGCGATCGTGACCATCGTCGAACACAATTCCGTGACGACGGCGATGATCGCCTGCCCCAGAGGAGGAGCCAGCGCGATCACCGCTTCGCACAGGGCCTGTCCGATGGCGATGATGGCCTGGACGATCACGTCCTTGTTATCGGTGATGGTCCGCAGGATCTCGATGAACATCATGGCGACGCCCTTACCGATGGCCGGTAGAGTGGACGCCAGAAGCTGAATGCCCCCGGCCAGAATCGCGAACGCCGGAGCGCCGACTGCCGCGACCACTGTCAAGAGACTCGTCAGCCCCAGCAGCACGAGACCGAACGCCGTGATGATGATCCCCAAACCCGCGAAGGCGATCGCCAGCGTCATAAGACCCGGAGCCGCCTTCTCGGCGAGGTAACCGGCGCCAATGACCACAGCAAGACCCGCCGCCAGGGCGATGAGTGCGATGCCGAGAGCCTTGATGTTCATGCCGCCAAGTGTCTTGAGGACGTGGGCCATGACGAGCAACGCACCCGAGATGATCAGGAGGTTCGTCGCTCCTGCGGTGCCGCTCATAGCGCCCTTCATGGCGACATTGAGCTCGGTCAGAACGAGTTCGAGGGTGATAACCGCCTTGAGGATCTCGCCCCAGCCGAGCGATCCGATCGACTCGAGGACGTGCGAGATGGCGAGCATCATCACCGTCATCGCCAGGATGGGACCGGCCGATCCGGGCGTGATCGAGGCGGAGGCCTTCATGGTGCTCCCGATCTCGGTCAGTACCACCTTTAGGATCAGCACGCCCTGGAGGGCCTGACCCAGTGGAAGCTCGCCCAGTTTCGACACGGACCGCCCCGCCACGTAGAGCGCGACTGCCGTGGCGAGAATGGCTCCCGTTTTGACCGTTCCGGGGCTCTTGGACAGTGCGATCGACTCGCCCATGAACTTGGACAGGTACTTCGCCGTCAGCGTGCCCTTGACCAGTTCCATCAGCGGGATCTTGCCCAGCTTCGCCACTGCGAAAGCGGCGATGTACAGAGCCACGGCCGTGGCGAGTATCGGTCCGGTCCTGACCGCGTTCATGTCGAGGTCATCCATGCTCTTCAGTATGTCCTGAAGGGTCTCCATGAGCACGGTCATGGCGATCGTGGCCTGGACGAGACCGATCGGGTCGACCTCGGCGAGTTTGGCCGCCGCCAAAGACATGATGAGCATGCCGCCCGCGACCAGCATGAGCGCGCCGCCGACCGCCGCCATCTTTCCGGAGCCGGCCTCGATCTTGTCCAGGTCCTTCATGACCTTAAGCAGGAGCGAGACGACGACTCCCATGGCGACCATGGCGTTGACCGAGCCGCTGGTGTCGACGTTCGACAGAACCCAGAAAGCCGCAGCCAGAATCGCGATGGCCGCCGCGATCGTGAGAAGCGACTTGGCCTTGATGTTCTGCGCGGCAGAGTCAAGAACGCCGCTGAAGGATTCGAACACCTTATCCATTCCCTTGAGGGGTTCGGCGATGGCGTCGGCGGCGGTCTTCACGCCTTTGGCGAACCTGTTCAGAGCCACGACGAGGCCGCCCGTCACGAGGAAGTGGATGATCCCCATGAGGCCGAGTTCGTTCTCGTCGATGGTGAACGCGTTCTTGAAGCCGTTGCCGATGGCGGCGAGCGCCTTTCCGATGGCCGAGATGGCCGGGCCGACCTTGTCCTTGATGGACTGGAAGACCGGAAGGACGTTCGTCTTGACCCACTCCGTGAACGCCTCCCATTTTGACTTGGCGCGTTCGGAGACGGTCTCCGCCGCCTGGGCCGCTGGGGCCGTGACGGCCTGTGCCGCTTGAGTCGCCTGCGCCTGAAGACCGCTCGTGTCGATCTCGGGCTTCTTGAACGACTTCAGCTTCTCGGTCAGCTTCGAGGTGAGCGAATCAACGCCCGTCTTCAACTTCTCAAGACCCGCCGTGATGTTATCGCCGAATGCGGACTTGACTCCGGAGGCGAACTCGCGCAGTTTGAGGTAGGCGCTATGCAGAGCCTCCGCGATGTCTCTGACCTTCTCGGCGAACGGCGACAGAGCGATGCCGAGGTCACGGTTTCCGAACACCGCCGAGAAGATCGTGGAGATCGCGTGCAGCTTCTCCCGCAAGTCCGCCAGCTTGGCCGACAGGCTCTCGCCGATGGCGTCGCGGAAGGCCTTGAGGGAGGCGCCCGCCTCGGACAGCTTGGGTCCGAAGTAGTTCTTAACGCTCTGCCCGAAGTTCTTAGCCCCGGTCGACATGGCATCGAGGCGCTCGGAGATCCGTTCGCCGACGGCGTCCTTGAACTTCAGAGCATTGGTCTTGGCCGTCTCGAACGCGCTCCCGAACTTCCCCGAGATCCAATCAGACGCGACCTTCAACTTCGGGTTGAGGAAGTCGATGGCCTTGCCGACGGGGTCGAGCGCGGACAGGAACTTGTTCAGAGCTGAGAACGGCTTCATGATGGCCGCAGTGAGCGAGAAGAAGCCGGTACTCGCCGCGCCGGACGTAATGCCCACGAGCGTGAGCAACTTGTCGCCGACCCAGGTCGCCAGCTTGAACAGCTGAGCGAACGGGATCGTGGCGATGTGGACGATGCTCCACAGACCGGCGAAGGTCTGGCGGAGCTTCTCGGCGGCGGAGTCACTGAGAACGAACGCGCCGGTCATCTTCTCGAGGAAGTGCGCGACCGTGGCAAGAGCCTTGGCGGGAGAGCCGGCGAAGGCCTCCTTGAACCCGCCGACGAAAGCGCGGACCGGCTTCGCGATGAAGTTGAACAGGTTGCCGATCGTGTTGAGGATCGACGTCCTGCCCCCGAGCTCCACGAACTCGGCCGTGACCGACGAAAGCGCATTGAAGAAGCCGTCGATCGGCCCGGTGATGGCGTTACCGACGGCGGTCCACAGAGCCTTGGCCTGATCGAGGTCGCCGACGATCTGGCGCCAGAAAGACGCCCAGCCGGAGCCGAGCGCCTCCTGAACGCCGCCGACGACCTGCGAGAAGGTCTTGTACTCGGTGGCCGCCGACTTGGCCATCGCCGCGTACTGCTGAATATCGGCGATCTGCTCGTCGGTGTAGCCGAGTGAACGGAGCTGCTCGTCCGAGAGGTCGCCCGTGAGCTGAGTCAGCGTCTCGATCATGATCTGAGACGTGAGCCAGCCTTCTTTGAGGGACTCGCGGAAGGAGCCGTTCTTCTCGATCAGCGCGTCGACGTTCGTGCCGTAGGTGGCCGCCGTGCGTTTCAGAGCCTCCTGGAAGGCCTCGCCGCCCATGGAGGCGTTCTCGATCGACATCCAGTCCTGAAGACGAACGGTGCCGGTGGCGAGCGCCTGAGACAGCTGCTGCATGGCGTGAGCGGCCTGCTGACTGTCGGCGCCCATTACGGCGGCGAGGTTCGACATGCCCTTGATGGCCGCAACCGAGTCCTTCAGTCCAACGCCGGCCGCCGTGAAGCGACCGATGTTGGCGGTCATCTGACTGAAGTTGTAGATCGTGTCGTCGGCGTACTTGTTCAGCTCGTCAAGGGCGGCCGTGACGGTCTGGAGATTCTCGCCCTTCGCGGCGGTGTTCGCCAGAATCGTCTGAGTGGAGTTGAGCTGGAGCTCGTACTCCTTGAACCCGTCGATGATCGGGTCGAGGGTGAAGCTCTTGACCGCCGAAGCGGCCTTCCCTATGACGTTCGACGCCAGGTTGCCGATGGCGACCGAGGCGGCGTTGGCCATGATGCTGAACTTCGTCCCGACGTTCTCGGCGGAGACGCCGAGGGACTCCAGGTCGATGCTCTTGACCGCCTGGCTGATCCGGCTCAGGCCGTCCGTCGCGATGTTCTTGTTCAGACCGGCATCCAGCTGGCGAAGTCCGTCCAGAGAGGACTTGATACCGCTCAGGAACTGCTCGGCCTTGAACTTGAGCGAGACCACCCGCTCTTCGACTTTAGCCATTGGTCACCGTCCTCCAAACGCCGTCCGCGATCTCGTCCATGATGGGCTTTATCGCGGGATTGATGTAGTCCCTGCCCTGCACCCATCCGCCCGTTCCGGTCACGTGACCGTACTGAAGGACGATGGCGATGGGAACGCCGTGATGAATGTTGTCGTTGTTCCACGACAGAGTCCAAGTGTCTCCGTTGCGGGAGACCGAGTAGGACCAGGAGGCGGCCGTCTTCCCGGTCCTGGTGGGGGTGCTCGAGGCGAGGGCTTTCACTCCCTTCAAACCGTACCTGGCCAGCTGCTGCTCGATCGACATGCGGCCGATCCGTTGCAGCCAGGTCGTGGTCTGAGAGTAGTTGCCGCTCGCCTCGAGCGTGATGCCTCCCATTTTGAGATCAGGAGGCCTTGGCCAGGCCGCCCGATCCCGCCCACGAGTGGTTCAGCGTCTTCTGAACCTTCGTGGTCGTGTCAACGCCCTGAACACCGTCCACCTCGAGAGTCGAGTCGTCGCCCGGGACGTCGGACATGTTCCACCAGTGCTGGAAGCACTTCCAGGTGTTCTCCCCGTCGATGCCGTCGACCTCGAGCTTGTAGTCGCCCGTGAGCTTCTTGATCTCGTAGGCGTCGAGAGCACCGTTGAGGAACGTCTGGAACCGCTTGCACGTCTCGGTCCAGGTGGCGTTCGACGGGAAGCCCATCACCTCGCGGAAACGGGCGCCGGTCTGAGCCCCCCACACGCCGTCCTCGTCGATCCACCAGGAGGGCCTGGAGACCGACGGCGCGGACGACCCGTTCTCGACCCAGGCCGGGCGAATGACGTAGGCGATGCCGTAGGACCGCTGCCTCCGCCAGACGCCATTGCCCGCGGACTGAGAGCCGTAGGCGCCGGACGAGGTGTTGCCCTCGATCGTCTGGAGGACGCCGCCACCGAGATTGAACTCGACGATACCGACATGGTCAGTGGCCGCAGTGCTCTCGTCCCAGTCGAAGATGACGACATCGCCGGGCTCGGCGTCGTACACCGACACGAAGTACGCATCCGGGTGGTTACGAATGTGGGCGATGGTGACATCGGTGTTGTACGAGAAACCGCCAATGGCGTCGATCTGGCCCGCCTCGTCGAAGCACATGCTCACGAAGAGCATGCACCACCAGATCGAGGTGGACGGACCGGCGAGCCACGCCTGCCCAGTCTTACGGGCCCAGTACCGGCCGGCCTCCGAGCCCGGCTCCGGGTCATCAGGGGCGTAATAGCCGATTCGCTTGGCGGCGTGGTAGAGGACGTCCTGAGCGCCGCTCACAGGATCACCTCCGGAGTCTGAGGAACATCGACGCTCTTGTCCTCGAAGGGGTCCTTCTTGGACGGGGTGAGCGTCGTCTCCTGCCTGTCAACAGGATCGGTCATGAATACCTCCTATTTTGAACTCAGGGGATGACAGTCTCGACGCCGATCGTGCCCGCTCCGTTGATGGTCTTCGCCTGGGGCGGAATGCTGGTGTCGAGGAACTCGAACAGGTAGATGCCGGCCTCGAGCTGGATCTGCGGCGTCTTCTTGTTCAGAACACGGCCGGGCTTGAGCAGGTCCTCCCTCGAGACGATGGCCGGGCGAACGACGATGTCGCCCTTGAACTTGTTCCCGTAATTGACTGTGGTTGCCATGGGTCCTCCTATACCTGGATGGTCTTGATGTTCTTGACGCCGGAGGCTATGGTTCCCGTGGCGCCGAGCGCGGCCGCATGGTCGACCTGGTTGCTCCACCCTGTGATGTGCGACACGATGGGCTTTCCGGCCTTCTTCAGCTCGTCGTAGGTCTCCTTGGTCGCATTCCACGTGACCGACAGCACGTCGAGGTGCTCACCGGCGGCGAACGATTTCCACCACGGAGATGTCTTGCTCGACTCGTAGGCGTAGCCCCACGCCGCGAACCCTCGTTCGCGAGACGCATCGAACAGCGTCGTGTTGTCCCCGAAGAACTTGACGATGATCCGCCCCTTATACGGGCCGAGGATCTCGAAGAACTCGGAGCGAAGATGGTGATTGTTCTTCGGGTCGAAGACGATCACGGTACTCTTGCCGTAGGTCTCAAGCAGCCAGTCGAGGCGGCACGGCATCTTGTCCGGCAGATGAGCCATAGCGTCGCGAACCTCGGCCCAGGTCATAGTCGACGTGTCCTTGTCGGGACCGCCGAGCGACTTGAGATTGTTGTCGTGGTTGGCGAACCAGACTCCGTCGGAGGTTCGGGCGCATGAGATCTCGAGGGCGTCAACGCCGTATGCCATGGAGTCGGTATAGGCCTGCTGGGTGCTCTCGACCCAACCCTGCGAGCCTCCGCGGTGGGCGACTACGAAGTTCGGGATCTTGAACAACTCAGCAACCGACGACGGTCCTGCGGGCATGACGCCGGCCTTGGACGCGGCCTTCTCAGTGCCGTTCTCGTATACCGAGACGCGCGCCGGGACCTCTTTACCGTTCTGATACCATGAGCAGCCGGGCGTGGGCGCGAGGGCGACCTTAGCGGTGAAGGCGCACCAGGCGGCGGGGGCCTGTCCCGATCCCATAGTGGGAGCAGAGGACGTCAGACCAACCCGCAAGGCCGACCAGGAAGCCGTTGTGGAGACGGTGTCCTTGCCGTCGTACAGAATATCGCCGGACCCGGTCCATTCCATAAGGGCGTTGGACATGGGTCCGTGCGACTGCGAGATCAGATACGTGTCCTCGCCGACGGCCGGGACGGACACCTGCCACGCGGTGGTCTTGATCTCCAACTCGCCCTCGAACACGATCATGACACCGTTCTGACGGGATGTCCACATGGCTGTTCGGTTGTACCACAGGACATCGGTCGTGTCGGACGGGTCGGTAACTCGTCGCCAGGCGATGTAGCCCGACCTCGCGGTCGGCGCGATCGGGGCCTGAGACTCGCCCGTCCACCCCTCCGGCGGACCGTAGATATTCCCAGGGGCCGTGAGCTGGGCGGAAGCGATGAGGACTGCCGTGTCGCCAGGGCGCGACGCCACTGTGAGCTTGGTCCCCTGCGCATTCGCCGCGCTGCCGTGGGCGATTCCGCGGATCTTGGCGCTCATGACACCCTGACGATGAGCGTTCCGGAAGGCGTGCCGGCGGGTACGGGGTCACCGGCCCTCAGCTTGAGGAAGGACCCCGGTCCGGCAGCACCTCCACCGCCTCCGGACCCGGCGCCTACGAGACTGTCGGGCGCGATCTCGCCGACGATCTTGCGCAGTTCGATGTCGAACAGGCCGCCGACGGATTCGACGTTGTAAAAACCGTCCGGGAGCTCGAAATCGACCTCGACGTGCGGGGGGATGCGCCATCGCTCGGCGGCGAGTTTGGCGCTGGTGTCCGCCAGTAGTGTCAGGATGAGAGTCGTGTTGGCGGCTTCCAGACTCCCCTTGATCTTAGCCATTGCTCCTCCTGGCGGCGCGTCGCTGGGCGTTCAAACGATTGCGCTCCGCGATCCAATCGCTCTGGTTCATCTTGCTGGGCTTGGGGTCCTGCTGTATCTGGCAGACCCTTATGAGTGTGAGAAGTCGGCTCAGATGCCATGTCTCCGCTGGCTGGGGCGGTATCTGGCACCCCACCATCCAGCCGTAGATGAGTTCTGACGTGACGTACTGAGACGAACCCGGACGCGGATTGCGCTCGGTGATGGAAGTGCCCGTCCGCTGCTCCTTGATGTAATTGGTGATGGCGTCGAAGTCATCGGAGCGGAGACGGACGAGAACCTCGTCGGTGAGGGGTTCCTCGGACATGCACCGAATGTAGGACAGGATCTCCTCCGGAGTGAGGTCATCCCGACCGAGGAAGTGTTTGTGCCAGATCGACTCCCATTTTGACAGGGAGACCAGGGAATGCTCCAGCCGCAGCGTGACCTCGGGCAAGTCGATGAAGGTCTCCGCCTCCGAGTCCCATCCCTCTTCGGCGGGTATTCGCAGTTGGAGCATTCCCTGGAGCCTTTCTACTGAGCCGCGGCCTTGAGCTGGGTGATCAGCTCGGCGGGCGTGGGCAGGGCCGCGTTCGTGGCGCCGTTGCCGTGCAGGATCTCGAGAAGCTTCTGCATGACCTTCGGCTTCTCGTAGCGGGAGTCGAAGTACAGGTACGCAGAGGCCTTCTTGCCCGGCACGGGGACGGGGGTACCAGTGAACGACCAGGAGAACTCCTTCAGCGACGGAGAGTCGTTGATGGTGCTGTTCTCCTGCGAGGACGGGCTGGCCAGACAGCCGTACGCGATGTGAACGCGCTGGCCGAAGGCGGTGCCCTTGTCATCGTTGACGATCGTGGTGACCCACGAGAAGCCGAACGGAATACGGTCCTGGCCGGTGACGAACGAGCCCTTGAGGGAGTCGTCCAGATACGCGGTGCCGTCGCACTCGGAGAAGGACGGCGGGAAGTCGAAGGCCTTGATGGTGCCCTTGAAGTTCTCTGCCGACATCAGCGTCAGATACTTCTGGTCATCGGCGTAATTGTCGTTCGCCTCGCCGCCCTCGGGCTCGGTGGAAACGCCGGTGAGACCGCCCCAGGCCTCCGCGATGGTGTACTTGCCCGCGGAGTCCTTCCTGTAGATGACGCCCATCTTGGTACCGGTCTCGCCGTAACGCTTTCCGGACTCGTTCCAAGTCAGTGCAGGCATTGCTACCTCCTAGTAGTAGATCGTGACCACGTCGTGTTGCATGCCGCTAACGACGTACCTCGTCTTGAAGTTGGCCGTGGGCAGCTCCATGAGCTTGTCTACGACCGGATGGGTAGGCTCCTGCGACACGACCGAGACCTGCCACTGTCGAACGGAGTGGTACGGACGATCGTCGGCGTACTCGACGTCGTAGTCCACTCGCTCGTAGATGATGGCCGGAAAGCGGAGCGCTAGATTCTCGGGGGGCTGGTGATACACGTTCGAGCTCCCGAGAAGCCGGACGAGTGTGGCGTGGAGTTCGAGGCGCTTCTCCTCCGGAGTCACGATTCACCCTCCATTTTGAACATTGTAGCGGTCGCCGAGAGTCAACTCGATACGGGGGCGCTTGACGTCGACGTACGCGACCGTCCATAGCGTATTCATCCACATGCACCAGCGAATCGCGAACAGGTACTTGAACGCGTAGTCGTCGCCTACGATGGAGATGACCGCGTTCGTCTTGAGGGACCCGTTGACGTAATCCCCGTCGTTGTACCTGCGCGACGCGGTGCGGACCGTCCCCCGGTATCGTCGAGGAGTGATGACCTCCTGCCAGATGCCGGGGGACGTCTCGCGCGTCTCGGCGAACCCTATCTCGCCGATGTACCGCATGTTACCGCAGGATGGGCAGCTGCGGGTCGGAGGCCTTCTTCGGGTCGGGCACCATGACGCCGGTCAGCGGCTCCGGAGTGCCGGTCAGAAGGATGGCGGTGCCCGGGTCGCGCAGAGCGCCCGAGATGCGGGTCTCCAGAAGAGCACGACGCTTGTTGACCTCGAGATCGAAGTTCTCGAAGCTGGTCAGCTGACCGCCGTTGTTGCTGCCCACGCAGTAGTCGCTCGGGTTGACGAGAACGCCGAAGACCTGGCGAGTACCGCCCTCCAGAGTGACCTGCGCGTTCGCGAGGAGCGGCACGGAGACGAAGCCCGCGATGCCCATCTTGTCGGCGAGCTCGGTCTTGGAGGCGTACAGCGGATGCCCCTGCTTGTCCTCGATCCAGAGCATGCGGGCGATGGCCTGGGCGGAGCCGAAGAAGTACGGCAGGCCCTTGCCGAGGTACGCCTGCATGATGTACGAGATCTCCTTCACGACCGAGGAGTCGTTCAGCTTGAGGCTGGCGTCGGAGAGCTTGTACTTGCGGGTGTACCAGTCGTCATCGGAGACGATCGGTCGAACAGCGGTCTCGTCGATCTTGTCGGGGGACATGGCGGGACGGCCGTCGCCGAGAAGCATAGCCCTGGCGAGCTCCTCGTTCATGTCGATCCGGAGCTGCTTCCACATCCACTGCCAGACATCGAAGTTCTGGACGTTGGCGAGGTCGATCTCGGTGTCGCGGTCCAGCGAGGTCTTGACGTAGATGGTGGTGGGGCCGGTCTCACGGCGGTTGGTCGCGTAGACGGTGTCCAGCTTGCGCGAACCGGTGACATACCCCCTGGCCCGGAGCTCCTCGCCGGTGAGGTTGGCGTAACGGGAGCGGAAACGGCCATAAGGCAGCTTGGTGGTCCCGTTGAGGAGCGTAGTGACCCAGCTCTGGTCGCGCCGCAGCTCCGTGATCTCGCCGGTGGTCTGAGCCTCCGGGAAGAGCATCTCCGGGTTGGACAGGCCGTAGGTCTCGGCGTGAGCCAGATAGGCGGCCTTGAACGACCCCATCAGCTGCATGTCATGAGCGATGGCCGCCCGGGCGCCGTCGAGGTCGATGTCGGCCTTGAGGTCGGTGCCCCCTTCGAAGACGTTGTGAGCCACGTCTCCCTCCTTATCGTTGTCGTTGTCGCCGTCTCCGGCCTTCTCGAGCGCGGCTCGGACGATCTCGGTGACGGCCTCCTTCTGGAGGTCGCTCATGTCCGAGTAGATCTCGGCGACGGTGGGAGTGTCCTTGTCGGAATCCTTACCGTCGTCTTCACCGCTGTCCCCGTCGCCGTCGGCGTGTGACAGGGTCTCGCCGAAGGCGGCCGTGAACGACTCGGTGTCCTCGAGCTCACCGTCGGCGTGCTGTAGGTAGAACTCGTCGATGACGGCCTCGGGATTGGCGCCCTTGAGAACGAGCGACACCTCTGCCAGGTCTGCGTGAACGACTGTCCGTCCGTCCTTCTGCACCTTCCGTGCGAACACGGAGAGGCTGTTGAGGGTTCCTGATCGCACTTGAGTCCTGGCGGAAGCGCCCTCCGGGGTCTCGTCGAAGTAGATGTCCGCGCGGACACCCTCCGGGCGATCCCTGATCAGCGCGTGGCCGAGGACGTTGTGGATCGAATCGTGGTTGTGCTGGTAGACGACCGGTACCTTACCGCCGTCGTTCCCGGCGAAGGTACCGGGCGCCAGCGTAAGACCGTCCGAGCAGACGACACCGTACTTGGTCGCCCACCCGGAGGCGTCTGGCTTGCGCTTACCTCCCATTATGACTCCTCTCTCGGGTCGGCGTACGGCCTCGCCACGGAGGGTCGGTCGGACGACGACTGGTTGTTGATGTTGGCGTTCACGAGCTCGTCAGCGCGCGGGTCGTTGGACATGATGAGACCGATCTTGTCGCGCACCTCATTGGAGGACATGATCTCGGCGGAGGTGAGCGCCTGGGCGAGATCGCCGAGCTGCCCCATGGGGACGAGCCTGAACGGATCCCTGAACCAGGCGACGCGCTGCCCCTGCGAACGCGCCGTCCTTCCGAGGAACGTTCCTGTCATGGCCTTCACGATCTCGTCCAGAATCGGATTGACGGTCCGGTTGTAGTAGGTCAGCATCTGAAGCTCGGTGGCCTTGCCGTTGAAGACCTCCTCGCCAACACCGAGCGACGAGTACACCTGATTGGTGAGCCAGGTTACCTGGTCCATCAGGTTGTTCGTCGAGGCACGGTTCAGCTGAATGACCTGTCCACCCGGATCGAGGAACGCGAACCCGTACTTGCTGTTGTCCATCTGCTGCTCGAGCTCGATCTGACGGGCCCGGGCTCGCTTGGATCGCAGCTCGGAGTTGACCACATACGGCAACTGGATCAGTACGTCGAGCTTGCCCGACCCCGACTGCTTATCGATGGCGTCGAGAATGGACAACTTGTTGATGAGGCGCTGAAGGTCCGAGTTGGGCTTGTTCATCACCTCGTAAAGGGGGTTGTTCACGATCGCGACGACCTCCTTGGGGAGGATCACGCGACGTCTGCGCCCCTCTCGATCGTCGTACACATCGACCTCAACGTATCGAGGGTACCACTGGGTGACTCTTCCGACCCGCAGGGAGTCGATGTCGTACGAATCGGTGGTCAGAGGGTCGGCCGAGGTGTCGACCGCGACGAGAGCCGCTGCGCCTTGCTCGAACATCGTCCACACGAGCTCCTGAACGAGGCGCTCCCATGTCTGGTCGATGTTCGCGTACAGCGATAGCCTCTCGGCCAGTCTGGAGTCCTTGTCGCTGACGTAGGACCCCGATTCGTTGACATAGACGTGCTTGAACGATACGCCGGCGACGTCGAGGGCGATCTGGTTGTACAACTTCGCGACGATGCCGTCCTTGGAGACACCCGACGGGAATATGTACGATGTCCGCCCGGACGTCGCGGATCCACCGAGATCGGCGGGCGAGCGGCCCTCGAGGCGGAAGGCTGACCAGGCCCGCTTGATACGGTCTGAGATGGCCATGAGCCTCCTTACTCGAATAGCTCGCGGTGGGCCTTGTACGCCACGTAGGCGTCCATGAGCGCCGCCACGGCGTCGATCTTCTGGTCCCGCCGCTTCTTGAGGAGCTTGCGGTTGCCGTTCGTGTCCTCGAGAGTGATACAGTTGCCCATCGCCCAGCCGAACAGGTCCTGGTCGAACAGGAGACGCCGGTCGGACGCGAATATCTTCAACTCTCCAAGAGGCACGGACTCCGTACGGGCGCCCTGGATGACCTTCTCGATGCCGTAGGGGCCGTTCTCGGTCTCCCACCGCTTGATGAAGTCCTTGGCGTTGTACGGATCGTACCCGAGCGCGACGACGTCGTACTCGTTCTCCTCGATGAAGCGCCAAATATCGTCGTAGACGTCCATCATGTCCAGGACGGACCCCTCGAGGACCTGTAGCGCCCCCTCCTCGATGAACGTATCGTACTTGAGCCGCATGGCGGCCGGGAGGAGCGATAAAGTCCTCGAGGAGATGTAGCAGTGGGTCTTCACGCCGAACTTCTCGCCCGAGAGCGGGAACATGAACGAGAATGCGCAGAAGTCGTCCCCCTGCGACAGGTCGATGCCCATCGCGCACTGCATCCGCCAGTACTCCTTGCGCGGGTGCGTAAGGGTCTCCTCGTACGTGAAATAATAGGTGTAACCCTCCATGGGGATACCGAACCGCTTCGCGAGAATGTCGTTGCGCAGGGCCGGATTGGCCTCGGCGCGCGCGACAGCCCTCTCGTACGTCTCGTAGGAGGCGATAGTGCCCAGATTGGGGTTGGCCTTGATCCACATCGCGGGGTCGGCGACCTCGGCGATGTCGTCAAGACGGTAGTAGAATATGGACGTGTGCGGATCCATCTCCTCCCCGCGGAGGATCCGCATGAGCTCCATCTTCTTGGTGTCACCGACGCTGTTGCGGACGGTGCCCTCGGACGAGGTGGCCACGATGAGCCATCCGTCGACCTTGGACGCGCCCTGCTCCAGCGCCTCGATGACGTCCTCCCTCGTGTCGCCCGAGAGCCACTCGTCCACGGTGCAGACCTTGGGTCGAAGGGACTGCAACTTGTCGATCGTCATGGGTCGGATCTCGAGGAGGCTGTTCGTCAGGAAGTTCTGGATGCCCTTCTTGGTGCTGGCCAGGAGCTTCCGGTTCCCCATCTTCGCTGAAGTCGCCATGACGGACCCCGCCGTGAGGAACTTGTAGAACGGGCCTCGAGATCGGGTGATCGCAGTGGCGATCGGGCTCATGACCTCCTCCGCGAGCTTCATCGTCGGGGCTGTCGTGATCTGGTGCGTGGTCGAGGTGTCGACATTGAGGAAGTAGTTCTGGATCGTGCTCGCGTACATGCTCTTGGCGGCGCCGCGAGCCACGATCAGGTACTGCTTGTCGACGAGCCTCTTCTTGACACGACGCTGCTCGAAGTGCCCCTGCGGGCCGTCGCCGTCCTTGACGTAGACCGAGCGCGTGGTGTAGTAGTACCAGCCGAAGACCTGCTCGCCCCACAGCTTGAACGAGTCGAGTAGGACGAGCGGGTCTCCGTCGGTGAGTGTGAGCTCGGCCTCGCAGTACTTGATCCAGCCCTCGACGGCCTCGTCATCGTACCAGACGTTCCGGTCGGCGATGAGGGCGTCGATGCGGTTCATCTCCATCGAGATCTCACGGCATACCGGTATCTCCCCGCGGAGGACCTTGCTCCGGAACTCGGCGTAGTAGCGCGGCACGGCCGTGTTGGAGAGCATCAGTCGATATCTCCCAGAATATCGACGACAATGCCGTCCAGATCCTCGTGACCGAACCCGAACCGGCGCTTCTTGCGCTTACCGGTGGACCCGGGACGCCCCTGCTCGGCGCTCCCTCCCCTGCGATCGGCGTTCGAGGCGTCGTTGTCGTAAGAGCGACCCGAACCGGAATGCCCTGGGCGGCCCTGCGACGCGCTTCCCGGAGACGGGAGGGCATGGGATTCAGGCGTTGTCGGCTTAGGTCTCACCGTAGCATCCGGGACCCGAACCGGAGGAGGTTGCGAAGAACCGGAGGTCTTCTTGCGTCGGCGGAACGGATTTCCGCCGCTTTCGCGCCCTCCTCCACGGCCTGAGCTCCCGTTATTGGGAGGCGGAGGGAAAGGGCGGCCTCCTCCACTGCCGGAAGGCGCCGGTGTCGGCTCACCTCCGGGCGAAGGGTGCTTCGGACCGGGCTTTGGCTTCTCCTTGGGCGGAGGAGCGTCATCGCCCTTGCCCTTCTTCTGGTCGCCCTTAAGGCCCTTGAGGACCTTCTCAGCCACCTCATCGGTCTTGGACTTCTTCGGAGCCTCGCGAAGACCGGGAGGAAGCACGTTCGTCATGACGTTGGTCAGCGCGCCGGTGAGAACCTTGGTCCCGGCGGCCTTGACCGAGTCCTTGACAACGGCTTCGGCGATCTTACGCATCTCCGACTTCTCCTTGGGGGGAGGAGCCATGAGATTGGCGTACTCCCGCTCGAGCTTGATGCGGTTGATGGCGGATCGGAGCTCGGCCTCGGTCATGGGGCGCTTGGGCGAGTCCTCCTCTTCGTGATCAGCGGCCTTGGCCTTCTTCTTGCCGGGAAGGAGGCTCTGGGACTTGGGCGCGCGAGCAGAAGGCGGAGTGGATCCGCGAGTACCTTCGCGCCTGACGCCCCAATGCATGCCCTTGACGCCGTAATGGGCCAGTGTGTCGGTCATGACACCTCCAGTTCGTACGCGAGTCTCGTCTTGCTCTCCTCGAGAAGCTTCTCATAGGCGGCGTTGACGAAGGAATATGACGCCGGGTCGAATGCCAGCTTGCAGTGCAGGACGACGATCTCCCGGACCATGTCCAGATTGGTGCCCACGTACAGCATCTCCCACTCCAACGTGTCGTCCGTGCATCGGGGCTCGATCGGAAGACCGATCTGACGGATCTCGGACAGGGCGGAGTTGATATGGAGACAGATGTCCACATCGAAGGACCGGTCGTCGCGGTCGACGCCGAGTGTTTGCTTGACGTCCTTGAGTATGGAGCTCACTTCTGCCTCCAGGGAGCGGTGTCTCCCGGTGCGCGGTCCACGACCGGCTGCGGGAGAAGATCGAACGACCCGTAGTGGATCGCGTTATGGGTGTTGTGGGACACGCAGATCAGGAACTCCGGATCGAAGATCGCGGGGTCGCCCGAGACGATGTCGTCCTCGATGAGCGGGTTCATATGATGCACGATCGGGGCCGGGCCGGTAGGATATCCCTCCACGCCCATGTCGTAGCCGCCATCGCGCGCTATGACCCTCAGACGGGCCTTCCGCCACTCCTTGGACTGGTAGAACGCCTGGTTGATTCGTCTGGCGAAGCCGAACGTCTCGCGGCCCGGCGTTCCGAGGAGTTTCAGGTAGTTGTAACGCTCCTCGTAGGTGTCCAGGCGAATAAGATCGCTGTATGTACGATGCTTACTCATCAGGACCCCGTGCCGTGCTGCGATAGGTGGCGAAGGCGTGCAGAGCGTCCTCGAAGAGCTGGTCCGTACGGGCCTGGGCCTCGAGGGCCTTCTCCTTGGCCGCCAGCATGCGCCCTTCGGCCTCGAGCTTGGCGTTCTCGAGCTTCGCACGCTCCGAACCGAGCTTGAGGAAGTGCACGACCACGCTAGGAGGGGGGTCGGACGTCTCCAGAAGCTCCTGAGCGCGTTGCATCGCCAGAGATACGAGCTTCTTCTCCAGGGCTTCGTCCGAGACGGGAGGCGTCATGGACGGCTTACGGCGACTTGCGCCCATGATTCCTTCCTTTCTGTAGGGGTTTCGAGGAGCCTGCGGCCGCTCCGGCATACTGACCAGGAGCGCGTGAAAGGAACGAAAGACGCGCGCACGCCGGAACGACCGCGGACTCCTCGAAAATCCCTTCGGGGATATTTTTTAGGGGGCGGCGATGCACTAGGGGGTGGGTTTTTCGCCGGACCTCCCCCCTAGTGTCGAGCCATCGCCAGCCCGGTGACTAGTCCTCTCGAACCAGTTTCTTGTAGAATCCTGAGCCGTCGAGCTCGAGAATCGTATCAATCGCAGCTTCGATGTCTTCGTCTTGAGAACTCTCAGAAGACTCATCACCGAAGTTGGTGAGTCGGGCTAAGAACTCGTTCGTTCCATAACCATGAATGCTGTCGAATCTGAACCAATCGTCGAACTCATCAGCAGGATCGTAGGGATTGTCGAATGTGGTGATGTAGACACCCATCACAAGCCCTCCTCAGCCATGTAGTTGCGGACGGTGGATGCGGAGACGCCCAGCACATCAGCGATGTCGGCATTGGTGTAGTTGAGTCTCCTGAGCTGTCTGATCTTGCTCTGCTGAGACGAAGACAGAATGGTCTTGGCTCGTGGTGAAGCCATCTCACGAACGTGATCAGCATCAGCATTCGCAATGAGTTCGCTCAAGAAGTTCTCCGTAATAGCGCCGTGCTGGACGGCTTCCCATTCCTTGCCGGTGAACGTGACACGATAGTGGTCAGCACCAACTCTGAGACGAGCGTCCTGGATGAGGCGTCTCTCCAGTTTGGCCCGGCGGTCCAAATCGTCCCGGAGGTCGGGGTCATCCTGCATGGCGAGACGCAACTTCGCATTAGCCACAACCTGAGCCTGACGCTCAAGGGGCTTGCCGGCATAGGCCCGCTTCAGTTTGGCCCTGAGGCTTTCGACCTCGGGGCTGTACTGCTTGGCCGCTGTCGGGGAGTACGGTGTCTTTCCAACACGCAGGGAGGACTTCCTCGCCTGGTTGCCCAGGGCCTTCATGGCGTTGGCGTGATCCGCATAGGCCGACTCCATAGGGGTGCCCGACGACAGACGATGTGCGTTGGAGACACGACTCATCTTGGGGACGGTCTGCATCTCCATGACCTTCTCGTCAGTGACGACCCACTCGCCGGTCTTGGGGTCCTTGTACTTCTTGTACTTGAACGCCCCCGTCGGAACCATGACCTTGCGCCCGGTCCTCGGGTCGATAGGTCCGCCTTCTGAGGCGCGACGGGGTCGTTCCTGTTCGATGTACACGGGGCTCTTCGAACGGCTGAGCAGAGTAGAAGCGCCGCCCTTGGGCTGGTACTTCTTCTTCAGCTGGGCGATGCCGTTGTCCTTCTCGGACTGCTTGTAGTCGAGACGGTGCTTGGCCGCGTCGATCACGACCATGGAGTGCCTGACGGCGCGGGCGACTTCTGTCGGCGTGGCGCCCCTGAGCTGCATGTCGGTGATGAGGTTGGAGACGACACCCATCTGTTTCTGGGTGTACTTCTTCGTCATCACCTTCATACCGGGTCGGTAAGGGTACGCCCTCTTCGGGTCGAATCCCTCGAGACCCTTCAGCGGCGGAGACGACTTGACCTTGCCGTCGTTGTTGGGGATCACCAGAACAGAGTCCCCGTCGAAGTCCGCCCCTGAGAGTCGCTCGGCGACTGAAGGGTGGATCCCGATGGCGTCTCGGGCGTTTTTGCCCACACGGCGCTGCGCACCCATGTGCTTGTTGTTCACGGTGAGGACCGGGATCTCGAACGGCCCGGCGTGCGGGAACCGGACGAGAGCCACCGTCTCGCCGTGACGGTAGTTGGGCGCGTAGACCTCTTTCGGGTTCATGCTCGGAACGGGCAGAATCACCTGAGAGGCCTGTCTCGGGTAAGCCGCGGCCTTGAGGTCGACCGACTTGCCGTCGCAGGAGTCCGCGAATGCCAGGAGGAGCTTGCGGCGCACCACAGGGTTGGTGATGGCCATGATGGCCTCGTACTCCCGCTGCATCCGCTTCTGCGTGACGGCGAGCTGCTTCTTGGCCTCGGAAAGGCGCTGCTTGCCGAGGTACTGGGAGGCCAGAGCGCGGGACCAGTCGTCCCAGTCGCCCTCCTCGTGCACGTAGTTGAGGGCGGAGAGGCGCTTACGACCGGTCTTGGGGTCGATGTAGCGCTTCTGGGTGATAGTCGACCCGAACGGGTTCGTGGGGTCGTTCTTGTCGATGGGTTTGAGAACGGTGTGGTCCTTAGGGCCGAGGACGGGGGTTCCGCGCTTCTTGTTCGTGTTGAAGCGGATGTCCACGCCCTCCGGCATGTTGTCGGAGTACACCGCCATGCCCTTGAGGTAGTGAGAGCCATCGACGAGGATGCGCACCTGGGCGTAACGGCCGTTGGCGATCTCGAGGCCGGGTACTTTCCGGCGGAGTTCGATAACGCCGTCCATATCGGTGCCGCCATCCTCGGCGTAGCGCACCTTGAGGCGCTTGGAGGAGACGGACACTGGCTTCTGAAGGGCGCCGATGACGTGACCCGACTCGTCGATGGTGACTCTGGGGGCCCTGACGTTCGCCTTGTTGGCGATGGCCTCTTTGAACGTGGTTCCGGGCGGGCAGAGCACCTTGAGTTCGGTGAACTGCTCCTTGCGCCCCAGCTGCTTGACACGGAGGGTGTACGACTCGTACCCCTCGTCCTTGAGCATCTGGACGGCGGTCTTGAGCTGGGTCGTGGACACGCCGAGGGCGATCTCGGTGCCCAGGCCGTAGTCGATGAACTTGTCCTGGGCGACGGCGGCCTCGAGGACGGCTTTGGCCTCCTGGGCCTTCGTCGTCTTGGTGAGGATGCCGCCTTCTGCGAGCTTCTTGGCGGTGGCGGCCGAAACGCCGAGTCTTTCGGCGATGGCGCCGTACGAGGAGCCCTTCTCCCGCATCTGGCGGGCGATGGCGATATCCCCTTCCCGCTTGGCGCTCTTGGCCGCGGTCTTGCGGGCCCGGAGCTGAGCGGTGTTCATTCCGAGGGCCTTGGCGGCCTCGACCTCACTCATCCCCTCCTTCTTCATGAGGCGGTCGACCTCGGCGAGGAAGGTGGTGGAACTCTGATACGGGTTCTCGCCGGATCCCCACTTGTAGCGTCCCGAGTGGGGGACGGATCCTTCGTGCGGGGTGCCGGCGTGCTCGACGTGGAGGTCGCCGTTCTCGTCGATGATGATCACTGGCCCTCCTTGAGCTCCTCGATGATCTTGTCGAAGTGCCGGATAGCGCCCATGATGCGGGCGATCTCCTCCGGCTCGGTCTCCTCGGTGAGGATGTCGTCGTTCTGGTAGATGCGGAGGTCCATGTCCAGCTCGAACGGGCTCATGCCGTACTCGAGGCAGAACAGGGCCGCATAGACGCGGAGCTGGGCCATAGAAGCGGGAGTGGTGCCCGTCTTGAGGTCGTGGATGCGCAGACGCTTCTGCTTCTCCTCGAATGAGATGGCGTCCGCCGTCCCGAAGGCGTTCACACTGTAGAACAGGACCTGTTCGGGAGTCATCCTGAAGCCGATCGCATCGTTCACGTACATGTTGAACGTGGCGCGGTTCCTGGGCATGCGCATACCCAGTCGGATGTGCTCGGCGGCGAGGGCGTGGAGCCTCGTACCGAGAGCGGCGGCCTGGGCCGTCCTGTATGAGGCGGCGAGGCGCTCATCCGAGTAGTTGATCCAATGATACCTCGAAGCGCCGAGAAAGGCGTGCTCGCCCTGGAGGCGCGGATGGTCAGCGAAGCGCATCCAGGATCTCCTCCACATTGCCGGGGTGGATCGTGGCGGTGTAGTGCTCCATACCGCGGAGCCTCTCGAGATACCATTCCTGGTTGGGCTGGTAGTCCGAGGGCGCGGGTTCGGTGCGCTTCACCTCGAGGAGGGCGACCTTGCCTCCTGGGAGGAGGACGGTGAGGTCGGGAATGCCCTGATGGTGGGCGGAGTCGTTCTTGAGCACGATGGCTCCCAGCTCGTCCCGGAGTCGGGAGACGAGTCGGCGCTGGAAGTCGCGCTCGAGCGGCGGGGTGGTCATATACTGCTCCTTTCCATGACCTGAAGCCCGTAGAGGCCTGACGGCCTGTGATGGGTCGTCAAGACAACATGGTCTTCACTATGGGCCGTGTGTTTTAACTGCTGAGGCGCAGTAGTAAAGGCAGCGGTTAGTGAAAACTCTATCCCTTGCGAAGGGGTAGAGTGTTGAGGGTTACTCGGTCTGCTGGCGGATCTTGGTCTCGAGATTGCGCTCGAGCTCTTCGATCCCGTGGTCGATACCGATCGTGGCCTCGGTGTAGGCCGCCGCGTCACCGGCGGAGCGAGCAGCCTTGTCGGTCATGTAAATCGTCCAGAGGGTCGCAGCAGCGACGGCAATGAGATCCATGGTGGTTCCTTTCAGGTGGTGAGTGTTCCTCACTATGGGGCGTGTGAAAACCCTATCCCGTGTAGGATAGGGGTCGAGGGTTACTTGGTGTTGGATCGGTCATTGGCGATGGCGATCGCCTGGTCGATGTCCTTCTCGATCGGGCTGGTCGCGGACTCCTTGCCCCAGCCCGGCATGAGCCGGGGGGAGACGTAGAGGCCGATGAACAGGCCGAGGAGGTGGACGACGATCAGGTCGAAGGGGGTGAAGCACATGGCGATTCCTTTCGGTTGAGTGTTCCTCACTACGGGCCTTGTGAAAACTCTACTCCTTGTGGGAGTAGAGGGTCGAGGGTTACTTGGTCTTGGGGACGCGGACGATGACCAGTCGCTTGTTCAGCTCGTCGAGTTCTTTCTGGATGTACGTCTTGGGCTTGCGCTGGACGGCCTCCTGGGCGGAGGCGACAGCGACGCCCTCGATGAAGTGACACCAGAAGGTTCCGACGAGCCGGGAGATGATGGCGGGTGTCATGAGGTGTCCTTTCGTAGTAGTTCCTCACTATGGGGCGTGCGATTCGTACGTGGCGTGCGAGCGGGGTGGGGCGTGCGCGTGGTCTTGTGGAAGAAGAGGCTGGGGTTTCGTATTACGCGGCCTGGCCCACCTCTGGGCCAGTTTGGCCCAGTTTGGCCCAGTTTTCCCTATTCTACTATATAAGTACTAAAACTCTTCATACGATAATGGGAAGTTCGTCAAAACTGGGCCACGACCTGGACTTTTCCGCGTCATTCCAACGAAAAGTCCTGGCCCAGCTTGTGGCCCAGTTTTTGGCCATTCTGGGCCAGCCCCGACTTTTCCGCGTCATTCCAACGAAAAGTCCTGGCCCACTTTTGAGCAAAACTGGGCCAAAACTGGGCCAAACTGGGCCAGCTGGGCCAGAAACTGGGCCAAGGCTGATTTTCGTATTACGTAATGGGCCAGAAAACTGGGCCACTGGCCCACCTCTGGCCCAGGTTTGCGTTACAAACTGGGCCAGGCTTTTTACGCTCAGAGCGAACATACCGAGGCCGAAAAACTCCAATCCATGTGATGGACCGGAGACGAGACTTCACTCGGAAGTGTTGTTCTCCATGACGGTGTAGACGCAGCAGTAGAAGATGTAGATCCTCGGCCACGTCGCCTCGTTGTACGGCACGCCGATGAAGTGTCCGTGGTGCGTGACCCAATAACCTCTCGCCCCGGGGGCGATCAGCTCCGGCTCTGGAACGTCGGGGACGAGCATGGCGAGCATGCTCTCCTCGGCGTCGAGCAGGTGTTCGTACGGGGATTCGGTTCGGGCTTCAAGCGCACGATGGATACCGGTATGGATGTGGTCGATGTCGAACTCGGCGACGAAGTAGTCGATGGCCTCTTCGAGCGTCGTGATGTGCATGGTGAGTTCCTTTCTAGTAGTTCTCACTACAGGACCTGTGAAAACTCCAACCCGTGTTAAGAGTTGGAGCTGAGGGTCACCTCTTCAAGAGACCCTTCATGGCGCCGCACAAGACATACGTCCGGACGCACCTGATCCCAGACATAGGCATGATCAGGAGGTGCTCGCCGTGGTAGATCACGGGGTACCCTTCGGCCTCGCTTCCGTCCTCGGTTCGCACCAACGAGATCTTAGGCTTCGGCATTGCGGCCGAGAGGAAGATCTCGATGAGGCGAACCACGAAACGGTTGCGGAGACAGCTGGGTCGGCCCCACGATTCGTAGGCGGCCTTCCTGATCGCCCTGCGGGACAAGCGCGGGAGGAGGTAGTCGATATGCATGGAGAGATCCATGATGGATGGTTCCTTTCGTGGTAGGTGTTCTCACTATACGCCGTGTGAAAACTCTACGCTATACAAAAGCCGAAGACGCCGATCCGTGCGGATCAGCGAGTTAATGGCTCACCAGGCCCAAGTGGGCGTGGCGGCCATAGACTCGTTGATGACACGGATCTGGGTCTCGAGTTGGCTAATGGTGTCCTTCAGTTCGAGTCGACGCATCGGGTTCCAGCGGGAAGTCACCTTCAGTTCGAGCTCGGCGCGCTCCTTCTGGGTAAGGAGGGTGTCGAGAGCGGCGAAGGTCTCACGCAGGGCGGTGCTAACGTAGATGTTCATGAGAGGGGTCCTTTCTAGTTGTTGTTCTCACTATACCCCCTGTAAAAATTGATGTTCCTGTGACTACTGGGGCGAAAACTCTACCCCCTGTGAATGGGAGTAGAGCCGGGGCGTCAGACCCCGTTGTCGGACAACAGCTCGCCGCCGTAGTCTCTGGCGATCTCCTCGAGACTGACGGCTCCGTGCTCCGCGTGCAGACGCTGGGTCGCGATGTTCTCAACCACCCAGCATCCCGCGAACTCAATACCGTCGTCGCCGACGAGAACCCGCCCGTCCACGAACGCGACACGGTGTCCGTTCTCAGACAGGGTCTTCAGGTCGGCAAGGCTCCCGACGTCGTAGACGCGGGCCAGAGTGAGCTCGTACTCGTCGATCGTCGCGGTCGGGTCGAACTCCCTGGCGGTCGTCCGCCGTTTGCCGACAGCGAGGCCGTTCTCGAACAGGGCCACCCACCCGGGCAGGATCTCGATGGCGTCCTCACTCTCCGAGGCGAACCGGATGCCGAGATCGTCCTCCGTGTCGTCCCAGTAGGGCTCCCAGTACTGGACCAGTCCCTCGTCGAGTCGGCTCAGGACATGGTAGATGGAGGCGGCCGCTGCCCAGCTGGGCCAGACGAGCTCAAGGGTCTTGACGTTCTTGACGATGCTCCACATGTCAGTGATCACGCCTCCCAGTGGCCGCGGTTGACGATCTCCACGCGGTCGCCCCCGAACTTCTCGGCGAGGGCCTCGTCGTCGAGCCGCTTGGGCATGATCTCAACTCGAGCCGTGCAGGGCTCCTTCTCGCCGATCACGACGATGTCCTCGCCGAGCAGGGAGACACCGTCGAGGCAGACCCGACCGTCACGGAAGTCGAGTTCGATACGGTCCCCCCAGTCCCTCGACAGGGCCTTCAGCTGAGAGAGGTCCCTCGAGTTGTACGTCCGGGCGACGACGGTCTTGCACTCCCCCTTCCAGTTGATGAGAGGGGCGCCGCACTCGTGCGTGATCATGTCGGGGATCTCCCAGTCGGTCTGTACGAAGTCGCCGTCGATCAGGATCTGGCGGTGCTGGTCGAGCACCCCCGCAGTGCCGCCCATGGTGCTCAGCCGGATCTGGGTCTCAGTCGTGTACGGCCACTTGACTCCCTTACGGACCTTGAACGAGTCCAAGTGCCCCTTGTCCATGAGGCTCTCCAGGGCGTTGCAGACGTCTCCGAGGGAGTCGTCCTTGCCCCAGTGGACGACGACTCCGGTGTGCTTCTTAAGGACGATGCGCATGATGTGTTCCTTTCTCCTGCGCTTAGTTGTTGGTGATCTTGTCGTAGATCGGGAGGTACTTCTCCCGCAGTTCCGACATCGAGGGATGCCCGGAGTCGTACAGGCCCTCGGCTCGCGTGATGTCGTACGCCCATCCGATGGCGCGGTACACCTCTCCGACGAGGAGGACACCGTCGCCTCGCCAGTCGATCCTCTTGATGGTCGAGGCGTGCCCGAACTGGATCATGACCCCCTTGCCCCGTTCGAGAACCACGGGCTCGCCGTCCTCTCCTCGGAACATCAGGATCCAGTGCTCGCCGTCCTCCCCCGGAGTAGAGTTCCAGCTCGTCTCCCACCAGACGGGGCATCCCTGGAGGAGCTTGGGCGCCTCATTGATCAGGCGCTCCAGGACCTCGTTGAAGTTCAGAGCCTCGGGCCACCGGACGTGGACGCAGAGGCCGATCGTGCCGATCTCACGCATGTTGATCACACCTCGTCCGAGATCTCGTCGGCGTCGAACAGGATGCAGAGGGTCTCGTCCGTCTCCCATCTCTCTACGGGGCGGACGACCTTTCGGGTAGCGAGGATCCACTTTCCGGGGTCGACCGTCTTCCCGTTGACGAGGATCTTGCCGTCCCTGATCACCACCTTCGCGTCGTAGCACGAGGTCAGGGCGATGAGGTCGCTCATGTTCCGGGTGTTGTAGAGGTGCCCCGGGCACTTGTCGAACAACTTCTTCTCCTCGAGGATGCGGTGCCCCTTGAGGGGCATGTCGGCGGCCTCACGACTCTTAGTGGGCCCGCCGGACTCGAAGCGCAGGCTGTCGCCACGGCGGAGCTCGAACACCATGCCGTCGGGCATGAGGATGTCAATACGGTAGCCCTGGTTGTCGGTGTCGACGCTCCACTGGGCGATGGTGCCGTCGTTCAGCAGCGACACGAGGTCAGCCGCCATGTCCTCGATGGCGAGACCGGGAACCCAGTTGAACTGGACGGTCTTGGTGTTCTTGATGATGGATCGCATTGTAGTGTTCCTTTCTCAGATGAGCGCGAGTCGCTTGCAGATATGGGTGGCCGGCTGGGTGGGCATGTCGAACCGCTGACGGCTCTGGTGGGCCGCCCGCGCGTTGTCGACCAGATCGAGGCCGGGATTGAGCCTGAAGGGCGCCTTGGCCAGCCGCAGACCAAGGGGCTTCTCCAGATCGCTGACGAGCATCCAGCATCCCCACCACGTCGGCACGAGATCGACGGGCACGTCAGCGGGCTTGTAGATGACGACCCGTCCGAGACTCGGAGAGACCAGCGCGTAGTCGCCCTCCCGGGCGAGCACGAGACCGTACCGGCAGATCGCCGATTCGCAGTCGCACTCGCCCGGGTTCAGCTCCACCTTGTAGAGGTACGACGTGGACTCGCTGTGGCCCGTCACGTACCCCTGAGGCAGAGCGGGGTAGTAGATATCGGTGGCGCTCACCAACGGGCCTCCGACACGTCCCTGCTCCACCAGTCGGCCCGGACCTCGCCGGGGTCGCGGAGCTCCCGCTCGGGGAAGACGGCCTTGGTCTCGGCGCCCATCTCCTCCGCGAGGGCTTCCACGCTGGCGGCGAACGTCACCCACTGGCGGGACCCGTCACGGTGCCTGATGAGGCACGCCGGACGGCCGTTCAGGTCCCGCGGGGCGACGTGCCCGTCGATCGTCACGCCCTTCTCGGTGACGGCGACCGCGTAGTTCGTCCGGGCCGCCAGCTCCTCGAGGTCGCTCGCGACCGTCGTGTCATACCACTCGGCCACGATCTCCTCCCCCTCGAACTCCGCAACGATCCCGTGCTCCCAGTGCGGGTCGTCGGGCAGCATCCCCTGGCAGTCCACGAGGGCCTGGAGGTCGTTGCCGCAGCGCACCTCCGTGACCTTCCCAGTGGCGAGGTGCTCGATCTCCCAGTAGAGCTCGTGGGCCTCGTCGTCCCACACCGGAGCGAACTCGAACGCTCCGATGGTGAGTCGACGCTGGAGGATCTCCCCGACCCACTGAGCCGAGCAGTTCTCGGGCCACTTGACCTCGAACCGCCTGATCTTCTTGATGAACTCGTACATGTCAGCGTTCCTTTCTGCTGGTGTTCGGGGAGACCACGAAGCCGCCCTCGATGTACTCAAGTTTGATACCGTGCTTCGCGAGGAAGTCGATGGCACTCTTGTCGGGTTCGGAACGGCCGTCCTTGAGCATAACTGTCATTCCAGGTTTCCAGGGGATCGTGATCCGCATGGTGTTATCCATGTCAGTACACGTCCTGGTGGTCGTCCCCGCCGTACTCCTCGACGAGCTTCTTGAGGTCCCGGTGCTTCGGCAGGGTCCTCCACTCGCCGTCGGCGTTCTTGACGTGGTAGACGCCCAGGGAGATCTCGCCCCTGGTCTTCCCGTCCCTGTCGACGCTCCGGATCGTGCCGTCGCGCATGACCCTGATCGGGAAGTGCTTCGAGTACTCGACGATGTCACGCCCCTTCGACAGGTCGAGCAGGACGGCCACCACCTCGACGCCGGGGATCAGCTCCCACAGGATCCCCTCATCGCTCTGATTGCCGAGCCGGACGCCCGACGGGTTCTCCAGGACCTCGGCGTGCTTGGAGTCGATCTCGATGATCTTGCCGTGCGCGAGCGGGACGTGGACGCCATCCGCCCCGGCCAGACCGATCACGCCGTTGTTCAGCTCGATTGAGGCGATGTTCTCCCCGACCGGCTGAATCTGGAGCCGGCGCAGACTCTTCGCCGCGTCCTCGTACTTGGCGTTGACGTCCAGCTTGACGCGGAACCGATTGATCCGCTTGTTGATGACGATCATGCTGCTCCTTTCTGTGCATTCTCGTAGGCCCTCTCGTTGAAGGTCTCCTTACGATCGAGGCACGCCAGCACTGCGTTGTCGATCGTGCTGTCCGTCATGAGACGGTAGTAGTGGAGCTCGTCGAACGGCGTGTTCATCCGGTCGATCCGCCCCATCGCCTGTTCCTGCTGCCGCCAGGAATATGGCAGTGAATAGAGGATTGCAATGTTGGTGCTGATGCAGTTCCAGGCGTCGGCGGACTGGTACTGCACGATGTAGGCCCACGGCTCCTTCGAGACGGGGACGGGGTCATGACGGTGGCCGTTGCGCTGCCCGTAGGAGCGCCCCAGACGCTCGCAGACGGCCTTGATCGCCTCCAGCTCGTAGTTGTACGAGTAGAAGACGAGGGCCCGCGGATGGCCCTTGAGGAGTCTCTCAAGGGCCTCTTCGCGACAGACGTTCTCCAGGACGATGCGCCTCTGGACCCGGCAGAGCTCGCCGGCGTCCATCATCGGCCGAACCTCAAAAGGGTTCCAGCGCTTCCTCGTGACCTCGGCGTACTTCCGCGAGTCGTACGAGACCAGCTCGTCATGAACCATTCGCGAGACCGGGTTCGGCGAGGCCAGATATACGCAGATCGCCTCCTGGCACCTCTCAAGGCGGTCCTCATCGATATAACGCTTGATTCGGGGGTACCTCGTGTGGGGGTCCCAGATCACGTGCCGGTCCGTGAACTGCGTCCGGGTCCTGTAGAACCCGTTCGCGATGAACAGCGGCAACCAGTCGATCCAGACGTCTCCCGGCGTGGCGGAGAGCAGGACCCAGTCGTTCCTCTTGGCGATCTTCAGGAACGACTTGACCCACTTGCCCGACCCCGAGACCCTCTGCTCGTCGAAGACGATGAAAGCCCTCTCGAGGTACTCGAAATCCTTGATCTTGTTCCAGGAGATCACCCTTTCGGGGGGCAGGTACAGGCCCATCTTGGCCATGTCCGCCTCCCATTCCATGGCGTCCCGCTTGGCGGGCGTCGTGACGACGTACAGGTACTGATTGGGGTGGGCCTTCAGCCAGTACCCGAGCGCCGTCATGGTCTTCCCCGAGCCCGTCCGGCCCAGGAGAACGCAGCCGTCGTGCATACGATCAACGGCGTCCCTCTGGGCCGGACGGAGCTTCTTGAGAGCGTACTCGATCACGCCGGGTCCTCGTGCAGTTGCGAGAGCCTGTAGCTCCACCGATCGGTCTCGAGGGCGATGTCCCCGCGCTTCCTGTCCGGCAGATACTTGTCGATCATACGGATGCACTCGTCGAGGACCTGGACCTTGAGTTCGTCGTACGTGACCGAGTAGAAAGCCGCCTCAGTCGGAGACACCTTCGGCAACTCCATGTGGTCGAAACCGTACTCCCGCATGAACCGCTTGATAACCCCTTCCGGGGCGCTCGTGACCACACCGGCTCTGATGAGTCTTCGGTTCATCTTCCCCCTACACCATCCCGGGAACGGAATAGATGTACTTCCGCATGAGATCGCGGACGTAGACCGTCTTCCCGCCGGACATGACCCACGGCCCGCTGGCCTTCCCGCCGGAGCGGATCTTGAGCAGGTGGTTGCCCTCTCGGCATCTCACCCGCCCCCTGTTCGAGATATGGACCCCCTCCTCCGGGCAGGGTACCCAGATCTCCACGTCCTCCGCTCGGACGTAGTACTTCGTCCGGTTGGGACCGACGCGCCTGCGAACGGTCGTGAGGTCGTCCGGCGTGGTCGTCGTGGGCGTGGTGATGAAGGATCCGGTGAGGTAGGAGTAGAAGATCTCCTTCCCCGCGCGCCATGTATACGGCTGCGGCTCGAAGATATCGACTCCTCCCTTCCAGGCGAACCAGTCGTTCGGGGACAGCCCGTGGTCCTCGAAGAAGCTGGCGAGACTGTCCCGAACCTTCTTGCGTGTGGGGACCTTCGTCTTGAACCCCTCGTAGCAGAGCACGAGCTCATTCGGATCGAGCATCATTCCTCCTTGTAGAAGTGCGTCCACCAGCCCTGGATGGTGCACACGTATCCTGTTCGGGTCCTCGGCCAGACATCGGGCATGTCGTCGCGTCCGGGTCCGTACCTCTGGACCTCGACCTTGCTCGTCTCCGCCGAGTAGACGTAGATGCAGACGTCGTTGGTCTCAGGCACCTCCGGAAGGTCGCTCTCGTCGAGGCCGAAGATGCGCAACCACAGATTGATGAACTGCGGCGGCGCCACCGTGGCCAGAATCGAGTAGATGATCTTGCGTTCCATGACGCGTTCCTTTCTCGAGGGCACGGACTCAGCCGTTTCGGAAGAGATCCATCCGCCACGGGGTGGACACGACGGTATGCTCGGCCGTGATCCTTCCGGTGAAGATGTCGGGCCACCTGTTCAGAACAGACGTCACGTCCATCCAGGAGACGGTCGTCTTGCCGGGCTCGTACACGAAGTACCCGACCCGCCTCGTCAGGGGCGGCATGTCGGTCCAGGTCAGACCGTGCCCCGACAGGAAGTAGTCCAGGACCTCCTTCGGGGCCGTGGACGAGACGATCGAGACGACGAGGGCGTTCACTTCTCCCCCTTCGTGAGACTCTGGACGCCGTAGGTCTCGTTGAGGCGGATCTTGACGTTGCTGATGTAGTCGATGATGTTCGTCTTGATCTTGTCGTTGTCCATAGTTGTTTCCTCTCAGACGTAGAAGACCATGCGGTAGGGGGACAGGCGCAGCGGCTCGATGCTGCCGTTGACCCCTGTGATGAACCCCCTGTCCTTGACGGACAGCTTCCGCTTCCGATGGTCGTAGACGAGCCAGGTGGATGCTGCGGCGCCGATGGTCTGCCCCTTATCGGCGATCAGCTCGATGACGTTCTCCCCGTACGGGTTGGCTCGGTACCCCCACCCCTCGGGCAGGAACTCCTCGAGGAAGAGGTCGAGCTCCCCCTCCGGCGCTGCGGACAGCACCACGGAATATCGCCGAACGCTCATGACGGTTCCTTTCTGAAATTGAGTCTCGGCCGAGTCGTACGACCGTGAATGGCGTTGGAAACGGTCGCAGCGGAGATGTCGAAATGCTCCGCCGCGGCCTTCGCGTTGGGGAACACGGCCCCCGTCTCCGTATGGACGACCTTCCCTCGATAGGGGGTCGCCCTGTAGCGGGGGGTCTTGTCGAAATACGGCTCCCACTCCTTGGGGAGCTCGATTCCGAAGCAGCGCGAGACAAGTCGCCTCACGCTGTGCCAGGACCCCCCGCACAGCACGTACCAGTCCTCGCCGATGGTGCCGTGAAGGCGCGCCGGTTTGAGGAACTTGTGGGCGCTGATCGAGTAGATCCGGCCGTGGGACGAGATCTCCATCGGCCAGTTCGTGACTCGGGCCCACTCCTCGTCCAGATACTCAGATGCCATACTTCGACATCAGACGGTCGGGACGGCAGACGACGTACATCGAGTCGATGTACGCGGATGTGTACCCCCTGAACTCGTAAGGGGTGAACGTGATGTCGACGAAGTCGATGTCGAGGCGGTCGATCTCGCCGACCTCCTCAGCGGACAGGAGGCGCCTGGACCACTCCTGAGGCGGGGTGCCGTCCTCGGCCATCAGCAGGACGATCTTGGGATCGCCGCGACCGCCGTAGGAGGCCTTGACGACCAGGATATCGACGCCCTGGTCATCTTCGAATCCCTCACGACCGTCGAGGTGGCGGATGCGGAATCCGCGCTCGGTCAGTGCCTGGACCATATCTGGCGGCACGACGACCGAGGCATTGGGCTTGGGTGTCTGGTTGAACTTGTCCGGTGCTCCCGAGAAGTTGGGGAACATCAGACGAGTGCCCTCGATAGTGAATCGTTCGCGAGCCATCAGATACCCCCGTTCGAGAAGAAGACGAAGATCGCGACGAGCGTGAACAGACTCGCCACAGACATGAACAGGAAACCGCCGCAGAAGAGTCCAGTTGCGACGTTCCCGTACTTCTTGGCGTTCATGCAGTCGAGCACGAACGCAATGAGCATCAGGAGGGTGCCCGCCAGATGCAGCAGCAGGCAGGATCCTCCGAACGGGATGAGAATGTGGTTCACCGTGTTTTCCTTTCAGTTGATGAGGATATAGAGGTCGATCATGAACCCCAGGAGGGCGAGAGCCTCGAGCCAGTCGGCGACCCGATCGTGTCGAGTGTCGAGCGGGAGGCTCAGTACCAGCAGAACCGCCGGAGTCATGAAGATCAGGAACTGTACGATCATAGCGCCCCTGAAGTCCTCAGCCCGTGTGGACTGAGGGGTAGAGATGGTCAGATGAGTGTGGCCGTAATGTTCTCGGCCATCGTCTCGAAGATCGCGGTGGTCGCCGCGACCCGAGTCAGCAGCCACGCCGTAAGGCGCTTCGCGGTCTCCCTCCCGCCGCCGAGGCGCACGATCGCGAGGATCGGCGCTGTGGCGACGAAGATGACGAGACACACGAGGTACCCCATGACGAGCGTGGCTGCTGTCACAACGATCGCGGCGATGTGCCTGACGATCGAGACGAGGGCGTTGGACATGGTGGGTTCCTTTCTCGGGGCTGATTGTTCTCACTACGGCCCATGTGGAATATCAGCCCCGAGAAAGCTCCTGGCCCGTGCGGGTCAGGAGGGTTGAGGGTCAGTGGTGGCAGTAGGAGCAGGTGCAGGCGTTCTTCTTGTGGTTCCTCCTCTCGATGCGCTTCGCAGCCCAGTCGAAGGGGGACCGCTTGCCGAGCACAAAGGCGCAGCAAGCAATCGTCCCGACGAGGACGATGAGGTGCTTAGCGATGGAGAAGATGAAGTTGAAGATGAACATGATAGTGTTCCTTTCAGCGTGGCTGATTGTTCTCACTATGCGCCGTGCAAAAACTACGCCAGAAGCTCCTCCATCGGGACGTACTTCTCGATCGTCCGGACCGCCTCGGCGGCCTTGGCGAGGGCGAACGTGTCGTCGATCTGGGCCCGATCGAGACGCGCGGCATCCTCCTCAAGAATCCAGCGGTACCCCTTGCTCGAGGGTGCGCTGTAGTACTTGTCATCCCGGAGCACCTCGAGGATACCACCGGGAGCATTCTCCTTCACGGGTACGAAGGATCCGATACGTCCCACAAAGGCGCGTTGCGGATTGTCCTCTGTCCCGTAGTTGAGATACAGTGTCCCCTTGTGGGTCTGCCGTGTCTCGACGTAGTCCTTCAAGTCGTACACTGGGTCACTGTCCGGCCCGAAGATCGACTTGAAGACGAACGGGTGCTGGAACTGCGCACCTGTCGCGTGCCAGCCATCCTTGTCGTGCGCCACGTACACCGCGTCGTTCACGAGGACCATCTTGTCGTAGGTGGCCTCGTGCTCGAACGTGTAGCCGTACTTCTTCCCGAACTCCATGACCTCCGCGATCAGCTCGGACGTGGCGTTCGGGATCTTGACCGAGTCGGTCTTGATGTGCGCGACGGTGAACCCCTTCTCCTGGATGAAGTTCTTGAGGTCCACCATGAACAGCGCCCCGCGCTTGGCGACGATGTTGTCCGGGTTGTTCGCCGGATCCATGCCGTTCGCCCTGGTGGGGAACTTGGCAGCTGTGAGGCCGTACACGCTGTTGATGGCGATCTTCAGCGCGAAGGCCAGTGCCGCGTCGTTCTGGCCGATCAGAGCACCTGCGTCCTCGCCGAGGTAGCGCTTGGCCGCCTCGACGTCGTGGTGCTTGACAGCCATCCTCCCCTTGACGATGTCCTGGAACCGCGCCGTGTACTTCTCGCCGAAGCACTTCAGCGCGATCAGGGAGTGCGGGTGCATAGAGGCGACATCCAGCAGGGCGACGTTGGTGTAATATCCCGGCTCGGCGTACACCCAGCCGCCCTCGCCGACCTCCTCGCCACGATACGTGCTCTTGCCGTTCTCGTACTTGTACCCCGGGAACTGCTCGCTCAGATCAGTGTGAACGAACGGCGGCTTCCGATCGTTCCCGAATATGATCTGCTGAGTGAGCTGGTTGGTCGAGGAGTTGACGTTGAGCCCCGCCATCTTGGCAAGAGTCTGCCGCGCCTCCCAGTCGGCGACGTTGTGGTGGAACACCTCTCTGGTGGCGCGGACATCATTCTTGCAGTACTCGATGACCCGCGGGACGTCGGCCTCCTGGACCGGCTGGTCCCACGGAATATCCATCTCCTTGTGCGGGAGGTTCAGCTCGATCTCCCACTTCTTCAAGGACTGCTTAGTAGCGCAGAAGTCGTACGTGTCGGTGTACGATGCGTCATAGGCGTCCCTGAAGAACGCGCCCCGGTCGCCCGAGACGATGCGCTGAGACAAGTGGAACAGACGCTCGGTGTCGTACCCCATCCAGCGGGCGTACAGAATATGATTGTCGTACCGCTTGTTGTTGTACCCCACGAGCTTCATCTCGAACATGGACTCGAGCTCCTCCGGGCGCGGATTGACCATGACGGCCACGTCCGCGTCGGGGTCGTCCCTCATCCAGCACACGAGGAAGAGGTTCGGATAGACCTCCACGTCGTAGAAGACGAGACCTCCATCCGCATCCTTCGTGCCGGGTTCGGGCTCCCTATCATCCGAGGACTTGAGCCGGAGCGACGTGTAGATCTTGAAGCACGCGTCCTTCTGGTGCGTGCTCTGCATCGCGAAGGCCAGAATGGCTCCGCGCATGTTCTCCACGTCGTACTCCATGCCCGACTCGTAGGCGTCATCGAGGACCTTCTTGATGAAGTCCATCGAGGGCTTGGTCCCCGGATGAATCTCCTTGCGAAGGTTTCTCTCGATCAGCTCCCTCAGGGCCTTCTCGGACCCCATCTTCTTCTTGGTGAGAATATCGCGTTCCTTTCGCTTCTTGGGCAGTCCCTCGGAGATCGTGGCGACCTTGAGACCGTTCGACAGTGTCCCCATTCGCCGCAGCGAGGCCCTGCCCCGAAATGTCTTGACCTCGATCTGGGGCGAGATCTCGTTCGCCAGCTCCGAGACGTCGCCCGCGTACCGGTAATGCAGGTGGATCCCGGCGCCGGACTTGCTGACTTCGGCGTACGTCTCGGGCAGGCCGAGCTCTCGTGCTGCATCGCGATTCGCCTCGAAGGACTTCGCGCCGTCATTCCCGCGCAGATCCAGGTCGATGACGATCATGTCCTCTTCCGGACGCACGTAATGAAGCCTACTCGTATCGAGGTCCTTGAGAACCGTTGAGACGTCGGCCCATGCCCGGAGGGGCGCCCCCGTGTCGGATGCGTACTGAGCCGGCCTGTCGCTCAGAATATCATCCAGCACGGGGGTCCCCTCGGACATCTCGAGCCAGTCCGACGTGACATACTTTCGGCGGACGTCTCCGCCATCCAGTCTGTCGAGTCGGAGGCCCTCGAACCAGTTCCGTTTGCGCCCGTCTTCCGTCCGAACGCGGTCGTGGTAGCCCTCGAAGTAGTTGGCCAGCTCGTCCCGGAAACGATACCGGCTCATCTTCAGATCGAGCCCCGATTCGGCCAGGTAGGCCTTGTACATGGCGTAGCCCTGTTGGAGCGCCACGCCCTGCGCAAGGACCTCCTGGTTGTCGACGACGAAGTTGTAGAAGAGATCCGTCCTCCGCATCATCGCCGTCGGCCTGTACGCATCGAAGTAGTGGAAACCGCGCTCCTTGTACTGCTCGAGGCAGTAGTGGGCGATGGCTCCCAGCTCGCTCGGAATATCGCGCATGATGCGGTTGTACGAGGCGGGATCGAGCCTCCGTCCGGACGGAGTGACGTCGATCAGCCTGCGGATGATGCCCGACTTCGCGTCCGTGATCTTGACGGGACGGTTGGTCCCCATCCAGAGCATGGCGTTCAGGGCCGTCGTGTAGGTGGCCTTGAACTTCTCGTTCATCGTCATGTCCTCGTGGGACACTATGGAGTTGATCCGAGCATTGTCCTCGATGCGGGACAGGTCCCCGTCGTGTTGGATGGCGACGAGGGGATTGTCCTTGAACACCTCCATGGCGAAGGTGGCTGACGGGGACGCAAGGGCCCTTGCGTCGAACGAGGACGTGTAGCCCTCGAAGAGCTGCGAGATCACGTTAAGGATCGTGCTCTTGCCGCTACCCGCCTCGCCATAGAGGACGACGAACTTCTGAATATAGCGCGAGTCGCCGGCCACGATGGATCCGATGGCCCACTCGATCTTCTCCCGTTCGCCGGGGTCGTACAGTGTGGAGATCAGTTCCTCGTACGAGGAGATATCCCCCTTCTCGAGAGCATACGGCAGCCGACGAGACGCGTACTGCTCCTTGCGCACGGGGGTGTTCGCGAATGTCAGCTGGGTGTCTAGGTCGTGGGAGTTGTCGCTCAGACTGCGAATATACGTCTGGCACATGCTCCACATACCGGACGAGAAGTCGCGGAGGTACTTCACTCGGAAGTCCCCGTCGCCCCGGGCCTGACGGTACTCGTCCAACGCCTTGTCGACCAGACGCTGGACGTCGTACTCGTCTGTGGACCAGAGGCCCTTCTCCTCGTCCCAGATGGCGTAGAATGTCTTGCCCCGAACCATGAGGTCGTACGAGCGCAAGACCTTCCAGTCCGGACGGATCTCGATCGCTCCGCCCTTGGCCGATCTCTCGGCGAAGGTGAAGAAATCGAGATTGGTCACAGGTGCTCGATCCCGTAGGAGTCGCCCGAGTCGAAGTAGACGGTCACTCGGATCTCTTCGGGCTCCGTGTCGCGCGTCGACCCTCGGGGGTACGAGTTGATGACCGCAGTCGTGGGATACTCAACCCCGAACACCTCCATGTACAGGAGGTCCGCCAGATCGCGGTACAGTCCGTTAGCCAGAAGGTTACCGTTGTACAGCGCTCCGTTCGATGAGTTGTACTTCAACTCATACTCGAACTCGTCATCGTCGTCGAACTCGACCCACTCGTACGAAGGGGTCTCCTCCTTGGACGGGACGTGCACGAGAGCGTCCTGCGCCGCCTTGAGATGCTCGTTCTCGGCCTCGGTCGACGCGTACTTCGCCGCGAGTTCCTCGTACATGCCCTCGAGTCCGAGGAAGTGATCGGACTGGTTCTTGGTCTCCGCCCGCTCCTTGGCGAGCTGCTCACGGAGGAACGCGTTGTCCTCCTCCAGCTCGGCGATGCGGGAGTCGCGAAGAATATACTCCCTCACGACTCCCGACACCGCGAGAACGGCGACCCCCTGGAGCGCGACCTTGAAGATCTGCCAGGGGGTCATGTCACGCCACCAGGTTGTGCGGGGCCTCGAGATCCAGGTGCCAGACGGTCTGGATACCGTCGTCGCCGAGGCCGGCCTCGTCTCGCAGAGAGTTGAGGAGGATCATGACGTTCGGGTCGGCCTTCTTCGACCAGCCCATGACGGACCCCATACGGGTCTCGGGCAGCCCGAGCATCTTGTAGAGCTCGTTCAGGAACAGGTGACCCTTCCACCGCAGCTGGTCGTTCGCGTGACGCTCGACGGCGTTCAGGAAGTTCTCGCAGACCACGGGCGCGTGGTCCCAGTTCTTGTTCTCGGGCCCGAAGACGCGGTGGCGGAAGTCCTCCACGGGCAGGAGGTGTCCGTCCACCTTGGTGCGGACGACGTCGGTCTTGCCCTCGTGGGCGACCGTCACAGGCTCGATCTCCTCGCCGGCGGCGTCGGCCTTCAGCTGCTCGTTCTCCAGCTTGACCGCGGCCAGGGCGGCGGACAGCCCCGCGAGCCGCTTCAGCTGCATGCTGTGGCCGGCCGCGATGCAGGCGATACCGGCGATCATGAGACCCGCCGCGGGAAGGAAGCGCTTGGCCGTGTCGATGGTCAGCGCCGCCTTCTCCTTGTCGGTCTCGGCCTTCTTGGTCTCCTCGTCCAGGACCTCGTCCATGGAGATACGCACGACCTCCTCGACGTGGGGCATGAGCACCTCCTCCTTGTAGGAGAGGGAGGCCTTGGCGGCCACGATGGTCGAACTCGCCATGAGGGCCGTACCGCCCGCCACGAGGAGGGTGGGGGCGTTCTTGATGACGAAGAGCTTGACGGACCCGTAGACGGATCCGATGGGCATGGGAAGCATTGTGGTTCCTTTCTGGAATATGACTATCTGCGGGACTTGTAGGATGGCTGGGGGAGGCTGAATCCGTAACCCCCGCGCCGCATCTGGACGCAGCCCTTGTTGACGTCGTCGGGCGACCACGTCCAGGACTCATCGGTGTGGGTGGTCGACATTCCGGCGAGGCTGAACAGGTCGCCAACGGAGGCGGACCCGTATCGCTCGCTCAGGTCGAGCAGGGCCTGGAGGACGTCCTCC
>ERZ773073.116-NODE-116-length-44577-cov-5.385562_pt1 | contig 44577 bp, 39 predicted proteins | sample MGYA00580616_ERZ773073 | MGnify/ENA primary metagenome ERZ773073 (study PRJEB29015, sample SAMEA2737960) | human oral metagenome | biome: human oral; feature: human-associated habitat; material: dental | place: China | collected 2131 ...
GCGTGTCCAAGGCAAGATATGTTTGTAACGGTTTATGTGATAGATAAATCATTATATTTATTGTAATGCTCCTATGAGCTTTATATTATAAAGGTTTTAAAATTATAAAAATACATTATTATACAAGGAGGTTTTATGAGATACAAGGCAGAAATAGAAAAGTATATCGAAGATCACAAGGATGAGATGTTTGCGGATATTATCAAGCTTTGTGAGGTTAACAGTGAGAAGTCGGAGGCGAAAGAGGGTATGCCTTATGGTATAGGACCTTATGAGGCTCTTGTGCTTACTGACAAGATGTCAAAAGAGTATGGTTTCAAGACTAAAAACTATGATAACCGTGTACTTGCAGTGGATTTTAATGATAAAGAAACACAGCTTAATATATTGGCACATGTGGATGTAGTACCTGTAGGAGAAGGCTGGAAGGAAACAGAGCCTTTTAAGCCTGTAATTAAGGATGGAAGAATATACGGAAGAGGAACATCTGATGACAAAGGACCTGTAATAGCAAGCCTTTATGCCATGAGAGCAATCAAGGAACTTGGTATAGAGCTTTCTAAAAATGTAAGAATGATAATAGGCTCTGATGAAGAGTGTGGTATGTCCTGCGTAAAGTATTATTACACTGTTGAGAAGGAAGCGCCTATGACCTTTTCTCCGGATGGAGCTTACCCTGTAGTAAATATAGAAAAGGGTAAAATGGATGGAAAGTTCAGTGCAAAGTTTGATGCGGATAAGAATTTACCAAGAATAATATCAATAAATGCAGGAACTAAGAGTAATGTAGTTCCTCCAAAGGCAGTTATGCTTGTAGAAGGATTAAGTGCCGAGGCTGTCAAAGCGGTAGCTGCTGAGGTTAGCAAGGCTACAGGAGTTGATTTTGAGGTAAAGGGAAGTGATAAACTTGAAATAACAGCACTGGGAGCCAATGCACATGCATCTACTCCCGACAATGGTAAAAATGCTATAACAGCTTTACTTCAACTTGTTACCAAGCTTGATTTTGCAAAGTCAAAACAAATAGAGCTTCTTCATAACTTATATGAGCTTATGCCGCATGGTGATACTAAGGGTGAGGCGATTGGAATAGCTAAATCGGATGAAAAGAGCGGAGCATTGACCTTGGCGTTTTCTATCTTTAATGCTGATGAAGAGGGCTTTGAAGGAGTATTTGACCTAAGAGCACCTGTATCTGCAGAACCTAAGTTCTTACTTGATACCTGCAAGGAAAGGTTTGCGAAGGCAGGTATTACCTTCCACACTGACAGCATGATAGCACCTCACGAAGTGCCGGAAGACTCTGATTTTGTAAAGACATTGCTTAAATGCTATGAGGAGTATACCGGGCTTGACGGATATTGTATAGCTCTCGGAGGACTTACCTATGTGCATGATTTAAAGAACGGTGTGGCTTTTGGAGCGGTATTCCCGGGAACTGATACTCGTATGCATGGTGCAGACGAATTTGCTGTAGTTGATGAATTGGTTGCATCTGCTAAGATATTTGCCCAAGCAATAGTGGAGTTATGTAGTTAAATTTGATTATTTTTACTAAAAACTTAGAAATTACTAAAAAAATATTGACTAAATAAACTTTTAGAATTATTATGCTTATTGTTGAGCTGATATTCTAAACTTGGCTTAAACTAAATTAGATTTAAGGAGAGGTATCGTATGACATATTCTAAGGCTATAAATGTTATGATGTGTATGATGATGGGCATGGAAATGTGCTTTGATTTTTGTATGCAAAATAATTAGTCTTAGGGTTCTGATGTGCGAAACTGTATTTATATTTTATAAAAAAACAGGCAAGCCATAAGGCTCGCCTGTTTTTTTTATCGCAGGGGCGGTGTAAGGAAACCATCGCCCTGCGGCGAACACCGCCCCGCGAGCGAGTAGGTAGCTAAAGCTCCCCTACTCGATTAAGAGGCAGGGGCGGTGTAAGGGAATCATCGCCTTGCGGCGAACGCTAACTTTTTATACAAGGGTAGGTTTACATAAGGTATCTTAATCGTGTGGTTTATATTTATGCTGATTAAGATATGAAAAATTCGGGGGATTATAATAGTGGAAACAATTATAAAAATTGAGGGCTTAAGTAAAAGCTTTGTAAATAAAAATACCACTGTACATGCACTGGATAATATAGACCTTGACATATACAAGGGAGAAATATTTGGAATTATAGGTCTGTCGGGTGCGGGAAAGTCTACTTTGGTAAGATGTATTAATTATCTTGAGATACCGACTTCGGGAAGTGTGATCTATATGGGAAGCAATCTTTCTAAGATGAGTGTAGATAAGATAAGGAAGACCAGACAGTCTATGGGAATGATATTTCAGCAATTTAATTTGCTGGCACAAAGAAATGTACTTGACAATGTGTGTTTTCCTATGGAAATAGCAGGTGTGCCTAAGAAAAACGCTGAGAAAAGGGCTATAGAACTTCTTAAACTTGTAGGTCTTGAGGACAGAATAAAAGCCTATCCGGCACAACTTTCCGGAGGTCAAAAACAAAGAGTTGCAATAGCAAGGGCAATAGCAAATGAACCGAAGGTTTTACTTTGTGATGAGGCAACCTCGGCACTTGATCCCGATACTACCAAGCAGATACTCAAGCTTATAAGGGAAATCAATAAAAATCTTGGAATTACTGTAGTTGTAATAACCCATGAGATGAAGGTTATAGAATCGATATGCGACAGAGTTGCTATAATAGACCACAGTAAGATTGCAGAGATAGGTACGGTAACGGATATATTTTCAGATCCCAAGTCTTCTATAGGTAAAAAACTTATATTAGGGGATAGCGTAAAAGAAGTTGTGGCAACCAAGGGAAGGAAGTTAAGACTGGTCTTTGACGGCAGAAGTTCTTACGAGCCTGTACTTTCCAATATAATACTTGCAACCGGTTTACCTGTAAATATACTTTATGCTTCTACAAGCGATATAGGCGGTATAGCCAAGGGACAAATGATTATACAGCTTCCCGATGATGAGACTGATGCAAGTCGTATACTTCACTATATAAGCAGTATAAAAATGAAATATGAGGAGGTGTATGAGCATGAATTTGTCAACGCAGACGCTTAATATGCTTGGAATGGGTATATTTGAAACCTTACTTATGACCTTTATTTCATCTTTTTTAGCCTATCTTATAGGTATACCACTCGGAATATGTCTGGTAGTAAGTGCAAAAGACGGGATAAAGCCCATGCCTTTGGTAAATATTATTTTGGGCATAATTATAAATATACTTAGATCTATACCGTTTATTATTTTACTTATAATGGTGTTGCCGCTTACCAGAGTTATGGTAGGAACAACACTTGGAGCCAAAGCGGTAATACCGCCTTTAGTTATAGCAGCTGCACCATATATAGCTCGTATGGTTGAGTCTTCATTAAAAGAAGTTGATGCCGGAGTTATAGAGGCTGCAAAATCTATGGGGGCTTCTAATTTTCAGATAGTATGGAAGGTCTTACTTCCAGAGGCTACTCCTTCACTTTTACTGGGAGCTGCAATTTCAATTACTACCATACTGGGATATTCTGCCATGGCAGGATTTACCGGAGGTGGAGGACTTGGTACTATAGCTATCAATTACGGTTACTATAGATATCAAACAGATGTTATGCTTATCACTGTGGCTATACTTGTTATTATAGTCCAGATCATACAAGAAACATGGATGTATCTGTCAAGAAGAGGTGATAAAAGAGTCAGATAGTTATACCACAAAGTGGTTTTACTATATATAAAGGTTAAATATCCCCTACCTCAAAAGGGGAAGAAGCAGTTACAGTTTAAGTAGGTAATTTGTCTTTGTCAAAAAACTAAAAATATTTAATTTTTATCTATAAATTAGACGAAGATGAATTCCGGCAGTAGCCTGATAGATATACATGTATAATATACATCTGAAAGCAAGCTTTCATTTGATATTATATATATATATATATATATTTAAAATACCCAAACTGTAACAAAATATATAAATTCTCAAGGAGGAGATATTATGAAGAAGAATATTTTATTAGCGGCAAGTATATTAGCCGTAGCAGCATTTAGTGTGGCTTGCCAAAGCAAGAGTGCAGAGACTACAGCAGCAAGTCAGGCGGAGCAAAGCTCAGAAGCAGGAAGTGCCGAAAGTTCAGAAGCAAGCAGCAAGGAGGCTTCAGGAGAGTTAAAGAAAATCAAGATAGGAGCTACTCCCTCACCACACGCTGAGATTTTGGAAGAGGCTAACAAAGTGTTAAAGGACAAGGGCTATGAACTTGATATAGTAGTGTATAATGACTATGTTCAGCCTAATATAGCTGTAGATACCGGTGAACTTGATGCTAACTTTTTCCAGCACTATCCATATCTCGAAAGCTTTAATGAGGAAAGAGGAACTAAGGTAGTATCAGCAGGTGTTACACATTATGAGCCTTTCGGAATTTATGCAGGTAAGGTAAGCTCACTTGCAGATCTTAAAGACGGTGCCAAGATTGCAGTTCCCAATGATGTAACCAATGAGGCTCGTGCACTTCAGTTACTTGCAGCACAGGGACTTATCAAAATCAAGGACGGAGCAGGTCTTACCGCAACAAAGAACGATATAGTGGAAAATCCTAAGAATATCGAGCTTTTAGAGGTAGAGGCTGCACAGGTTCCAAGATCTCTTAAGGATGTTGATGTAGCTGTAATTAACGGTAACTATGCTATAGAAGCAGGACTTAAGGTTAAGGATGCTTTAGCCGTAGAAGATGCAAGTTCAGAGGCGGCTAATACCTATGCCAATATCATAGCGGTTAAAGAGGGTAATGAAAAGAGCGAGGCAATACTTGCTTTACTTGATGCAATTCAAAGCCCTGAGGTAAAGAAGTTTATTGAAGATAAGTATGAGGGCGCTGTAGTTCCTTTATTCTAATATCCGATATTATAAACTTTGTTTAAGGTCAAATCCCCCTAAGGTGTATTAAGATACTTTAGGGGGATTTTCTTATTACTCCATAAATTCAGTCATGTATTTTCTTCGTCTTAGAGGACAGTGCTGTCTTTGCAGTTTTAAGTTTTCTCTTTCTTTTATGGCTATACTGTTAAAAAAGCTTTTCCAAAGTTTCTTATAAGGTTCTTTTATGTCATTTACTTTGGACATTTTTTTAAGCTCCTCTGAATTTAGTTTATGTAGGTAACAGTCTCTTTCTTTTTGATGTACGAGAGCAAGACTTCTTGCACTGTCTATTATCATCCAGTTAATGGAAGGCATCCTGTTTTGAAAGTGATTTGAAAGTCCTAAAAGTATATTATGCTTAGGTTCTATATGGGATATAAACACATTATCAGCCACTTCATTAAATCTGACTATTTCTATATATGAGTTCATTTCGTTACTGACAGCTCTTTGAAGTCGCATAAGTTTCATAACGATGTCCTCTCCCAGCATATAGTTTATATCCTTGCCATGTTTAAAAGCCAATCTTAGAAACCTATATATGTCATTACCGGTATCTTCGCAGTGAAGAAAAGCCATATATACAGTATGGTAGCTTTGCATGGAAAGTTTTGTTTTTATACTGTCTATAACCTTTTTTGCTTTGCCTTTGTCGGTTTCCACATATATAAACTCGGAAAATATACTTTGCTGCATACTTGAGTGTTTCTTAAGGCTTATTTGCTCATCTTTATGTTCAAGGCTATATTCCCAAGCACTGTATATACAGGAAGCAAGAGCTTCAAAATCATCATCATAGGTAAATATTTTCATTAATTTACTCCAAAATCTTCAAATAAAGATAGCTGTCTTTCAGGCTTATAGCTGTGTTGCCAGTTTTCCTTGTTATTTAATGTGATAAGTCTATTTGTTATATATTTCTCATCTATCAAGGTCTTATACATCATTTTACCGTTGCAGGTTAGGAAATAGTGCGCTCTTTTAAGTACTACACCCATTTTGGCAAGTGAATTAAAATCAAGCAATGAGTATCTTCTTGAACTTACTATTCTTTTTGCGGCTTTTGGACCTATGCCGGGCACTCTAAGCAGTAAGGCTATGTCGGCAGTCTGTACTTCTACGGGAAAGTGTTCCAAATGTTTAATAGCCCAGTTACACTTAGGATCCATATATGGATTAAAGTTGGGTTCTTTAGCACTTAAAAGCTCCTGTGCGTGAAAACCGTAAAATCTTAACAGCCAATCAGCCTGATATAGCCTGTGCTCCCTTAAAAGCGGTACGGGTTCGTTAAGCTTTGGAAGCGAAGAGTCTTCATTGATAGGAATGTAGGCAGAGTAAAATACCCTTTTCAAGTCAAAGTTTTGGTATAAACTTTGGGTGCTCATAAGTATGTTGTAATCACTTTCATCACCTGCACCTATAATCATTTGAGTACTTTGACCGGAAGGAACAAAGGGACGGTTTTTCGTCATGGTTTTTGGCAAATTTAAGATAGAAGACGCAGCACTGCCTTCAAGTCTTTTTTGCTCATTAAATATAATGCTTGGAATATAATTGTTAATATTGCTTCTTGGAAGTTTTTTACTTTCTCCTATACTTAATCTATGTGATACTATGGAGTCTTTTATTTTTTTCATAGGCGAGGATATAAGTTTAAAACTTTTATTGGGGGCAAATTTTTTAAGGCTTGTTTCGGTAGGAAACTCTATATTTACGCTCATTCTGTCTGCAAGGAAACCGGCTTGTGCCAGTAAGTCGTCCGAGACTCCGGGTATGGCTTTTACATGAATATAGCCGTTAAACCTGTATTCATTCCTGAGTAAGCTTAAAGTTTCACAAAGCTTTTCCATGGTGTAGTTAGGGCTGTTGATTATACCTGAGCTTAAGAACAGTCCCTCTATATAATTTCTTTTGTAAAATTCCACAGTAAGCTCACAGATTTCCTTTGGCGTAAAACAGGCTCGCCTTATATCATTGCTGCAACGATTAATACAGTACTTGCAATCAAAAATGCAATGATTGGTCATAAGTATTTTGAGTAAAGAAACACATCTTCCGTCCGAGCTGAAAGTATGACAAATTCCGCTTGCTGCGGTATTGCCAAGTTTTCCTTTTTCCCCCTTTCTTGCTACACCGCTTGAGGTGCAGGCAACATCATACTTGGCTGCGGCGGATAGGATTTCAAGTTTCTGCATAATATCTTCACTAGAACTGATGTTTACCATAAGAATATTATACAAAACATAGGTTCGACAGTCAAGCTAATTCTAATAAAAAATTGGAAAATTTTTGATATGGGAAGTTTGAGTTATGAAATAAAAGAATAGGGTGAAAAAGCTTAAAACCGTATATCTATCAGTCTGCTGCCGGAATTCATATTAGTCTAATTTATAGATAAAAAATTAAATATTCTTAGTTTTTTGACAAAGATGAATGACCTACCTGAACTCTAAACTTATATCAGCTTACTTTTTTATAAATATGGCATTTTTGCTTTTTAAGATACAATTATTATGATATTATTGACATAAGCGATAATCTTTTAGAAAGGGAGAAGTTTATGAGATGTCCTTTTTGCAATAATCTTGAATCTAAGGTCATAGACACAAGAGCCATAGATGATTATGCTGCCATAAGGAGAAGAAGGCAGTGTGAAAAGTGTAGAAAAAGATTTACCACTTATGAAAAAGTTGAAACCATGCCTATTATGCTTATTAAAAAAGATCGTACAAGAGAAGGCTATGAGAGAGCCAAGCTTGAAAAGGGCATTATACAAAGCTGTCATAAAAGACCCGTATCCAGAGATACTATACAACATATGGTTGATGATATAGAGAATACTATATTTTCCATGGGAGTTAAGGAAATAGAAAGCTCCGTAGTCGGAGAGCTTGTAATGAATAAATTAAAAGAGGTGGATGAGGTTGCCTATGTAAGATTTGCATCCGTATACAGAGAATTTAAGGATGTAAGTACATTTATGGAAGAGATAGGGAACCTTATAAAGAATAAAAGATCATGATGAAAATATTTTACCCTAAAGAAGAGATAAGTTCAGTATACGATATCAATTATAAAGAGCTTTATAATAAAGGAATAAGAGCCTTGATTTATGATATAGACAACACCTTGGTAAAGCATGGAGCAAAGGCTAATGAAGACATAGTGGAACTTTTTTATATCATACATAATATGGGCTTTAAGACCATACTTTTATCAAATAATACCAAAGAAAGGGTTGAAAGCTTTGCTAATGAGGTAGGAAGTGACTATATAGCAAAAGCCGGAAAACCGGGAAGAAAAGCCTATGTTTCGGCTATGGAAAAGCTGGGCTCCGGTAAAGAGGATACAGTATTTATAGGAGACCAGCTTTTTACAGACATATACGGAGCCAATAGAACCGGACTGTATAGCATACTGGTAAAACCTATTGATAAAAAAGAAGAAATACAGATAGTGTTTAAAAGAAAATTGGAGGCAATAGTGTTGTTCTTTTATCACATGAGGAAGTAGCACGCTTTGCTGATATTTAATTTATCTACAGTCTTGTCAGTATTAAAAGTAGTTAAAGATTTTGTGACTGTTAATTTAAGTATTATTTGCTTGGTATAAAGGAGTACATTTTAATTAGAATTTGTTAATGTACTAAGAATTTTCTAAAAGAGGTTTTTTATGGTTAATAAGATAGGTATAGTAAGTTTATCCAGCGGTATTCTGGGAGAAAGTTTTATCAAATATGAACTCGATATAGGTAAAGAAAGATTAAATAAATATGGTATAGAGATTGAGTTTTTACCAAATGCACTAAAAGGTATTGAATTTATAAAAAATAACCCTAAAAGTAGAGCGGATGATTTGTTAATGGCTTTTAAGGATAATTCGATTGACATGATCTTATGTGCAATAGGAGGAGAAGATACATATAGGTTATTGCCTTATTTGTTTGAAAATAATGAATTAAAAAACAGTGTGAAGCAAAAAATATTTTTAGGTTTCTCTGATACAACTATAAATCATTTTATGTTATATAAAGTCGGTATCAAAACATTTTATGGGCAGGCATTTTTACCGGATATATGTGAACTTTCTAATGAAATGTTGCCATATACGAGAAAATACTTTGAAGAGCTGATCACAACAGGGCAAATCAAAGAAGTACGCCCCAGTGATATTTGGTATCAGGAAAGAGAAGATTTTAGTGAGAATGCTGTCGGAACTGATATGGCAAAGCATAAAAATACAGGTTTTGAATTACTTGGCGGAAAGCCGATATTTAAAGGGAAGGTTTTAGGAGGTTGTCTGGAGTCGATATATGATATGTTTGATAACTCCAGATTTGATGATACCGTATACCTTTGTAACAAATATAATTTATTCCCCAAACTTGAAGATTGGAAAAATAAAATTTTGTTGTTGGAAACCAGCGAGGAAAAACCTAATCCGAGTTTATTCAGACAAATGCTTAATACTATAAAGAAATGTGGAATATTTGATGTGCTTTCAGGCGTTTTAGTTGGAAAGCCTCAAAATGAAACATATTATGATGAGTATAAGAAAATTTTGTCAGAGGAGCTTGCTGATAAGGATTTATCTATTGTTTATAATCTGAATGTAGGTCATTCAACTCCCAGATGCATTATTCCGTTTGGAGTTGATGCAGAAGTGAATGTAGACAAACAAGTAATTGCCTTTAATTATTAACTTAAACTTTTAGCCCTTCAAATATTATCAGTAGATTTAGAAACCGGTATTTCAGCCGGAAAAAATAATGAATACTCTGTTTTATATTGTGGATACAGTGAATTTTATAAATATTTGGGCAGTCTTGATACCATAAATTAAGACTGCTATACATAAAGGAAAATATGCTTGACATATAGTATATATTATTCTTAAATTAAATAATAGTGAAAATGAAAGATCAAGTTCAGGCTTGGTCTTTTATTAAATATATGTTCAATTTGTAAAAGAACAATGCATTATTAAACAATAAAGAAAAAGTGGATATTAAAAGTAAAAAAGTATGGCAATAAGGCTTAAACTTAAGCTAAGCCAAGACAGGAGTAAGTATGTATACAGCAAAAGCAAAACTTGCGGGAATTATAGGAAAACCGATATCTCACAGCCTTTCACCGCTTATGCAAATGACTATAGCAAAGGAGCTTGGTATAGATTTTGTCTATAGCGCTTTTCACATAGAAGAAAGCCTTGAGGAAGCTATAAAAGGAGCCTATGCTCTGGGAATATCGGGACTTAATATTACGATACCGTTTAAACAGGAAGTTATGAGTCATCTTTTGGAGCTGTCAGATGAAGCCAAGATAATAGGGGCGGTCAATACACTGCTAAGAATAAATGGAGGCTATAAAGGCTATAATACGGATGTATACGGTATTAAAACAGCTTTGGAAAAGGCGGATATTGATATAAATAAAAAAGATATAGTCTTACTTGGAGCCGGCGGTGCTGCAAAGGCTGTGCTTTATGTGTGTGCGAAAGAAGGTGTGGAAAGTGTAAGCCTTATAAGCAGAGATATTAATAAGGCTAAGGTGCTGTCCGAGTCAATTAAAGCAAGTTTTCCTGATATTAAGCTTAATTTTATAAAGCTTTCAGAACTTGATGCTAAAGGTTCAATCAATGAATATCTGCCGAAAAACGATTATATAGCTTTTCAAGCAAGTCCTGTAGGTATGCATCCTAATGTAGATAAGGCAATTATTGAATGTAGGGATTTTTATGATAAGTGCGAAGCAGGGATGGATTTAGTATATAATCCTGCCAAAACTAAGTTTATGCAGTATTTTATAGATGATAATAAAAAGGTGATAAATGGACTCAATATGCTTATATATCAGGGTATCAGAGCATTTGAGTTGTGGAACGGCATTGAAGTGGGGGAAGAAATTGTATTAAAATTAAGACAATTATTAATGCTTGACAAATAGGAAAGATTCCTATATACTAATAAAAGATTTAACACAATTAAATATTACGCAATTATACTTAGGAGGTATTTTATGTCAGCATTAGTAATAAATAACGATAATTTTGAGCAGGAAGTTCTTAACAGCGATGTTCCTGTAATAGTTGATTTTTGGGCAGTATGGTGTGGGCCTTGTCAGGCATTTCTTCCGACCATAGAGGAGATTGCAGCAGAGGCTAAGGGATTTAAGGTGGCTAAGGTTAATGTAGATGATGCACCTGAGATAGCAAAGAAGTACAGAATTATGTCAGTACCTACAGTTTTGTATTTTAATAAGGGAGAAATGGTAAAAAGACAGGTAGGAGCAAGCTCTAAGGAAGATGTACTCGCAGCGGTAGGTGCTTACTTATAGTTATGAAGGACAGATGTATATGCCTGCCCCTTTATCTTTGCTCCAAAGAACTTATAAAAGTATATAAAAAATATTTGGATAAATATGACTTGACTTATACTCAATATATTTGTATAAATGTGTTACTGTCTGAAGGTACTTTATATGTAAAGGAACTGGGTGAAAAACTTTATCTTGATTCCGGAACTTTAACTCCTGTACTTAAAAAACTTGAGTCCAAAGGTTATGTAAGAAGAGTTCGTTGTAATAAGGATGAGAGAAATCTTTGTGTTTCTATCACTGAAAGCGGCAAAGAACTTGAGGAAGGCTTGGATGAGGTGTATAGGAAGGTCAAGGCGGATGTGGGTATAAGTGATAAGGACAGTAAGGCGTTATTGAATGTTTTGGATAAGTTGTTAAGCGGTGTAGTGTATCATTGATGTTTCCTTGCCCTAAGCCAAGTGGATTAGCTGTCGGAATTTGGGTGGATGCAGAACTTGTATTCTATATACCCCCTCAATGCTACCCTACATGAGAATGGTGCAAAAGAGCTGTCGTGCCATGTAAGATATTGCATGGCAGTGTGCATTTTAGGCTGTTTTATGATTTATCCGTTTTTGTTTTATACTTTATGTCAAAAAGGAGTTTATATGAGTTTATTTTTGGGACCTATACATACATGGTTATACGATAAGGTTAAGTTTCAGGACAGTCTTACAAGGGCTATTGCCGATATGGCTCTTGAGAAGGGCTATGCTACAGAAGAAATCAAAGCCCTTGATACAAGTCTTGCTACTTTGGAAGAAGGCAATCTTGAGGAGATTGTAAACGGAAGTATACATGAGTGGCTTTTGGAAAGAGTCGGTTTGGTTGAACTTAGGCTGGCTTATGTATTAAGTTCTATATTAAAGGAAGATGCCTCACATATAGATGAGATAGAAAAGGTGGCATATGAGTTCGGTGCAAAGCAGGCTTGTGAGCCGGGTGTTTCTGTAAGATTTGCCTATAATTATCTTGATGACAAACTTATTAACGGAATGCCTTGTGACAGAGTTATAGATTTGGTAAGCGAAAATGCAAAAAGAATAGTATTTGAACAGTATGAAGATGTGCATGCACAGTATCTTGATGTGTTTGAATGTGAGCATGAAGCCTATTACAAAGTAAGATTTGCCTTAATAAAAGGTTTGCTTAGTAAAAGCGGTATTGAATTTAGAGTTTTGGATAGCCATAAGTATGAACTTGTTTGTTTAGAGGGGTAAATATATGATGGACAGTGCTTGTCAGAAACTTTTAGAAAGCAGAGTGCCTGAATTTAAGGACGATATAAACAGTATATTAAGCAGTTCATCTTATTCAAGTAAGGAACTTAAGCTTGCTGTTAAAAATAATGTACTGATAAGTGAGGCGGATGACGGTATACATGCTATTGACTTAAAACTTGCCAATAAAATACATTACAGCAAGCAACTTAGGGAAATGCCCGATAATACAAAGCTTATACAATATACACTTCATGTATCCGTAAAAGAAGATGAAGAGTATGTGGAAAAGGAACTTCCTGTAAGAGAGCATGCTAATATAGAGCTTGCAGAAGCTTTGATTATAGATTTACTTATTTACATAGAAGATACTTATAAGAATGTAGATGTTGATTTGGGTGGAATAAAAAGCAGTTTATATTAAACATAAGTACTTATTATCGGTTTTGGCTTTTTTTATGTCAAAGCCGATTTTATTTTGTAAATGGCTATAGGCGTTTTGGATAAAAATAAAGTCGGAATTTAAAGTATGTAACATAAGTTACATACTTATAGTTAGATATACCTTATTATAAAATACAAGAAGTAATGTAAAAGCAGTAGTTACAGTAACAGTTAGCTTGTATAAAAAGCAAATATGGTTACAGTCTTTATGTTTATAAAGTACATAGCAAATGCTGCAATAGTTTTATGAAACAATATAAATTAATGCCGGACGAAAACATTTCCCCAAATAAAAGGAGTAGATTATGAATAAATATTTTAATATGACAGATAAGGTATATGATGTTACGGAAAAGTACCCTGAACTTATAGATTTATTTGCGTCAAAGGGTTTTGAGAATTTAAGAAACGATTTTATGAGAAAGACAATAGGAAAGACTATATCAGTAGAGCTTGCCCTTAAATCAAAGCATATAGATGCTGAAAGTTTTGAAAAAGAAATGCTTGCAATTATAGAGGATAAGGAAAGAGCCAAAGACTTTTCTACCGGTCTTGAAGCAGTAAAGGTACACAGTGAAGATGCGCTCTACAGTGTGTCCGGAGTACTTCCCTGCCCAATCAAGATGCAAATAATAGAAAAGATGAATTCCTTTGTATCCGCTCAGGATTATAAGGTAAATCTTGACTTACAGGCTGCAACTATGGGACTCGGAGATATAAAGACCGTTATAGAAAACAGCAAATCGGTTGATGAACTGGATGATGTATATATGTCGGCAGGTTTTGAACTTTTCTTTGATAAAAAGCTTATGGGAAGATATATGGAAGACGGTTCATTCAGCGATATAACCGGAGTGGAGCATATCAATGAGGTCTTTGAAAATGACTATATAGACCTAAGAGATCCTAAGAAAAGGTATACTATTATCGGAGTAGTGCCGGCTATATTTATGGTTAACAAAGAAGTACTTGGCGACAGAGAGTATCCAAGATCATGGGCGGATCTTTTAAAGCCCGAGTTTGAAAATTCGGTATCACTTCCGGTAAGAGATCTGGATCTTTTTAATGCGATAATGCTTGGAATGAACTCAATGTATGGAAGAGAGGGTGTTGAAAAGCTTGGAAAGTCTTTGCTTAGCAGTATGCATCCGGCACAGATGGTTAAGAATACCAACAAATCAGGCGGAGTTGCAGTAACTATTATGCCTTACTTCTTTACCTGGATGGCAAAAGAAGGAGGACCGCTGGAGCTTGTATGGCCAAAGGAGGGAGCTATAATCAGCCCTATTTTCCTCTTAACCAAGACTAAGAGTAAGGATAAGATAAAGCCCTTGGTTGATTTTATCTTCTCAAGCGAGATGGGAGAAGTGCTTGCCGGAGAGGGTAAGTTCCCGACTACTGTAAAAGGAATTGATAATAAGATAAGTAAGGATCAAAAGTTTGTCTGGGCAGGATGGGATTATTTGCATAATAATGATATCGGAGAAGAGTTAAAAGAATTGGAAAAAATATTCTTTGCTGCCCAAGGAGGAAAGTAATGAATTTAACGATATTTTCAGGACCGCCCTCATCAGGTAAGACCTCTGTAATACTTAAAACAATAGATTCTTTTAAGAAAAGAGGCTTAAAGGTAGGAGTGGTAAAGTTTGACTGTTTGTATACAGATGATGATGTATTATATGAAAAAGCCGATATACCTGTGAAAAAGGGACTTTCAGGCGGTATCTGCCCCGATCACTTTTTTGCATCCAACATAGAAGGTGTTGTAAAATGGGGTGTCAAGGAGGGACTGGATTTGCTTATCAGCGAGTCTGCCGGACTTTGCAACAGATGTTCACCCTATCTTAAGGATGTAAAGGGAGTCTGTGTTATTGATAATCTTTCAGGTATCAATACACCTAAAAAGATAGGTCCCATGCTTAAGGCTGCGGATATAGTGGTGATTACCAAGGGTGATATAGTATCTCAGGCTGAAAGAGAGGTTTTTTCTTCAAGAGTCAATGCGGTAAATCCCAAGGCATTTGTTATGAATGTAAACGGATTGAGCGGACAGGGAGCTTATGAGCTTAGCACACTGTTATATGATGATGAGCAAAATATCTCATCGGTACAGGGTATGCAGCTTAGATTCCCTATGCCTTCGGCAGTATGTTCTTATTGTCTTGGTGAGACCAGAATAGGTGAAAGTTATCAGCTTGGAAATACTAAGAAAATGGTGTGGGAGGATTAAATGAGAGAGTATTCAATAAAAAAACTTATAGAAGAATATCCTTTTGCACTTGAATTTATAGAGCAAAACAGGCTTGATATAAGTTCCAAGGAGGAACTTACTTTTGAAGAGTTCTTAAAAACTCTCAGTGAAGAAGAGATAGAAGATAAGGCAATCAATACAGATACGCTGGCGGAAGAGCTTTATACCTATATAGAGCAGATGCAGGAGTTTCTGGGCTTAAAAAAGACAGATCTTATAAGTATGTTAAGCATACTTCCGGGAACTAATAAAAGCGGAGAAAAGGAAGGCTTTGACAGACTGGATATACTTCCTTCGCAGATAGTATCCATAGTGGGACCTACCGGTTCGGGAAAGAGCAGGCTGCTTGCAGATATTGAATGGGCGGCACAGGGCGATACCCCTACAAACAGATTCATACTTATTAATGATGCAAAGCCAGACCCTAAGTGGAGGTATTCTTCTACAAACAAGTTGGTTGCACAATTATCACAAAACATGAACTTTGTTATGGACTTAAAAGTAGGAGAGTTTGTGCAGATGCATGCGGAAAGCCGTATGGTGGAGAATAAAGAAGAGGTTATGAAGAAAATTCTGGAGGCGGCTAATAAGCTTGCCGGTGAGTCCTTTGCCATAGATACTCCGGTAACAGCTCTAAGCGGCGGACAGTCAAGAGCCTTGATGATAGCGGATACGGCGATTTTAAGTACCTCTCCCATAGTTCTGATTGACGAGATAGAAAATGCCGGCATAGATAGGCGTAAGGCACTTGAGCTTTTGGTTTCACAGGATAAGATAGTTTTAATGGCAACACACGATCCGCTTTTGGCACTTATGGCAGACAGGCGAATAGTTATAAAAAACGGCGGTATACATAAGGTGCTTACTACAACGGATGAAGAAAGAGATCTCTTAAATGAGCTTTCTAAAATCGATAATGTTATGCAAGCGGCAAGAGGCAAGTTAAGACTTGGAGAAGTACTTGGACTTGAAGATGCGAAAATAGGATAGATTTACAAATACTCCCTGCTTTAAAGGCGAATAGTTTTAAGCAGGGTTTTTTTTATGCTGAAATTTAAGATAAAGCCCATTAAGTAACATATATAGCCACATATAGTATACCACATAAATAACCACAATACAGCTTATGAATAAATTTATATATGTTGTTTTTGTATTTAAGATGCTGTATTATAGCTGGTATATTAACATTTGCTTAAGAATATAAGTTTAAAAAACAACATATAAGGAGTTCACTATGAAGATAATGCATTTGGGGGATTTACATATAGGCAAGTCCTTAGGGGACTTTGACTTGTATGAAGATCAAAAGTACATATTGGAGCAAATCCTTAACTTAATAAAGGAAAAGTCTGTTGATGTACTCTTGATAGCAGGAGATGTGTATGACAAAGCTATTCCGGGGGAGAAGTCGGTACAGCTTTTAGATTATTTTTTAAAAAGGCTGGTTGAGACCGGTATAAAAACTTACATGATAAGCGGAAATCATGACTCTGATGAAAGACTTAATTTCGGCAGCTCCTTATTTGAATCAAATAACATTTATATCAATTCAAAATTCAACGGAATACTTAAAAGATACAGCTTATATGATAAGTTCGGAGAACTTAATATCTATCTCCTGCCCTTTGTAAAAGCTTCACAGGTTCAGCATTTTTTCCCTGAAGAAAAAATTGACTCTTATGATATGGCAGTAAGGACTATAATTAAACACTCGGATTTTGATGTCGGGAAAAGAAATATTCTTGTGGCTCATCAGTTTGTGGCAGGCAAAGACGATCCTGAGATTGCCGGTTCCGAGGGCTTGAGCGTACATAATGTAGGAATGGTTGAAAAAATAGGCTATGGAAGTTTGGCTGAGTTTGACTATGTGGCTCTTGGGCATATACATTCACCGCAATCAGTAGGTCTTAAACATATCCGTTACTCAGGCTCACCCCTAAAATACTCACTTAGCGAAGTTAATAACAATAAGTCGGTGCCTATTATTACTTTTAAAGACAAGGGGGAAATTTTGGTAGAATTTGCTCCCTTGCTCCCTATGCGTGATATAAGACATTTAAGGGGAAATATAAAAAATCTTTTGGATAAAAAGAATATAAGCATGGAAAATGACTTTATATACGCAACTTTGACAGATGAAGATATAGTAAATGATGCTATGGGGATTTTCCGTGAGTATTATCCAAACACCGTAAAGATAGATTATGACAATTCTCATACAAAAGAAATCGAGAATGTTGATATAACAAGAATTACTCAAAATAAGACCTTTGACGAGTTGATCAAGGATTTCTATATGCAGATGTATAGCTGTGATATGGGTGAAGAAGAGCTTGAGATTATGAAGTGGGCTGCTAAAGAAGCGGGGGGTAGGAAATGAAGCCGATTAAGTTAATTATAAGCGGAATAGGTCCTTATGCTAAAGAAATGCCTGAAATAAGCTTTGATGACTTTGGAGAAAAGGGCTTATTTTTAATTTCCGGAGACACCGGTGCAGGTAAAACAACTATTTTTGATGCTATATGCTTTGCCCTGTACGGAACGGTCAGCGGAAGTTATCGTGATACCAAGAGTTTAAGAAGCGAGTACGCTAAGGAAGATGTTAAAAGCTTTGTTGATTTTTATTTTTCACATCAGGGAAAAAATTATCATATACTCCGTACTCCTCCTTATGAAAGGGCTAAAAAGCGTGGAAGCGGAGTAATAGAGGAAAAGGAAAGTGCATGTTTTTATGAAGAAAATGCAACTCCTATAGAAGGCATTTCCAATGTTAATAAGGCAGTCTATGAGCTTTTACATATAGATGAGAAACAATTTAAGCAAATAGCTATGATTGCTCAAGGAGAGTTTTTAAGTCTTTTAAATGCAAAGACAGACGAAAGAACGGATATACTTCGTACAATTTTTTCAACAACCTGCTATAGGAATGTTGAATTCAAACTAAAAGACCGTATGGATGCGGCAAATAAGAGCCGTAGCAAAAAGGAGATAAGTATCAGTCAGTATTTTAATGATGTTTTACTTATAGATGAATCTGTCTTTAAGAACGAATTTGATGAGTTAAGTAAAAAAATATCAGCCGGGGGAGTAGAATTTGGTCTCGAAGGCTTATTTGAGATGATCCAAAATATTAACAAGGAAAATAAAGAGCAGTTAGAGCTTTGCTTGCTAAGATGTAAAGAAGCGGAAAAGGCTTTAAAACAGGAGCAAGAAAAACTTACTTTGGCAAAAGTGAATAATGCTTTTTTAGAGCGTCTTGAGCTTCTTGAAAAAGAAGAAAAGGAGCTAAAAGAAGAAAAGCTTAAAATAGAAAGCATTAAAAGTCTTTTAGCCAAACAAAAAACTGCAACACGAATACTTGCACCGGTTTATCAAAATTTGATCATAAAGCAAAAAGAAAAAAGCCGTACAGATGAAAGTATAAAAGGTAAAAAAGAACAGCTCAAAGAAAACTTGGCAAGTGAAGAAGAGGCAAAGTCAAAGCTTACAGACAGTATGCAAAATAAAGAACTTGCAGAAAATAAAAAAAGAGAAGCGCAAAAGATAGAGGAAGAAAAAGAGGATTATAAGCTTAGGGATAGATTAAAAGAAGAAATAAAACTTCTTAGAGAGAAAAAAGCAAATCTTGATTTAAAAAAAGCAAGCTTAGACCTATCCGAGATAGAGTTGGAAGAAAGGATAGAAAGCCTAAAAAATATATATGAAAGCCTAAAGTCAAAGCCCGAAGAACATAAGGATGTGCTTATAAAAAGTAAGGCACTTAATGATTTGAATGAGAAAATAAAGCTTATTGAGTTAAGGCTTAAGGATATAAGTAAGAGCCAAAATCAGCAGATTAAAATCGAGGCGGATTATAAAAGTGCAAGGGAAAGCTTTGATGAGGCGGATAAAGAAAGGGCAAATGCCGAAAAGATCCTTGAGTACAGCAGAGCCGGAATCTTGGCAAAGGTCTTAAAAGAGGGTATGAGCTGTCCGGTGTGCGGTTCTACTCACCACCCCGATCCGGCTACTCTTCCTGAGGTATCAATTAGTGAGGAAGAATTTAAGCAGCTTAAAAATAAAGCCAAAAAGTTGGAAGAAGATAAAAATAAGTTATTAACCGGGCTGGAAAGCTTAAATGCTTTATTGCTTGAAAAAGAAGAGGGCTTAAAAAGAGAGTTTGCAGAGTGTATAAAGAGTGAATTTTTTGAAAGCAGTAGTCATATACCTCAAAATACAGATGAAATATCAACAAGGCTTATAAGTTTAAGAGATGAACTTAAGTGTAAGAACGATGATAATGAGAAGCTTGCGGCACTTTTAAAAAAGCAGTGTGCAGAACTGAAAAAAGCGGAGGAAGGTCTCGAACAGGCAAGAGAGGTTGAAAAGAAAGAGATATTAAGGCAAAAAGAGTTATTGCTAAAAGATATACAAGATAATGATTATATCCTGTCAAAGAATACCGGAACTTTGGAAAGCTTGCAAAAGCTAAGTTTTGATAATTGGGAGAGTGCCGAAAAAGCGAGGGACAAAGCCTATAATGAGGCAAAAAACATTATAAATGAAATTGAAAAGTGGGAAGAAAGAAAGAATACGGCCGCAAGGGAAGTTGCCGCAATAAAGGCTAAAATAAGCACGATGGAAGAAACTTTTGAAAAACAATGTGCGGATGAAGAAGAATTATCAAAAAAACTACAAGACTTATTAAATCAATATGATTTTGACTCCTTGGAAGAAATCAGGGAATTTACTTTATCCGAAGAGGATATCTCAGGTAAAGAAGACTTGATTGCCAAGTTTAATGAGCGTGTAAGTGTCAATGAAAGTAAACTTATACAGGCAAGAGAGGATGCCGAGGGTAAAAGAAAAGTTGATATTAAAGAATTGGAAGAGAGTGTTGAAGTTAAAAATAACGAAGCAGCTCTTATGAGAAGTATGGTAAGTGCTATAAGTTTTAAGATAGACTCCAATAATGAAAAGTATAAGAATATAAAAGAACAAGGCATAGAATTGGAAAAATTCAGCAAAGAGTATAATATATGCAAAAGGCTTTATAATCTGGTCAAGGGACAGACCGGAAACGGTAAGATAACTTTGGAGCAGTATGTTCAGGCAGCAGGATTTGATGCTATTATAAGGGCTGCCAACAGAAGACTTCTTCCTATGAGTGAGGGACAGTATGAACTATACAGAACGAAAGATGCACTCGGTAAAAGAAGTAATACCTTTTTGGACTTGGAAGCCTTGGATAATTACACGGGGCATAGAAGACCGGTGGGAAATTTGTCGGGCGGAGAGAGTTTTAAGGCATCACTTAGCCTGGCGCTTGGGCTTTCGGATACGGTTTCTTCCAACCTCGGAGGAGTTCAAATGGATGCTTTATTTATTGACGAGGGCTTTGGCACTTTGGACAAAAAGTCCATAGAAAACGCCATGGATATATTGTTAAGTCTTTCAGGTAGCAATAAACTTGTAGGTATAATAAGCCACAGAGAGGAGTTAAAGGACAACATACCTCAAAAAATACTGATTGAAAAGACGAGAGAGGGAAGTAATATAAGGGTTGAGAGGGATTAATTAAATTATAAAATTCAATTTAATATTTTTTTAACAAACAGCATATTGACTTTTTGTAACTTTTATAATAATATACAAGTACAAACTTAATATATTAGGTTGTATGACAAGTTGGGGAGAGTGCGTATAGAGCCACCGAAGGGACAAGTCTTTGAATGCCAATCATGGATGAAATTCTCAGGTAAGCATACCTTACTTTGACAACACTCTGGATGACAGGGAATCTCGGCAACGAGGTTTCCTTATTTTTTTGTAAAGTTTGTAACTTTTTAAAACTTCGAGAGATATTTGGTAAAATGAATAAAGATACAATAATTATAACTAATAATCAAAAAGTAAGAGATTTCTTCGAAAAAGAAAGAATAGAAGTTCTGTACATAGATGGAGATTATAAAGATGTGCTTTATACGGTAAGAGATAAGGTACAGCTTAACTACCATTTGCTTACACATCCTTTATCGGGAAGTATAAAGCCGAATGAAACTCCGTATAAGTCAATAGCGATAAAAAAAGAAAGGGAATTGGATCTCCTGTCTTTGGAGCTTATCTCCAATGCTATAGAAGTATATAAAAAACTTCAAAAAGATTTAAAAACTCCGTTTTGGACAGAAAGTATACTGGAAGATTTTAGGGTAATAGACCTGGATCTTATAAAAAATGCTTTGATATAGAATAGCTTAGTAAATCGAATATATTGCTGCTAAAGCTCAGTGTATTTCGAACTAAATATATAAAAAGATGTTAAGGAGGTAGCAAAATGATTATTTTTGATAAGGATAACTTTGAGGAAGAAGTACTGAAGGCTGAAGGTTATGTACTTGTAGACTTCTGGAGCGAGGGCTGTGAGCCTTGTAAAGCCTTAATGCCTGATGTTCAAAGAATGTCTGAGGAGTTTGAAGGTAAGATGAAATTCGGAAAGCTTGATTCAGCTAAGGCAAGAAGACTTGCCATAAAGGAGAAAGTTTTAGGTCTTCCTACAATAGCAATTTACAAAGACGGAAGCAAGATTGACGAACTTACAAAGGATGACGCTACAGTAGCTAATATTGAAGCGATGATTAAAAAATACGTTTAAGATCATTGCAGTTCAGGTAAGTAGATATATATAAATAATATTACGAGTGAAAGCTTGCTTTCAAACGAAATATTATTTATATATATCTATCCGGCAAATGCCTTGCCTGAACTGTTACTGACGTGTTAAACAGTTTAGTCGATTTGTTTTGCAAATGCTGCGATAGCCAATAAGGTGAGGCAGTAAGATACGGAGTAAATATTTACTCTTCTGTCTTCTGCCTTGACCTAAGTATAAAAGGAGGTATCAGAATGCGTTTAGAAGTAGGCAATATCTTCATAAATGATATACAGTTCGCCGACAAAACCAAGGTGGACAAGGGTGTATTGTATGTCAATAAGGAAGAACTGGCTGAGCTTTTGAAAGAAGATGAACATATTGCAAGTGTTGAATTCTTTATAGCAAAGCCTGGAGACAGCACAAGAATAACACCGGTAAAGGATGTTATTGAGCCACGCGTAAAAGTGGAGGGAGCGGGAGGTATATTCCCGGGAGTTTTAAGCAAGGTTGATGTAGTCGGTCAAGGAAAGACACATGTCCTAAAAGGAGCGGCAGTTGTTACTACAGGTAAGATAGTAGGCTTTCAAGAGGGTATTGTAGATATGTCGGGTCCGGGAGCAGAGTACACACCGTTTTCAAAGACCTGCAACTTGGTAGTAAAGGCGGAGGTTGTAGACGGACTTTTACAACATGCACACGAGGAAGCTATAAGATATGTAGGTTTTAAGACAGCAAAGTATCTTGGAGAAGCTGCAAGGGATATCACTCCTGATGAAGTGCATACCTATGAGACCAAGCCTTTGCGTGAGCAGATAGCGGAGTATCCCGATCTGCCTAAGATTGCATATGTATATATGCTTCAAACCCAGGGACTGCTTCATGACACCTATGTATACGGAGTTGATGCGAAGAAAATAGTACCTACCATCATCTATCCTACAGAAGTTATGGACGGAGCTATAGTTTCAGGAAACTGCGTGTCTGCTTGTGATAAGAATCCAAGCTATGTTCACATGAACAATCCGGTAATACATGATCTGTATAAGTTACACGGAAAAGAATATAATTTCCTTGGAGTAATTATAACCAATGAAAACGTTTACCTGGCAGATAAGGAAAGATCATCTAACTGGACTGCAAAGCTTGCAGAGTATCTTGGACTTGATGCGGTAATTATATCAGAAGAAGGCTTCGGTAATCCGGACACCGACCTTATTATGAATTGTAAGAAGATTACTGCAAAGGGTATCAAGACAGTAATATTAACGGATGAGTATGCAGGAAGAGACGGAGCTTCTCAATCTCTTGCAGATGCGGATGTGGCTGCAGATGCCTGTGTAACCGCCGGTAATGCCAACATGATCGTAGACTTGCCTAAGATGGATAAGGTTATAGGTCATACAGAGTTTGTAGATAAGATTGCGGGAGGATTTGCAGGTTCTCTCAGGGAAGACGGAAGTATACAGGTAGAGGTACAGGCTATCACAGGTGCTACCTCAGAAGTCGGATTTGCTCATCTTACAGCAAGGACTTTCTAAGTTTAAGTTAAAAAATTAAAAGTAATAAAGCAATGTAATTAAGGAGAATATTATGAGTCTATTAGAAGGAAAGAAAGTAATAATAATAGGCGATAGAGACGGAATCCCGGGTCAGGCAATAGAAGAGTGCCTTAAGGGAACACCGGCAGAGATAATCTACGCCTCAACAGAATGTTTTGTCTGAACCGCTGCAGGCGCTATGGACCTTGAGAACCAGAAACGTGTTAAGGATGCCGCTGATAAGTACGGCAACGAGAATGTTATGGTTATCATAGGTGCAGCAGAAGCCGAAGCTGCCGGATTGGCAGCAGAAACAGTAACCTTAGGTGATCCTACTTTCGCAGGACCGCTTGCAGGTGTGGCACTGGGACTTGCAGTATACCATGCAGTAGAACCGGAGTTTAAGAATGAAGTAGATCCGGAAGTATACGAAGAGCAGATAGGTATGATGGAAATGGTTTTGGATGTAGACAGCATTATCGAAGAGATGAATAATATAAGAAACGAAAGTGTTTAATTTTATTAATTTTAGGAGGCGATAAAATGGCAAAAACAAGATTGGTTCACTATATAAACCAGTTCTATGCCGGAATAGGTGGAGAAGAATTCGCCGGTCAAGAACCGATAAAACTTGATAAGCTTCCGCCTATAAGTGTGCAGTTGCAAAATAGTCTGGGAGAAGAGGCTGAAATTGTAGCTACTATTGTGTGCGGAGACTCTTATTTTAATGAGAATCTTGAGGCGGCAAGTGAAAAAGTCCTTTCTCTTATTCAGGCGGAAAAGCCTGATATGGTAATTGCAGGACCTGCATTCAATGCCGGAAGATACGGTATGGCTTGCGGAACCGTATGTAACTTACTTGTTGAAAAGGGTATTACGGCTATTACAGCTATGTATGATGAAAACCCCGGAGTAGATGTATTTAAGAAAAACATTTACATAGTAAGAACCTCAGATTCTGCAGCAGGTATGAGAAAGGCAATCCCGGCTATAGCTAAGTTTGCAAAAAAACTGATAGCAAAGGAAGAGATAGGACTGCCGGCAGACGAGGGATATATCGCAAGAGGTATCCGTGTAAATATGTTTGCGAAGGAAAGAGGTTCAAAGAGAGCTGTGGATATGCTTGTGGCTAAGCTTAAAGGCGAAGCATTTACAACAGAATATCCTATGCCTAACTTTGACAGAGTAGCACCTAACCCTGCTGTTAAGGATATAAGCAAGGCAAAGATAGCCATCGTTACTTCAGGCGGTATAGTACCTAAGGGTAACCCTGACAGAATAGAGTCATCTTCTGCACAAAGATATGGAAAATACAATATCTCAAGCTTTGATAATCTTACCGATAAGGATCATGAAACCGCTCACGGAGGTTATGACCCTGTATATGCTAATCAGGACGCAGACAGAGTAGTTCCTGTTGATGCTTTAAGAGCACTTGAAAAAGAGGGTAAGATAGGAAAACTTCATGACTTTTTCTATTCGACTGTAGGTAACGGTACTTCAGTTATGAATGCAAAGAAATTTGCAGCCGAGATAGCAAAAGATCTTTTAGACAATCAGGTTGACGCGGTTATCCTGACTTCTACTTGAGGTACCTGTACACGTTGCGGTGCAACGATGGTAAAGGAGATCGAAAGAGCGGGAATACCTGTAGTACATATGTGTACAGTAGTGCCGATCTCTTTAACAGTCGGAGCTAACAGGATAGTGCCAACTATTGCTATCCCACACCCTCTGGGTAACCCTGAGCTTGATGCAAAAGAGGAGTTTAACCTGAGAAAGAAATTAGTGGAGAAGGCACTTAAGGCACTGGAAACAGAAGTTCAGGAACAAACAGTGTTTGAAGACTAATTAAAAGCAGTGCAGGAGGTGTTTTATGCCAAAGGCAGTACTAAAGGGGGCAAGTTATATACTTGTACATACCCCCGACATGATTTACAACAATGGAACAACCACACAAACAGAGCTTAAAACCAATCCGGATTCAGAGTTCTTAAAAGAGGTTAAAAAGCATTTCAGAAGCTATGAAGACGTTGTTTCATATCCGCCAAATCAAGCATACATAGGCAATTTATTTCCTGATGAGTTGGCAGCCTATGCTCAACCTTGGTATGATAAAAAGGTTGAAGGTGCTTCAAGATACGGAAAGTTCGGAGAAATCCAGCCTCAGCTTGAGTTTATAGCTATGATGAAGGCAGTGGATACTTTTGACCTGGTTCAGCTTAATAAAGAGTTTACAGCTAAGGCAAAAGAGGTAATTGCAGCAGATCCTATATTTACCGAAGCGGATGTTAACGCTTTGAAAGAAGGCGAAGACAGTGAGGTTATAGAAAAGTTGGTTTCCGAAGAACATTCGGAACCTATAGAACATGAGGGTAAGTTGGTAGGTTGTGTTAAAAGAGCACATGATGTAGACCCTAACCTTACCGCACATGTAATGTTTGAGAATCTGGTTGTTAAAGCCTCAGGTGTGTTGGCAGCAAGACACCTGGTAAAGGTAACAGGCATAGATCCTGCTTCAATAGAGTATGTTATAGAGTGTTCTGAGGAAGCCTGCGGAGATATGAACCAAAGAGGCGGAGGAAACTTTGCCAAGTCTATAGCGGAGTGCTGCGGATTTACAGGTGCTACAGGTTCAGACCTTAGAGGATTCTGCGCTGCACCTACACATGCACTTATATCGGCAGCTTCTTTGGTAAAGTCAGGTGCATATAAGAATGTTGCCATAGTGGCAGGCGGTGCAACTGCCAAGCTTGGTATGAATGCAAAGGATCATATCAAGAAGGGTGCTCCTGTACTTGAAGATGTGCTGGGAGGCTTTGCAATACTTGTATCTGAAGATGACGGTGTATCACCGTATGTTAACACGGATTTGATAGGAAGACATACAGTAGGTACAGGTTCTTCACCTCAGGCGGTTATGACGGCACTTATTGCTCATCCTCTTGAAAAAGGAAATTTAAAGATTACGGATGTAGACAAGTATTCCGTAGAAATGCAAAATCCTGACATAACTAAACTTGCAGGTGCGGGAGATGTTCCGGAAGCTAACTATAAGATGATAGCGGCACTTGCAGTTAAAAAAGGAGAGCTTGAAAAAGCTCAGCTTGCTTCATTTGCAACTACATACGGTACCTTCGGTTTTGCACCTACACAGGGACATATACCGTCAGGCGCTCCTTTTCTTGGATATGCCATAGAAAAGCTTAAAGCAAAAGACTATAACAGGGTTATGATAGTAGGAAAGGGTTCTCTCTTCCTTGGAAGAATGACCAATCTTTTTGACGGAGTCTCCTGTATGATAGAAGCTAACAAGGGCATTGAAAAAGAAGCGGGCAAGGTAGATGAGCAGCAAATTAAGAAGATGATAGCTGAAGCCATGAGAAAACTTGCTGAAAACTTCGGACAGTAGGAGGTGCTTTTATGAACAAACAGATAGCAAAGGTATTTGAAGATATTGCCAATGCGATAGAAAGCGGTTCATTTGCACCTGCGAAGAGAGTGGCTTTGACTACACTTGGAAGTGAGCATGGAGAGGGCAATTTGCTTGAGGGTGCTTTACTTGCAAAAAAGCTGTATCCTAAACTTGATATAGCATTGATAGGAAAAAAGAACGATACCGGACTTTTAACCTATGAGGTGAACTCCGAGGAAGAAATGTATAAGGTAATGGAAGAAAAGCTTGATTCTAAGGAGATATCAGCCTGTGTTACCATGCATTATAACTTTCCTATAGGAGTTTCTACAGTAGGAAGAGTATCAACACCTGCTAAGGGAAAAGAGCTTATACTGGCAACGACTACGGGAACTTCATCAAGTAACAGAGTGGAAGCCATGGTTAAAAATGCCATAGCAGGTATTATTACAGCAAAGTCTCTGGGAATTGAAAATCCGAGTCTCGGTATACTCAACCTTGACGGTGCGAGAACAGCGGAAAAGATCCTGAAAGAGATTGCCGCTTTAGGATATAATATTAACTTTTCAGAGTCTAAACGAGCAGACGGCGGTGTAGTTATGCGTGGAAATGATTTACTGCTCGGAACCCCGGATGTTATGGTTACGGACTCACTTACAGGCAATGTGCTTATGAAGATGTTCTCATCCTTTACTTCCGGCGGAGAGTATGAGGTAAGCGGTTACGGCTACGGTCCGGGAGTAGGAGAAGGATTTAAGCGTAATATACTTATTATATCAAGGGCTTCAGGAGCACCTGTAATTGCCAATGCCTTAAAGTATGCTTTTGATATTTCAAACGGAGATATTGAAAAACATGCAGAAACTGAGTATCAAAGCTTAGCTAAACTTAATTGGCAGTCGGTTATAGATAAATACACAGCTAAAAAAGAAACAAAGACAGCAGAAACCAAGGTAGAAGCTCCAAGCAAAGAGGCTGTTACAGAGCAGATCTCGGGAGTGGATGTTATGGATATAGATGATGCTGTGCAGATGCTTTGGAAGGCAGGTATTTATGCAGAGGGAGGCATGGGCTGTACAGGTCCTGTAGTACTAGTAAATGCCGCAAAGTTTGATAAGGCTTTGGAACTTATTAAAAAAGAAGGCTTTGCGAGTGCCCAGTAAAAATTTATAAAGCTAACTGATTTTAATGCTTGGAATACAGTGAATGTAAAATTAGATAGTAGGTTAGTTAAGATATTTTGCAAACTCTAAATATTTATAATAAAAGAGGCTTGTACCTTAATTAGGTGATAAGCCTCTTTTTTATTGCAGTGGCGGTGTAAGGAAGCTATCGCCTTGTTGTAAGTACCGCCCTGAGAGCGGGTATGTAGCCAAAGCCTCCCTGCTTGATTGTACTGCATAATTTCTTAAATAAGTATACCAAATAAACATCAAAAATCCTCAGCGTAGCCCCACTACGCCTATGTTTTTTGATGTACACACTCAGAAAAACATTCATTGTTTTTGATATACTTATTTTTTGAAATAATGCTACCTTAACCCACCGGCTTTAGACGGTGGGTTAAGGTAGCAAAAAAATAGATACTTGTGATACAATAACCGGTGTTATGGGAGTATGGAAATCAAAGAACAGACATAAATATAATGCAGTACAAATACTATGTCTTAGCACATTATTATATAAACTTATATAAATTTTTAAACTAAATTAAGGCAAATTTTTAAACTATGTGTTAGTATAGAAATTATAATAAGATGTGAGAGGAGTTTTGTATGTCGCAAATTAATATATTAGTGGTAGATGATGAAAAAGAGATAGCCGAATTGGTTGAAATACATTTGGTTAGTGACGGATATAAAGTATTTAAAGCTGAGAATGCCGAAGAAGGGCTTAAGATTTTAGAGGAAGAAGAGATACATTTGGCGCTTCTTGATATAATGATGCCGGGTATAAGCGGTCTTGAAATGTGTAAAAAAATAAGAGAAACTAAAAATATTCCTATAATCATGTTAAGTGCTAAAAGCTCAGATCTTGATAAGATACTTGGACTTGGAACAGGTGCGGATGATTATGTAACTAAGCCTTTTAATCCTCTTGAGCTTACTGCAAGAGTAAAGTCACAGCTTAGAAGATATACACAATTCAACCCTAATAATATGGAGAATAATAAAAATGAGATAAGCATAAAAGGACTTACGATCAATAAGGATAACCATAAAGTAATCATATATGATGAAGAAGTCAAGCTTACTCCTATAGAGTTCGATATACTTTATCTTTTAGCAAGTAATGCAGGTAAGGTATTCTCAACAGATGAAATCTTTGAAAAAGTTTGGAATGAGAAGGTATATGAAGCCAATAACACAGTTATGGTTCATATAAGAAGACTTAGAGGCAAAATGAAGGATGATGAAAGAGTAGATAAGATAATAACTACAGTATGGGGAGTGGGATACAAGGTTGAAAAGTAACAGACAGAAAAAATTTCATACAAGAGTGCTTGCCAATATTATATATAGTCTAGTAATTACAATGCTCTTTGAAGTATTTTTTGTAAATGTTATAGTGAGTATGTCATTATATTCCAATATGAAACAGTCTCAAAATGAATTAGTGTTTTCAGCAGTCCATTTTGAGACTGTTGTTGTATTATTCTTTGTGCTTTTCGGCATTGTTTTATTTACAGCTATATTTTATTTATTACAAAGGCGTTCTTTTTCATATATACAAAAGTTATCCGATGCCATGAGGGCAATTGCCGAAGGCAATTTAAATACTTATGTGCAGGTAGAGGATGATAACGAATTTTCAGATATGGCAAGCAACTTAAATTATATGATAAAAGAACTTAATGCCCTTATGGAAAGAGAGAGGGAGTCTGAGCGCACCAAGAATGAGCTTATAACCAACATAGCACATGATCTTAGAACTCCGCTCACATCCATAATAGGCTACTTGGAGCTTATATCAAAGAGTAAGAATCTGACAGAAGAAACCAGAATAAATTATACCGAGGTAGCATATACCAAGGCGAAGAAGTTACAAAAGCTTATAGAAGATTTATTCGGTTTTACCAAACTTAATTATGGAAAAATAGCTCTAAACCTTTCAAAGGTTGACTTGGTAAAACTTCTGACCCAGCTTATGGATGAGTTTTATCCGAGTTTTTCAAATAATAATTTGGCTTATTCCTTAAAATCCAATTTAAATTCAGTTATAATTACGGCAGATCCCAATCTTTTGGCAAGGCTTTTTGAAAATCTGATAGGAAATGCTATAAAGTACGGAGCTGACGGCAAGGAAATCAATGTTAAGATAGCTGCCACAGCATCTATAGTAAAGGTATCTGTAATCAACTACGGCAAGGTCATACCGGAGGATGAGATAGGACTTATATTTGAGAAATTTTATCGTTTGGAGCAGTCAAGATCTTCCAAGACCGGAGGGACAGGGCTTGGTCTTGCCATAGCAAAAAACATAGTGGAGCTTCACGGCGGAACTATAGAGGTGAAAAGTGATTTGGAGGGAACACACTTTATAGTAAGCTTAAGAGTGAATTTGGATATGAATAAGGAAAATTTTGGTTATGTATAAGAAGTTATATCTGTCAATATTATTTTTGTTATGTATGACATGCCTTTCATATAAATATGCAAATTTGGCATTTGCAAGCAGTACCAAGCTTGAAGACTCTATGCAAAAAGAGTCCGAGATAAATATAAGCTTTTCATATGACGGAACTGTAAGATCCGGAAGATATGTTCCGATCAACATAGAGTATGTTAGAGAAAAGGATTTTAACGGTAAGGTATTAATAAAGACTGCCACACTTTCAGGAGAAAATTACCGTTATGAGTATATAACTAAAATTAAAAAAGATGATCCTCTGGATTTTAGAAGAAGTTATTATATTCCGGTGGACAGGAATGCATCCTCACTTTCTGTGGAAGTATATGATGAAGCTAATACTTTAGTAGCAAAAAAAGATATAGACCTTGATTATAATACTGAAATATCAAAAATCTTTATAGGAGTACTAAGTGATACTCCAGACAGTTTAAGTTATTTTGATAATGTGTCAGTAAATAAAGGTGTTAATATTTCAAAGGTAATAAATTTAAGTACTCAAACCTTTCCGGAAGACATGGCAGGTCTTTCACAACTGGATATAGTACTTATAAGTAATTATCGCATGCAGAACCTGTCTGATAAACAGTCAAGAGCGCTTATGGAGTGGGTTAGAGAAGGCGGTATAATGCTTCTTGGAACCGGCAAAAGAGCGGATGATGTTTTGAGCAGGTACGCACCGGAGCTGCTTGATGATATGTACGAAGAAGCAAGAACTTATGAAGTTGATATGGGTTATAGCCTAGAGATAGAAGACCCCGGCAACAACATAGTCAGCCTTGACTGTGTAGATATTCAGCTTCACAGCGGCAATATACTTGTAAACGGAGATATACCTTTGCTTAGCAGTACGGACAAGGTACATGGCTTTGTAGTGGTATCCGCCTATGACTTTGTTCAGGTGGAAGATTATGCGAACAGGCATAGTGATTATGCGGCAAAGATATTGTCAAAGATTTGGACTGCAAGTGCAAAGAATATTGAGAATATGGGAGCCAACTTTTTAGGCAGCGATCTTTTCTATGCCTTACAGCCGGTAAAAGATCTTAGTTTAGTAGGAAAATTACCGTCAATACTGCTTACTATATTAATTATGTTTGCCTACATATTTTTTATAGGTCCCATACTCTACCTTATGTTAAGACATTTGCATATGGAGATCCATTATAGAAATATCGTAATTTTATTTACCTTATTATTTTCCGTGTTTATATATATGCTCTATGATAAGTACAGGTTTCACGGTGAGTTTTATAACTATGCGGCTATAACCGATATAAGTGGAAATGCCATATCTGAGGAAGTGTATATTAACTTAAGAAGTACGGATGACAAATCTTATGGTATAAATATTGTAGGAGACTATAACATAGTGCCGGTATCTTTTTATGAGGGTGATGTTAAAAGTTCGGAAAACTCAGATGTAACTATAAGTTATAAAGAAGATGAAAACACTATTAATATAAATTCAAACAGTCCCTTGCTTGATAATATTTTCAGACTTAACAGATTAAGTGAGAATACGAAGAAGTACGGTATAGAAAGCTCTATCACTTTGTATAATGACGAGATTTTCGGAACAGTGACCAACAAATGCCCCTGTGCTATAAAAAATGCGGCAATTATTATGTTCGGCAAACTTATACTGCTTGGAGATCTTGAGCCGGAAGTACCGAAGGATATAAGCGGTACCAAGGTCTATACCGTACCTATAATTTACAACAGCAGCGTTGCCAATCTGATTACCGGACTTAAAAATTATAACAAGGGTTCGGGGGATATGTATATTGAAAGGTTGGAGCAAAATAATCTTATAATGTTATATATGTATCTGTATCATTCGGGTTATAATTCGGATGCGAGGATCATAGGCTTTGTTGACGATAATGAAATGGATTATATGGTAAAGGATAAGAATATAGAAAATTCAGGCAGAAATCTGCTTTCTTTCGATGTGGAATTCAGTAACAGCTTAAACGGCAGTACATACCAATCGATTCTTGCCAAAAGCCCTGCAATAATAGGCGGTGGGTATGACAGCAGAAATAATACCATGTACGGTCTTGATCCGGTAATACTTGAGTATCAACTCGGAACGGATATGAATATAGATGAACTGCATTTTGAAAAAATATCCGGTGAAATATCAGATCTTGTTGATCCGGATATCTACGAGATATTTAAGGGAGAAATGTCATTTTTTAATTATCGCACCAACAGATATGATTTAAAAAGTAATGATGTGGTTACTTATACCAAAGAAGAATTAGCCCCTTACTTATCTCCGTCAAATACAATGACTATAAGATATGTAGATATCAGCAGCGTTATGGTGGCTTTGCCTATGTTGAGTGTATCGGGGAGGTTGAGGTAGTGCTTAAAGTAAGAGGATTAAATAAAACATATAATAAACTCAAAGCACTGGATGCTCTTGATATGAATATAGAAAGAGGCAGTATCTACGGTCTGGTGGGGCAAAACGGTGCAGGTAAGACAACACTGATGAGGATAGTCTCGGGGGTACTGAGTTTTGACAGCGGAGATATAGAAATCTATAATATGGATATGAAAAAGCAATACTCAGGTATAAAAGAAAAAATTGCATTTATACCCGACAGTTTTGCCTATCATTATAATATAACTGTAGAAGAGTACATGGAGTTTTTCGCTTCCTGCTACGGATTTGAGGGCTTGAGGGCAAGGCAAAGGTATACAAAACTTTTGCAGATGCTCTCACTTGATGATAAGATGCAATCCTTAGTAGGCAGTCTTTCAAGAGGTATGCAGCAAAGACTGTCTCTTGCCAGAGCACTTATTAACGATCCGGACTTTATCATTATGGATGAGCCTACTTCCGGACTTGATCCCAAGACAAATTACAGTTTTAAAGAGCTTATAAGGCAGCTTAACTCTGAGGATAGAACCATACTTATAAGTTCACATATGCTCTCGGAGTTATCGGAAGTTTGTACCGATATAGGTGTTATAGATCATGGGCACATGGTAATAGAAAGCAGCTTAAGCGATATACTTAGTAAGTTTAATAATACGAATCCTATAAAGATAAGAATAATGGGTAATGAAGACAAGGCATTTAAGATATTTAAAGAGGATGTAAATGTAAGACATGTAAGTGCAAGAGAGGGTATTTTCTTTATTAAATTTACGGGAACTAAGAGGGATGAGGCGGCTTTGCTTAAAAAACTTGTTGCAGAAGACATACCCGTAAGTGAGTTTATGAGAGAAGAGGCTAAGCTTGAAACATTTTTCATGGATATTACTGCAAGTAATAAGGAGAGGATTATTATAGAAAATGATTACTAACCCTATATACAAAAGAGATTTAAAGCTTAGTAATAAAAATATAAGAATAGCTTTGGCAGTAGGTATTTTTAACCTAAGTATACTTATGTTTGCTTTGAGCAATATAGATAGATACATATCAGATGCGGCTTTGAATGCACGCATAGACTATAATGATTTTCTTAATCTTTTTATGATACTACTATGCATGGATTTTGCCTTTATATTTTTAATACTTCCCGGATTTACCGCACTCGGGATAAGTACGGAAAGAGAGACTCAAAGCCTGTATCTTTTGATGGCAACAAAATTAAAGGCAAAAGATCTGGTTTTAGGTAAGCTTTTTTATGCAATACATACAGTTTGTCTTTTTGTAATAACCACACTGCCTGTAAAGCTTATAAGTCTTATCTATACAACTTTAAGTGTTGATAAGGTTATTACACTGATAGCCTCTTATGCAGTCAGTATATTATATGTTGCGGCTATAGGTATATTTGTTTCATCGGTATGCAAAAAAAGCAGTATAGCCATAGAGGTGGTATATGTGGTACTTATAGTCTTGATTTTGCTTAGTGTGTATAATTTTGAGAATATGTTTTTCATAAGTCCGGTAAGCCTGCTTTTGCTAAATCTTTATAATATCAGCAAATACAACTATGTGCTTAATAACTTCGGTATATACTTGCTTGATCCGGAAAACATATTCAGCATGCATAATATACGCATGACTTTAACAATACAATTATTTATCTCATTGATTTTAGTGGTTTTAAGCGTTTATAATACTGATTTGAGACACAAAAATATATTTTCCTTATGGAAGAAAGATAAGTAGAATGAAAGGGGATAAGAAATACTTATGGAATATATGTTATACAGCAGTACAAGGGGAGGAAAAGAAAAGCTCAGAGCTTCGGAGGCTATACTAAAGGGTCTGGCAGCAGACGGAGGCTTATTTATGCCTGAGAGAATACCTAAGTTTGACTTTGATCTATACAGTTTAAAAGAAAGTTCTTACCAAGATGTAGCCTATGAGGTTATGAAGCTTTTTTTAGATGATTACAGCAAAGAAGAGCTTAGGTACTGCATAAATAATGCCTATGATGATAAGTTTGATACAAAGAATATATGCGAGCTTAAAAAGACAAAGGATGCTTACTTTCTTGAGCTTTTCCATGGAAGTACCATTGCATTTAAGGATATGGCTCTTTCCATACTGCCTTATCTCCTTACCACAGCTATGAAAAAGCACAAAATAAATAAAAAGATAGTAATACTTACAGCTACAAGCGGTGATACCGGAAAGGCCGCTATGGCAGGTTTTGCAGATGTTAAAGGTACTGAAATCATAGTATTCTATCCTAAGGGCGGAGTGAGCAAGATACAGGAGCTGCAAATGCTTACCCAAAAGGGAGCTAATACGCATGTAGTATCAGTGCATGGAAACTTTGATGCGGCACAGAGCGGAGTAAAGGAAATATTTAATGATAAAGAATTTATAGATTATCTATCAGCAAATAACATTCAACTGTCCAGTGCCAATTCTATTAATATAGGAAGACTTGTACCTCAGATAGTTTATTATGTTTATTCATATCTTAAGCTTGTAAGAGAGAAAGAGATAAAGGAAGGTGAGCTTATTAATATCTGCGTGCCTACAGGAAACTTCGGCAACATACTTGCCGCTTACATAGCAAAGCTTATGGGGCTTCCTGTCAATAAACTCCTGTGCGCCTCCAATGATAACAAGGTGCTGTATGACTTTTTTAACAATGGAGTATATGATAAAAAAAGAGAATTTATACTTACCTCTTCTCCTTCAATGGATATACTTATATCTTCCAATTTAGAAAGGCTGCTTTACCTTGCGGCAGATATGAACAGCGGGAAAATTAAAGAGCTTATGAAGGGGCTTTTAGAAAAAGGTGAATACAGTATAGATGAGAAGATGAAAGCCTTTTTATCCGACTTTGTAGGCTTATATGCAGGTGAAGAAGAGCAGAGAAAGGCTATAAGGTCCGTATATGAAAGAGAAGGCTATGTACTTGATACACATACGGCAGTAGCCTATGCTTCTTATTTTGAATATAAAAAGCTTGTTAATGATGAGCATAAGACAGTAATAGCCTCTACAGCAAGCCCCTACAAATTTGCCGAGTCTGTAGTTTTTGCAATAGAAGGTAAGAAAAGCGGTGAGTGGGAAAGTATTGAGAAACTTAAAGAGCTTAGCAAAGTAAAAATACCGAATGCGGTTGAAGAAGTAAGGAATGCGGACATAAGACATAGTCAGGAATGTGATATTGCCGATATGAAAAAGACGGTAAAAGATATACTTGTATAAGGCTACAACAGTTCTATGTAAGTTATGGGAACTGTAAATTATCTGATAGCTAATCACTTATATAGATATTCCTTTGGGGTTGACACTCAAAGACCTACTCCTTATTTCAATCTTTGTAGCGGTAGTACTGTTGATAAAGTGAGTTACAGATTTTACAGATGAGGATGTTATTATATAAATTTATTGTAGATTAGTTAGCTACACTTATGCTATAATAAATTGGCTTTATATATATTTGAGAAAATCGTAAGTTTTACTCAATAAAACATTATGTTATTTAATTGAAGGTATAATTTTAAGGAGGTAGTATATGTTAGTTTCTGCAACACAGATGCTTAAAAAGGCGAGAGAAGGGCATTATGCAGTGGGTCATTTTAATATAAATAATATGGAGTGGGCTAAGGCTGTACTTACTGCTGCAAAGGAACTTAACTCTCCGGTAATACTTGGAGTGTCTACAGGTGCTGCAAGCTATATGGTAGGTTATAAGACAGTAGCTGATATGGTTAAGGCTATGATTGAAGAGATGGAGATTACACAGCCTGTAGCCCTACATCTTGATCATGGTACTTATGATACCTGCTATAAGTGCATAGAAGCAGGTTTTTCTTCAATAATGTTTGACGGCTCACATCTTCCTATAGATGAAAACCTTGCAAAGACTAAGGAATTGGTAGAAGCCGCACATAAAAAAGGTATGTCTATAGAGGCTGAGGTAGGCTCTATCGGCGGTGAAGAAGACGGTGTTATAGGAATGGGCGAGTGTGCAGATCCGCAGGAGTGTAAGAAAATAGTTGATTTGGGAATAGACTTCCTTGCAGCAGGTATAGGAAACATACACGGTAAATATCCTGCAAATTGGCAGGGACTTAACTTTGAAGTTTTAGAGGCTATAAAGGAAAAAACTGACGGTATTCCTTTGGTTCTTCACGGAGGTACCGGAATTCCTGCTGATATGATCAAGAAGGCTATAAGTCTGGGTGTTGCTAAGATTAATGTAAATACCGAGTGCCAGCTTGTATTTGCCGAGGCAACTCGTAAGTATATAGAAGCGGGAAAAGACCTTGAAGGTAAGGGCTTCGATCCCAGAAAGCTTCTTGCACCGGGATTTAATGCCATAGTAGATATGGTAAAAGAAAAGATGGAATTGTTCGGTTCAGTCGGTAAGGCATAACTGAGCGTTAATTGAATTTAAAAGGCTGTCGCATTAGCATATCGGAGAATATAATTTTCCGATCTTAGTGCGGCAGCCTATTTATAAATAAATGGGGATAATATATTTATGGGCGAAGTAAAAAGTATAGATGAATTTTTTGGTTGCGATGTATTTGGAGACAGGGCTATGTCTACCTATCTTCCGAAAGATGTGTATAGGAAACTTAAGAAGACAATAGAAGACGGTGCGGAGCTTGACAGAAGCATAGCCGGAGTAATAGCACACGGTATGAAGGAATGGGCTATACAAAGGGGGGCTACACATTATACACATTGGTTTCAGCCGCTTTCGGGGGTATCTGCTGAAAAGCAGGAAAGTTTTATATCTTCGGTTTCAAATCAAAAGGTTATATTGGAATTTTCTGCAAAGGAGCTGGTAAAGGGTGAGTCCGACGCTTCAAGTTTTCCGTCAGGAGGACTTAGAGCTACTTTTGAGGCAAGGGGTTATACCGCATGGGACTGTACCTCACCTGCATTTTTAAGAAAGGATGCCATAGGTATAACTTTATGCATACCGACAGCATTTTGTTCATACAAGGGAGAGGCTTTAGACAGAAAGACACCACTTCTTAGATCAATGCAGGCTATTGATAAAGAGGCTATAAGACTGCTTAGACTTTTTGGAAACGAAAAATCTCAAAGAGTGGTTCCGAGTGTAGGTGCGGAACAGGAGTATTTTATCGTAGACAGGGATATGTACTTAAAGCGTAAAGACCTAATATATGCGGGACGCACGCTCTTTGGTGCTATGCCGCCCAAGGGGCAGGAGCTTGATGATCATTACTACGGAACGATAAGAGACAGGGTTGCCCGTTTTATGAATGACTTAAACCACGAGCTTTGGAAAATGGGAGTTCCTGCAAAGACACAGCACAATGAAGCGGCACCGGGGCAGCATGAGTTGGCACCTATATACGAGCAGGTCAATGTTGCCACCGACCATAATCAGCTTGTTATGGAAACCATGAAAAGGTTGGCTTTCAACCACAATCTACACTGTTTATTACATGAAAAGCCCTTTGCAGGAGTTAACGGTTCAGGTAAGCATAATAACTGGTCATTGATTACCGATGACAAGATCAATATGTTAAATCCGGGCGCTACGCCACATGAAAATATGCAATTTCTTCTTGTGCTTGCCTGTATTTTAAGAGCGGTAGACAGGCATGCCGAGCTTTTAAGAGAAACTGCCGCTACAGTGGGCAATGATGCAAGACTCGGATCAAATGAGGCACCTCCCGCAATCATTTCGGTCTTCCTTGGTGAGCAGCTTGAAGATGTCATAGATCAGCTTTGCAGTACGGGACTTGCTACACATTCAATACAGGGCGGAATGTTAAAAACAGGAGTCAATACCCTACCTGATTTTGAAAAAGATGCTACAGACAGAAACAGAACATCCCCATTTGCATTTACCAATAATAAGTTTGAATTCAGGATGTTGGGCTCTTCCGAGTCCATAGCTTCTGCCAATGTGGTTCTCAATACTATAGTCGCTGAAAGTTTTAAAGAGGCGGTAGATGCACTTGAGGCTGCCGCTGATTTTGAAATGGCTCTACATGACTATGTAAAGACTACATTTGCCGCTCATAGAAGAATAGTATTTAACGGTAACGGCTACTCTAAAGAATGGGTTGAAGAGGCAAAAAGAAGAGGATTGCCCAATATACCTTCAGCAGTAGAAGCTATATCCGCTATAGTCAGTGAGAAGGCGGTAAAGCTCTACGAAGACTTTAATGTATTTACAAAGGCGGAGCTTGAGGCAAGGCTTGAGATAGAGTATGAGGCTTATTCAAAGGCTATCAATATAGAGGCAAAAACTATGCTTAATATGGCAGGCAAATCCTTGCTTCCTGCAATTATGAGGTATAGCGGAGACCTTGCAAAGTCTATAAAGGCGGTAAGAGATCTGGAATTGGATGTAAAGCCTGAAGAAGAAACAAAGATACTTGAAAAAATAGTTAAGTTGCATAATTTGGCAAGAAAGAGCTTTCATAAGCTTGATGAAGGAGTTAAGAAGGTGTCAGCTATAGCTGATATTGAAGAAAAGGCATTTGCCTACCACAGGCAGATAGTACCTGTAATGAAGGATTTAAGGGATTTTGTGGATGAACTTGAAATGCTTGTAGATAAGGAATACTGGCCTATGCCAAGTTACGGTGATTTGATTTTTGAAATATAAATATTATGAGAGAAATAGCACAAAAATTAAAAAATACAAAATTATTTATAGGGCTTAATGAGGAAGAGATATTAACTTGCTTAAGAAGCAGCGATTTTAATATAGAAGAATTTGAAAAAGATGAAACAATCTTCCATGTAGGAGATAAGGCAAAGCATATTAATGTGCTTATAGACGGAGCGGTCAGCGTTTGTCGTGATTCTATGGATGGTAAAAGAAGTATAGTAGCTATATTCAACACTGCCGGTGCTATATTCGGTGAGGTGTTTCTGTTCCTCGAAAATAAGGGCTATGAGCATTATGCCAAGGCGGCTTCTAAGGTAAAGCTTTTGAAAATATCTAAGGACTATCTTTTTGAAGGTTCTAAAGAAGGTATAGATTATCATAAAGTATTTTTGGGAAATATGCTTTCCGACCTTGCTTTTAAGAACTATTATCTTAACAGAAAGGTACAAATACTTTCCTGTTCAAGTCTAAGGCAAAAAATCGCCATGTTTCTTATTCAAAATATGGATAAGGATAAAAGATGTATATCCGGACTTGGCAGGGAAGAGATGGCGGATCTGCTTAATACTGCCAGACCTTCACTCTCAAGAGAACTTATGAAGATGCAGGAAGAGGGTATTATAGAGATTGATAAAAAACATATTATTATAAAAAACATTGAAGCTTTGGAAAATTTATAAATATAGTAACACAAGTTACGGAAATAAAAAAAGCCTTTTGCTATCATTAGATAAGTAAGAGGCTTTTTATATATAGCTCACTAAATTAAAGTATGGTATTTGCAGATAACATCCGGTGTAATGTATCACTGATATTTAATTAATATCTGTAATAGTAGAGTAAATCTCAAAATCCTTTATTATGTATTTGCTACAAGCTATTAACAAAGTAGCAATAAGGTTAAATATCAACGATACTGTACACTAGGTTATATAGGATTTATTTAAGGAATACCGTACTGCTTTAGACTTGCTTATATGGTAAAAAGTATATGATTTTAAGCTACTGTAAGACAAGGAGGTTCAATATGGATAATAAGATGTTTTGTTATCAATGTCAGGAAACAGCCGGCAATAAAGGCTGTACACAGATGGGTGTATGCGGTAAGAATCCGGAGGTTGCAGGTTTACAGGATGTGCTTGTGTATGTAAGTAAGGGTATTTCTGCAATCACTACAAGACTGAGAGAAGAAGGAAAGCCTGTAAGCAAGGATGTAAACCATTTTATAACACTGAATTTATTTATAACTATTACCAATGCCAATTTTGATGATGTGGCAATTATGGACAGAATAGAAGCTTCTCTTAAGCTCAGAAGAGAACTTATAAAGCAGGTATCAAGCCCGGCAACACTTCCTGAGGCTGCTCACTGGGATACCGACAACAGAGGTACTTATAAGGTAAAGGCACTTAGCGTAGGTGTACTTGCAACAGAAAATGAGGATGTAAGATCATTAAGAGAACTTATAATATACGGACTTAAGGGACTTTCAGCATACTCAAAGCATGCCAATGTGCTTATGCAGGATGATGAAGAGGTGGATGCTTTCTTGCAAAGAGCACTTAGTGCTACTCTAAATGATAACTTAAGTGTTGATGAGCTTGTTGCCTTAACTTTGGAGACAGGTAAGTACGGAGTGGCAGGTATGGCACTTTTAGACAAGGCTAATACCACTGCTTACGGCAATCCGGAGATAAGCCATGTAAATATCGGCGTATCCGATAAGCCGGGTATACTTATATCAGGTCATGACTTAAGGGATATGGAGCTTTTACTTAAGGCAACCGAGGGTACGGGAGTTGATGTGTATACTCACTCAGAGATGCTTCCGGCGAATTACTATCCCGAGCTTAAGAAGTATAAGCACTTTATAGGAAACTACGGTAATGCTTGGTGGAAGCAAAAAGAGGAGTTTGAAAGCTTTAACGGTCCTATACTTATGACTACTAACTGTATAGTACCGCCAAAGGACAGCTACAAGCATAGACTCTTTACCACGGGTTCAGCAGGTTTTCCGGGCTGTAAGCATATAGGAGATGATAAGGACTTTACCGAAATCATAGAGCTTGCCAAGACCTGTAAGCCTCCGGTTGAGATAGAGAGCGGCGAGATTATAGGCGGATTTGCTCATAATCAGGTATTATCACTTGCGGATAAGATAGTTGCGGCAGTTAAGAACGGAGATATTAAGAGATTTATAGTAATGGGAGGCTGTGACGGTCGCGCAAAGTCAAGAAATTACTATACTGATTTTGCAAAGGCTCTGCCTAAGGATACCGTTATACTTACAGCAGGTTGCGCTAAGTTTAAGTACAATAAGCTTCCTTTAGGAGATATAGGAGGTATTCCAAGAGTACTTGATGCAGGGCAATGTAACGACTCTTACTCAATAGCTGTTATAGCTCTTAAGTTAAAAGAAGTTTTCGGACTTGATGATATCAATGAGCTTCCTGTTGTTTATAATATTGCATGGTATGAGCAAAAGGCGGTTATAGTATTGCTGGCACTTTTATATCTTGGAGTGAAGAACATTCACTTGGGACCTACACTTCCCGCCTTCCTCTCACCGAATGTAGCTAAGGTATTGGTGGAGAACTTCGGTATAGCAGGAATAGGAAGCGTTGAAGATGATATTAAGTTATTCTTCGGAGAAGGAGTAGGAGAAGGAGTAGCATAAGGCTTAGGCTCTTTAAAAAAGTTGATAAATCAGTATAAGATAATATAATGTGCGAATAGAGATATTTATACTGATACTGCAGTATTTCAAAAATATTCTAAAATAGCAAAAGGATATATAGTATTAGTGTAAATATCAACAGTTGGTACAATACATAGCAAAAGACCTTGTAGTTTGATCTTATTTTTAGTTTTTAGTTAAAGCATTTATAATTCCACACAGATTGCTGAATTTAGTTTTATGCCGTAAAGCGTTAACAATGCAGCAACATACCTATTAGTGAAACTGGAACTTGTCTTAAACAAAGAACTGAGGGTTAAAGATAAAACGACAGGGTCTTTTCATATCTGTATTACATAAGGCAATGAGGACACTACATTGTTATTCAATCTTTGCAGTGTTTAGTCTTTTCTATAAAGAATAGTTAAGCGTCTGCAATAATGTGACGAAGTTAAAAAAAGTTGTGAGCAAGATTGAATAACAAGTTGCTTCCATACTTAATCCCACTAATTTAATTTTAGTCCTATCATCTTCACCATATGAAACTTATCGGAAAAACACATAGAAAGCTTTGTTGAAAGCTTCATACCTTTTTTATTTGATAATCTGCTGTAATAATCTCTTTCTTCTGTAACATAAGCCTTATCAGATATTTCTTTAGCCAACTCATTGGCGTCGTTCACATAAAAATACATCTTTGCATCCTCGTGATTTAACTGCTTCATATACTTTGTCATACGGCTCATGCCGAATTTATTGACCGCATCAAATATTAGCTGTGAATTGGGAACAGTACTTAAGTTTTTGATAAGCTCTATGATATCGGACTTCTTAAAATAATAAAAAAGCCCTGAAGCGGTAAAACACACTGACTTTTCCTTAGCAGCTTTTCTTATAATATCTATCCAGTTTTTATCAAATATTGAAGCGGCTATGCTGATATCACGCTCATTTTTCCCCACTAAGTTTTTTCTTAACTCAATAACTTCGGGCAGATCCACTTCATACCATAAGGCTAAGCCGTTATCCAAGCGATAAAAGTAAGTTTCAAGCCCGCAGCCTAAATTCACCACTAACGAGTCAGGGTTTTTATCAAGAAAATCTTTGATATACTCATCGATATTTTTAGAACGAACAGCACTTGCAAGCAAAGTATATTCACTTTGTCCCTTAAAGATATCAATATCTTTTTGAATCTGCTTTTTAATCAAATCAAGTTTGTCATCCGATATAATTTCGGGAAAATATTGCTGTGCATAAATTCTTCCTGCCATAGGTACATATAAGGTTTCGGATATACCGGATAAATTAGTACTCATAGTCCTTCCTTTCTTATAGAATTATTAAAAATTTTATGAATAATTATGCTAATGATAAAATATATAAATATTATACATAGATATTGCTTAATCAATAATCAATTATATTTTAGCAATAGTTAATTGTAAAGCCAAGGTAAAAATGCTATTATGAAATTGAGTTCATAGTAGTATTTTTATGCATAAAGTTTATGGGAGGAACTTTAGCTTTAGAAAGGAGAGTATTATGAAAAACAGAATAAAAATATTGTCGGTAGCAGTGCTTTTTACAGTACTTGCTCTTGCAGCCTGCGGTCTGGGTAATTATGCAAGAAATAAAGAAGCATATATCGATTATAATTCAGGGGCAGGTTACAGCAGCGGATCAGCAGCCAAGGCTGTGGTGGAAGAAACCGCAGCGGCAAGTTATGATTCGCATGAAGTCGGAGCGGCTGATGTGGCTCAAAATAATGCTCCTGCAGAGGTTAATTATGCCGGAAGCGGTGATTATAAGCAAAAGCTTATAAAGACGGTCGACTTAAATGTAGCTACAAAAGAGTACGATAAAAGTACTACGGAGCTTAATAACTATATAAAGAAAAACAACAGCTATGTGGAATATTCAAATACCTATAATCCACAAGGCAGTAACAGTTATCAAGGTGATACAAGAAGTGCAAGTTACACTATAAGAGTACCTCAGGAAAGCCTTGATGCACTGGTTACCGACTTGGAAACTTTGGGAACGGTTACTTCAAAGACTGAGAATGTGCGAGATATAAGTCTGGAGTATTCGGATATAGAGGCTCATAAAAAAGCTTTACAAATAGAGGAAGAAAGTTTACTTAACCTCCTAGCCAAGGCGGAAAGCATGGATGCCATAATAGCGCTGCAAAGTAGGTTATCCGAGATAAGGTACGAAAAAGAGTCTTATGAGTCAAGCCTTAGGTTATACGATAATCAGGTGCAATATTCTACAGTATCACTATATTTAACTGAAGTAAAAGAGTATGATACTCTGTCAGAGAATTCATACTGGGGTAAGTTTCAAAAAAGCTTTGCCTCAAGTATGGCAGGGGCGGGATATTTCTTTGGAGAAGTATTTATAATAATATT
>ERZ773073.132-NODE-132-length-42992-cov-37.041060_pt1 | contig 42992 bp, 41 predicted proteins | sample MGYA00580616_ERZ773073 | MGnify/ENA primary metagenome ERZ773073 (study PRJEB29015, sample SAMEA2737960) | human oral metagenome | biome: human oral; feature: human-associated habitat; material: dental | place: China | collected 2131 ...
TATTGGTAATTTCTCTAAATGAGAAAATATATCTATTTTTATCTCTCTTTTTATAGTCTCAGTTACAAAGTTTGAAGCTATCTCAGAATAATATGATGAAACAACTTTAATAACAGTAGCTGCAAAAATTCCACCTATTATCCATAAAAACATTTCTTTATTTTGGTTTATCAACACATCATCAACAAATTTTTTGCTTAACCAAGCAGGTACTGCACTCATTGCTGAAGCAATAGTTGATAAGATGATAACTGCTATCATATGCCATTTATATCTATAACTGTAACCTAAGAAAACATTAAGAGATTTATTTTTAAATTTTAATATTTTCATTTTCCTTCCTTAACAAGAAAATCTGCATAACTTTCTACAACAGCCTTTCCTTCAACTTTTTTTCTCATATTTTCAATTTTTTCTTCAATTTCTGGTAAATTTTCCAAAATCTTTTTCATATGCTTTTCAATATTTTTAGCTTCACAATCTTTTTGAATAAGTTCTGGGAAAATTTCATCATTTAAAACTAAGTTTGGTAAAGATATATAACCTATTTTTAAAATATATTTTCCTATCAAATAATTTATAAATGTTGTTTTATACACAACTATACTAGGTAAACCTAAAAGTGCTAATTCTAGTGTAATTGTTCCAGAAGTTGCAACCGAAAGTTTACAATCAGAAACTATATCTTTTAATTTTTTATCAATAATAATTTCAACATTATCATATTTTTTAAAATTTTCTGTATATTTTAAATCTTGAGTTGAATTCAATTTTAAAATAAATTTATCTTCTTTTAAATTGTTTACAATTTCTTCAAAAACTGGCAGCATAGCTTTTATTTCCTGTCTTCTACTTCCTGGAAGCAATAAGATTTTATTTCCAGTTCTTTCAACTTTTTTATAGAAATCTGTAAAAGGGTTTCCAAAATAAATTGCATTTATATTATGTTTCTTATAGAAATCCACTTCCCAAGGGAAGATAACCATTATATAGTCTGCTAGCCTTAATTTTTCAACTCTTTTTTCTCCCCATATCCAAACTTTTGGAGGAATATAGTAAAAAACTTTTATATCCTTAATTTCATTCTTTAAAAGCTCTAAAAACTTTACATTAAATCCTCCATAATCAACCAGAATTACATTTTTTATTTGATTATCTTTAATATATTGTAAATATTCATAGGCTTTTTGTTTTAAAAATTTATATTTTTTTAAAACTTCTGTGAAACCCATAATAGCAAGTTCATTTATATCTTGAAGTATCTCTACTCCTTCTTTTTGAGACTTTTCTCCTGCTACTCCAACAAAATCTACATCTTTATATCTTGCCTTTACACTTTTTACTAAATAAGACAGGTGTAAATCTCCAGAAGCCTCTCCTGTTGAAACAAAAAATTTCATAAGCCCCTCCTAGATTTTCTTTCCAACTATAAAAATATTATTTTTATTAGCTAGCTCTATACATTCTTTTTGATTTAAAAATATCATTTTTTTAGCTTGAGCAACTATACCTTTAAAACCATTTTTTATTGCAGTTTCAATAGTATTAAGCCCAATAACTGGTACATCTACTCTCATATCTTGTTGAGGTCTTGACACTTTTATTAAAATATTATCTTTATCTGAGTATTGTCCTGCTCTTTTTAAAGTTTCATCTGTCCCTTCTATACCTTCCACTGCAATAACTGCTCTATCTCTACATACAACTGTTTGACCTACATCAACTCTACTTAAAAGTCTTGCTGCTTCAATTCCTATAGAAATAGTTTTTTCATCATCAAAATCAGGCTCTTTCTCTGTATAGCATTTAGTTTCAAAAATAAATTTCTTCATTAAATAACTTTGAGGTAAAACTTTTATACCACTTAATCTTATAAATCCAATAATTGCAAAAAGGAGAGTTTCATCTTTATTATCTGGAACTATTTCCATTATCTTCTCTCCATATTTATCAAGTATTAAATTTTCAAAGACTAATTTTTTTTCAACTTTTCCAAGCATTACAATTTTAGTTATATCTCTTAGAAGTAAATATTTTATTATTTCTCCAATATGTCCAATATTGAACTCTGCATAGTTATCTAATTTTTTTATTTCTTCATCAACAGAAGGAAAAAGACCTATTGGGTATACTGAAATATTACTATTTTTAGCTTCCTCTATAAAATATAGTGGAAACTTTCCATTTCCTACAATAAGTCCTATTTTTTCCATTATCTAGCTATCCCCCTATCGCTGCTCTTTATAAAATCTACTAGATATTTTACATTTTTATCTTCACTAAAATCTTTTTCAAGCTCTTCTAAGGCATCTTTTAATTGTAAACCTTGTCTAAATAGTATTCTGTATGCTTTTTTTAAATTTGATATTTCATCATCTGAAAAACCTCTTCTTCTTAAACCTACACTATTTAAACCTCTAATAACTGCTTTATTACCTTCAGCCAAAACAAACGGGCAAATATCTTGATTTACACCACTTGCTCCACCTATCATAGAATAAGAGCCTATTCTTGTGAATTGGTGTATAGGAGTAAGCCCACCTATTATTGCATGGCTATCCACAACGACATGTCCTGCTAAAGTAACATTATTTGCAAGTATACAATCATCACCTATAATAACATCATGAGCAACATGAACATAAGCCATAAGAAGATTTCCACTTCCTATTCTAGTTTCCCATCTGTCATCAGTACCTCTGTGAATAGTTACAAACTCTCTTATAGAATTATTATTTCCTATAATAGTTTTTGTAGGTTCACCCTTATATTTTAAATCTTGATTTGCTTTTCCTATTGAAACAAAAGAGTAAATGGTATTATTTTCTCCTATCTCTGTTATACCTTCTACAACCACATGAGATTGCAAAACAGTACCTTTTTTTATTGTTACATCTTTTCCAACTATACAATAAGGACCTATTTTTACTCCATCTTCTATAATAGCCCCTTCTTCTATAATAGCTGTGCTATGTATTTCTACCATTTTTCCTCCCTCAAATTTTATGCATCTGCTATTACAAATGTAAAGCTTGCTTCTGCAACTACTGCATCATCTACATAAACTTTTCCAGATGCTTTGACAAAATTTCTTTTTACTTTATCAACTTTTACATCATAAATTAATGTGTCTCCTGGTCTGACTGGATTTTTAAATTTTGTATTATCTATTGCTGCAAAGTAAGGAACTTTTCCTGGTGTTCCTTCCATAACTAAAACACCTAAACATTGTGCCATACCTTCAACTATCAATACACCTGGCATAATTGGGTGTCCTGGAAAGTGTCCATTAAAAAATTCCTCATTCATTGTTACATTCTTTTTACCTTTAATTGTTTGATTTTCTTTGTCCATTTCTAGAATTCTATCAACTAATAAAAATGGGTATCTGTGTGGTATCCTTTTCATTATTTCTAAAATATCTAACATTCTTCTTTTTCCTCCTAAATTTTATTTTATATTATCAAGAATTTTTGCAAATTCTATATCAATAAGATGTCCTGCTTTTATAGCAATAATATGTGCTCTTATTGGTCTATTTAAAATTTTTAAATCTCCAATAATATCTAGCATTTTATGTCTTACAAATTCATCATCAAATCTCAAACCATCTGGATTTAAAACTCCATCTTTTTTTATAACAATCGCATTTTCTAATGTTCCACCTAATGCAAGATTATTTTGTTTTAAATATTCAACTTCATAGTCAAAACCAAAAGTTCTTGCTGGTGCAATTTCTTTTCTATAATTTTCTTCTGTTATTTCAAATTCTGCTAACTGTGATTTTAAAAATGTATGTTCAAATCTTATTGCATAAGTTAATTTATATCCATCAGGATAAGGTAGAGCTATTACATTTTTATCTCCCTTAGATAAAAAGACAGGTTCTTTTACTATAATTTCTTCCACATCTTCATCTAACTCAACTATACCGCTTTCTTGAAATAAATCTAAGAATTTTATAGCACTTCCATCACAGATAGGTAATTCATTTCCATTTAATTCAACTATTAAATCTGTAATACCAGCAACATATAGAGCCGATAAAAAGTGTTCTACTGTAAAAACCATAGCCCCATGTTCATTTTTTAAGTTAGTTCCTCTTGTTAAATCAAAAGTGTTTCTATAATCTAAAAGTATTTCATTTTTATCCTCTGGCATATTTAACATTCTAAAAACTATCCCACCAGATTTAACAGGAATAAGTTTCATCTTTATCATTTCACCCTTATGTAAACCTATTCCATCATATTCTACTATATTTTTTAAAGTTTTTCTTTTCATATTTCCCTTTCTATTCAAATTTAGTTAAAAGTTTATCTGCTAATATAATAGCCATTTCTTTTACACCATCAACATATTGTACATATATTTTTTTAGCATCTATATTTTTAATTACACCTAAACCAAACTTTTTATGTTTTACTCTATCTCCTACTTTAAAACCTAATGTATTAAGAACTTCTTTTGTATTATCAGAAATTTTTATAGTATTTTTTGTATTTATTTCAGTTTTTTTCTTTTCAAACTTTCTGCTATTATCATAGGCTTTTATTTCATCTGAATAGTCATCAGCAAAATATAGTCTTTCCTTTTTAATATCAATATCTAATAATTTTTCTGGTATTTCCTTTAAAAATACTGATGGTGTTGATAATCTATCTTGCCCATAGACAAATCTTATAGTTGCATGAGATAAATAAAGTTTCTTTTCAGCTCTTGTTAAAGCAACATAACAAAGCCTTCTTTCTTCTTCCATTTCTTTTTCATCAAGCATTGCTCTTGTTCCAGGGAAGATTTCATTTTCAAAACCAACTAAAAAAACTATTGGGAATTCAAGACCTTTTGAGTTATGAATAGTCATTAACTTTACATAGTCACTTTTTTCCTCTAAATCATCTGTTGCACTTATTAAAGACACATTTTCTAAATATTCATTTAATCTCAATTCTCCTACAACATTTTCTAATTCTAAGATAGAGTTTTTAAATTCATCTATATTTTCAATTCTTGCTTCTGCATCATCATAGTTTTCATTAATATAGTCTATATAATGTATTTTATCAATCAAAGTTTGTACTATATATGAAGCTGTTTCAGTATATGATAAGTCTTTTAACTCTTTTATTATATCATACATTTCTAAAAGTTTTTCTTTTCCAACAGCAGTTAGTCCAGAAATCTCTTTTATATGAGAAAGTGCTTCAAGTAAGTTTAAATCATTTTCTCTAGCATAAGCAATTATTTTTTCTATTCCTTTTTCTCCTACTTTTCTTTTAGGAACATTGATTATTCTTTGTAAATTTAATTCATCTTGTGGATTAACAATAATAGATAAATATGCAATTATATCTTTAATCTCTGCTCTTGAATAGAAACTTATTCCTCCAAAAACTTTATGAGGTATGTTATATCTTAAAAGCCCTTCTTCAAATATTCTTGATTGAGCATTGGTTCTATATAGTATAGTCATATCTCTATAGGGTACACCATTTTGATGATTTTCTCTAATAAATTCAATTATTCTACTAACCTCATCTCTACCATTATCACAAGCTAAAACCTTTATTAAATCACCCTTTCCATTTTGTGTCCATAATTTTTTATCTTTTGATGATTTATTATTTTTTATTAGTTCATTTGCTGCATCTAATATTGTAGTAGTTGATCTGTAATTTTCTTCTAATTTTACTATTTTAGCATTATTATAATTAGTTTCAAAGTTAAGTATATTTAAAATATTAGCCCCTCTAAATCCATAGATACTTTGGTTTTCATCTCCAACTACACATAGATTAGATGATTTTCTTGCTATTAAATCTATTATTTTATATTGTAAGTTATTTGTATCTTGATATTCATCTATCATTATGTATTTATATTTATTTTGAACTTTTTCAAGTATTTCTGGTTTTTGTAATAATTTATATGTATTTAAAAGTATATCTGAAAAATCCATAGCATTACTTTCTAACAATGCTTTATTGTATTTATCATATACTTCAATTATTTGTTTATTGATAACTGAATACTCATCAAGAGTTTTTATTTCTTCTTTTATTTTTGAAATAATAGAAACAATATCTCTTTCTGTCAATTTAACTCCATTAAAACTTATGTTTTGTCCTTTTAAAATAGCTTTTACTATTCTTTTTTGGTCATCTGTATCATATATAGTAAAGTTTGGATTGTACCCCACTTCACTTGCATACATTCTTAAAAGTCTCATACCAAATGAGTGGAAAGTAGAAATTGTACATGCCTTAGCTATGTCTCCAACAAGGTCTTCAACTCTTTCTCTCATTTCCTTAGCTGCCTTATTTGTAAAAGTAACAGCTAAAATACTATAAGGGCTAATTCCAACATTCTCTATCATATGTGCTATTCTATATGTAATTGTTCTTGTTTTTCCAGAACCAGCTCCTGCCAAAATTAAAATAGACCCATCAATTTGAGAGGCTGCTTCTCTTTGTTTGTCATTTAGCTTTTCTAATAAGTTCAAGTTCATTTTCATTCCCCCTATACCTTTTAAATTATAACATAATTCTTTATTATAGCAAAATATAAGTTAATTTTTTATTTTAGCAAAAAAATTATAGAATTTGACAAAATTTTACATGTACTTTTATATAATTTGATAATATAATTTTTAAAACAAAAATAGTTCTATAATAATATAAAAAGATTAAAACTAGACTTTTTTGTAAAAATAAATTTATGTTTAAGGAGGAATAATTATGTTTTATGAACCATCAAAAAATAATCATGGACTTTCTAGAAATCCTTTTAAATCTTGTACTGTACCAAGAGTTATAGGATGGATTTCAACAAAAAATGAAGATGGAAGTGATAATATCGCTCCATATAGTCAATTTACTAATCTTACTTTTGATCCACCACTAGTTTTATTTTCATCAAATCAAAATGTAATTGGTGATAGAAAAACAACTATAAAAAACATTGAAAGAACTGGTCAATTTGTTTATAACATGGTTTCTTATGATTTAAGAGAAGCTATGAATCGTTCCTCTATTTTTAAAATCCCTAAAGGATATAAAGATAAGTTTGAATATGCTGGGGTAACTAAAGCAAAAGCAAATTTGATTGATGTTGCTCGTGTTGCTGAGTCTCCAATTCAATATGAATGTAAGTATATTCAAACAATAAGAATTCCAGCAAATGATACACTAGCAACAGTGGATGTTATAATAGGTCAAGTTATTGGAATTCATATAGCAGATGATTATATACTTCCTGATGGAAAAATAGATATTTGTAGAATACAACCTGTTGCTCGTCTTGGATATTTTGATTTTACAGTTGTAAATAATTCTTTTGAAATGGCTCCACCTAAGGTTGATGATCCTGAAAATCAAAGATTGGTTGATAAAGGTTTAGAAGGAAAAGTATAATTTACATCTAGGATTTCTCTAATTTATAGTATTAATTTTATGAGGTGATTAAAAAATGATAGTTTTTGTAAACACATCAATTACTACAATAAATTTAATTAAAAAGAATCCTCACTTTGACTTTGAATATATTTTCTTCAATAAAAAGAATAAAAATATTATTTTAGAAACTAATCAAAGTTTGGTTGTTATTTTTGAAGAAAAATATTTAAAAATTAATAATCTATTAAATTTGAAGAAATCTAAAAAACAAATATATTTTATTGGAATTTTTGAAAAAGAAAATATTGATTTAATAAAAAAATTAATAAATTTAGAACTTTTAAATTATATTTTTAATTTTTCTAAAAATTCATTATCAAGTTTGATAAACAAAATCAAATTAAAAAATAACAACAGAAATAATCTTTTTAATAATCCTATTTATAAATCCATGTTTACCTCATTTTATATTTTTGATTTAATATATGGAGATCTTACAAAATTAAATGCTTTAAATGAAATAACAGGTTTCAAAATGGATGATTTACCCAATAGTGTAATTACTCTAATGATAGATGATTTTTGGGAAATTTGCAGAAAAATGGATAATAGAGATAGATATTCTCTAAAAATGGAATATTCAAATCTAGTAAAAAATGCTATAAACCGTTATCAAATAAAAGCTTTATCTTGTTCACTTGTAGGAACAGATAAAATTATTATTTTAGTAAAATCTCCATATAATTTCTCACTAAATGATATTGCTTTAAAAATAAAAAATTATATAAATGAAAATTCAAAATACACAGTTACACTTGGACTTAGTAACTCATATATTAAAGATATTAGCTATGAATTTTTAATAAATCTTTTAAAAGATATTGAAAAGTATAAAAAAGATAATGATTTTATATTAGATAATAGTATAAATTTTTTAGAAAAATATTACTATAAAGATTTAAGCCTAGCTGAAGTTGCAAATGTTTGTAATATGAGTGATAGTTACTTTAGTAGAAAATTTAAAGAGAAATTTAATATAAACTTTTCAACTTACTTATTGAATATAAGATTAGAAAAGGCTAAGGAATTATTAAAAGAAAAAAATTTAAATATAGAAAATATTTCTGAAATGGTAGGTTTTAAAGATAGCTCTTATTTTAGTAAAAGCTTCAAACAAAAATATGGAATGGCTCCTCATTATTATAGAGATAATTTTAAATAATTTAAAAAGGAGATGATTGTAATGTCTAAAAATATTTATATTATTTCAACATTTTTAGGTTTCCTGTGGGGTATTTTTGGAGGATACATTATAGCTGATAGCCCCTATCTTTTTTTAGGATGGATCCCTATATCAGTAGTTTCAATAGTTTTAACTGGTTTTTATGCATCTATTATAAATTATTTTTATTTTAAAAATTTCCAAAATGAAGAGAGTTGATGAATATGATAACAATAGTTTGTACTGTCTTATTTTCACTTTTATTAATTGGTGTTGGAATATATGCACATAAAAAGACTGATGACACTGGAGATGAATTCTTTTTAGGTGGAAGATCCATTGGAATTTTTGCAACAATTATGACATTAGTTTTTTCGATTTGGAGTACACTTGCATTTTATGGAGTGGTTGGTGAAGCATATGTAAATGGTGTTGGTTCTCTTGGAATAGCTCAGGGTATATTCTGGGGAGCTGGTTTACAAGTTTTTGTTGGATATAAACTTTGGACTTTAGGGAAAAAATATGGTTTATCTACTCCTGGTGATTTTTTTGGACAAAGATATTACTCTAATTTTTTTAGATTTATTACTTCTTTAGGGTTAATTTACTTTACTATGCCTTATATTGGTATGCAATTAGGTGGTCTAGGTGCTGGACTTGAAGGAGCTGCACAAGTTCCATCAACAGTTGGAACTATTTTCTTAGCTTTGGTTCTTCTAATTTTTGTTTCTATTGGTGGAATGAAATCTGTGGCTTGGACTGATGCTATACAAGGAGTTGTTTTTACAATAGTTGTTCTTCTTGCACTTTTTGTTCTTATTAAATCTATGCCTGAAGAGTTATCAGTGGTGATGAAGAAAGCTACAGAAATTAGACCTGGTTTAAATAGTATTCCTGGTCCTAATAAATTATATACTCCTATTATGAATTTACACCTTGCTATTACAATTGGTTCTTTTGCTGTTTGGCCTCATATTTTTGTAAGATTCTTTATTGCTAAAAAGAGAGAAACTTATAAAGTTTTAGCTGTTGCCTTCCCTATTTATGAAGTTGTTTGTATGGTTCCTTTACTTCTAATTGGAATTATGATTATTCCTTATTTATTTGGAGGTAATTTAAATCCATTAGATGCACAAAAGAGTATACACTGGGCTATGAATGGAATTCCTTTTGGTCACCTATTGGGAACAGGTATTTTCTTAGCTGCTTTTTCAGCTGCTATGTCAACAGCAAGTTCTCAATTATTAGCTTGTAGTTCAATGTTTGTTGGAGACATTTTCTTAAAATTGTATAAAAAAGAGGTTTCTCAAAAAACTGTTGTACTTTTAGGAAGAATTATGACTGTTCTATTTGTTATAATTTCTACTTTCTTTGGAATATATTTCCCTAATATTTTTAAAACAGCAACTCACTTTGCTACACTAGGCTATGCACAATTACTTCCTGCTTTACTCGCTGGACTTTTCTGGAAAAGAGCAAATAGAGAAGGAGCTATATTTGGAACATTAGGTGGTTTTGCAACATTGCTTTTAACTTCATTTGTTTGGAAAAATCCATTAGGTGTCACTCCTCTTTTATGGAATTTAACTGTAAATTGTATCTTACTTGTGGGAATTTCATTAGTTACCATAAAACCTCCTAAAGAAGTTACTGAGAGATTTTTTGAAACAGTTCAATAATATATTAAAAATAATTTAGATTTATTTTATATTTGTTTTTTATTCGAAATAATAATACTATAAATATAAAATAAATCTTTTTTATATTGACAAATTATTTAAATAATTATAATATTTAAAGTACAATAGAATATTATTTTACAGTTTAGGAGGTATGTTATGGAAACGAATAAAAAAGTTGAAAAAGAAAAATTGAGTTTGCTAAATAAGATGCTAAATAAAGTTGAAGTAGTTGGAAATAAAATGCCAGACCCTACAACAATTTTTGTAATCTTATGTATTTTAATTTTTATTATTTCATTTATATTAAGTAAATTTGGAGTTTCAGTAGAACATCCAGGTACAAAAGAAATAATAAAAGCAGAAAATTTACTAAGTTCTGATAATTTGAAAGCTATTTTAGTTTCTACTGTAAAAGTATTCCAAACATTCCCGCCATTAGGTGCTGTATTAGTAACAATGATTGGAATAGGGCTAGCTGATAAAAGTGGCTACTTAGAAGTTTTATTGACAATGTCAATCAAAAAAGTACCTAAAAAATTAATTTACTTTACAGTTGTATTTGCAGGTTTAGTTTTTACAGCTATTGGTGATGGTGGTTTTATAGTTTTACCTCCACTAGCTGCAATAATTTTTATTAATATAAAAAAGAATCCTTTAATTGGAATATTCTTATCATTTGCAGGTGCTGCCATAGGATTTTGTTCAGGATTTTTTGTTGGAATGAATGATATACTTTTGACTTCATTTACTAATCCAGCAGCTCAAATATTAGACCCAACTTTTCAAAAAAGTCCTACTATGACTATTTATTTCAATATAGCTAATGCTATATTACAAATTTTTATAATTACATGGGTAACTATAAAATTTATTGAGCCAAGATTTCCTGTAAATGAAGAACATTTTAAAGATAATGCAAGTACTGAAATTGGTGATTTAGAAAAGAAAGGTGTTAAATATGCAAGTATTTCTTTCTTATTATTTATAGCTTTAATAGTCTGCTTATCAATAGGTCCTAATGCCTTTTTAAAAGATGAAAATGGTTCTTTAGTTTCTGTAAGCTCTCCTTTAATGGGGGGATTAATTTTCTTTATGTCTATAGCTTTTTTAATTCCAGGTTTTATTTATGGAAAAGTTACTAAAAAAATTAAAACTGATAAAGATGCTGTTAAATTAATTGGAAGTTCTCTTAGTGAAATGGGAGGATATATATTAATTGTCTTTGTAGCAGCTCAATTTTTAAATCTATTTACTAAAAGTAATTTAGGTATAATAATGGCAATTAAAGGTGCAAATCTGATACAAGCTGCTGGTTTTAAAGGTATGCCTCTTATAATAACTTATATAATTTTAATTGCTTTTATTAATTTATTTATAGGAAGTGCCTCTGCAAAATGGGCAATTTTATCACCTATATTTATTCCAATGTTTATGTTATTAGGTTATGACCCTGCTTTAACTCAAATGGCTTATAGAATAGGAGATTCATCTACAAATATGATTTCACCTTTATTCCCTTATGTTCCATTGTTATTAGCAGTAGCAAATAAATACAGTAAAAACTTTGGTTTAGGTACTTTAATTGCTAATATGATTCCTTATGCTTTTATAACATTGATTGGAAGTGTCTTATTATTTACTGTTTTCTTTATCTTTAATATTCCATTTGGAATATAGTAATAGGAGGTCAATATGGAAGAAAAAATAAAAAAATTATCTGAAAAATATTTAGAAAGAGTTATGGAACTTAGAAGAGAACTTCACCAATATCCAGAACTTGGTTTTGACTTATTTAAAACTGCTGAAATAGTAAAAAAAGAATTAGATAGAGTAGGTATTCCATATAAATCTGAAATTGCTAAAATAGGAATTGTTGCAACTATTAAAGGAAGTAAACCTGGTAAAACTGTACTTCTAAGAGCTGATATGGATGCCCTACCTATAACTGAAGAAAGTAGATGTACTTTTAAATCAACTCATGATGGAAAAATGCATGCCTGTGGACATGATGGGCATACAGCTGGACTTCTTGGTGTTGGAATGATTTTAAATGAATTAAAAGATGAAATTTCAGGAACTGTAAAATTACTTTTCCAACCTGCTGAAGAAGGACCTGGTGGAGCAAAACCAATGATAGATGAAGGTGTATTAGAAAATCCAAAAGTAGATGCAGCTTTTGGTTGCCATATTTGGCCTAGTATAAAAGCAGGGCACATAGCAATTAAAGATGGGGATATGATGACACATACAACTTCATTTGATGTTATATTCCAAGGTAAAGGCGGACATGCTTCTCAACCTGAAAAAACAGTTGATCCTGTTATAATTGCTTGTCAAGCTGTAACTAATTTCCAAAACATAATAAGTAGAAATATTTCTACTTTAAGACCTGCTGTTTTATCTTGTTGTAGTATTCATGCTGGAGAAGCACATAATATAATACCTGATAAATTAGTTTTAAAAGGAACTATAAGAACTTTTGATGAAGGAATCACAGATCAAATTGTTGATAGAATGGATGAAATTTTAAAAGGACTTACTACTGCTTATGGAGCTTCATATGAATTTTTAGTTGATAGAATGTATCCAGCATTAAAAAATGATCATGAATTATTTGCCTTTTCTAAAAATGCCTTAGAAAAAATTTTAGGAAAAGATAATGTTGAAGTTATGAATGATCCTGTTATGGGTTCTGAAGACTTTGCTTACTTTGGAAAACATATTCCATCATTCTTCTTCTTTGTTGGTGTCAATGATGAACAATTAGAAAATGAGAATATGCTTCATCATCCAAAATTATTCTGGAATGAAAAAAATCTAATTACAAATATGAAAACTCTATCTCAATTAGCAATAGAATTTTTAAATAAATAATTTTTTAGGGAGTGCAAACATATAAAATATTATTGCACTTCCTATTATTTTTAAATCACTTCATTTCTATACCAAGTTCCCCATTTATCCATATCATCTAAAAGAGGTTTTAAACTATATCCAATATCAGTTAAAGTATATTCAACTCTTGGAGGGACTTCTGGATAAACTTTCCTAGTTAATAATTCATTTTCTTCCATTTCTCTTAAATTAGAAGTTAAAACTTTTTGTGAAATATTATTTATTGATTTTTTTAACTCACTAAATCTTTTTGTTCCATCTAATAAATCTCTTATAATTAAAACTTTCCATTTATTTGAAATCAAAAGCAATGTTAATTCCACAGGGCAAGCTGGCGAATCTTTTTTTAGCATATAACCTCCTAAAATATTCTAAGATAAAAATATATATTAAGTTACTAAATTATACTATGAATTTTATCTAAATTACAAATAAATTTTTTTACTTCTTAGATAATGATTTTATCATAAAAAGTACCTTTTAGAAACTTAGTTTTAAAAAAGTGCTTTCTTTACAATAGAAACTTAATATAGTAATATAATGCCATGAAAAGAAATTAATAAAAATAAATTGGAGGTATTATTATGAAAATAGCAGTTTTAGCAGCAAATGGAAAAGTAGGAAGTTTAATAGTTAAAGAAGCAGTTGATAGAGGAAATGATGTTACTGCAATAGCTCGTGATGAAAATAAAACAGTGGCTAAGAAATTTTTAAAGAAAGATATTTTAGATTTAGCTGAAAATGATTTAAAAGATTTTGATGTTGTAATAACAGCTTTTGGAGCTTGGACAGAAGATACTTTACCTTTACATAAAACAACATTAGAACATTTATCAAATATTTTAGCAAATAAAAATACTCGTCTTTTAGTAGTTGGTGGAGCAGGAAGCTTATATACTGATGACAGTTTAAAAACTCAATTATTTGAAACTTCTGATTTCCCAGCTGATTATATGCCAGTTGCAACAAATATGGCAAAAGGATTAGAAGTTTTAAGAAAAAGAAATGATGTTAAATGGACATATATAAGTCCAGCAGCAGATTTTGATTTTGAAGCTGAAAGAAAAGGAGATTATCAATTAGCAGGTGAAGTATTCACAGTTAATGCTAAGGGAGAAAGTAAAATTAGTTATGCAGACTATGCAATAGCTATGGTAGATGAAGCTGAAAAAGGGAATCATATAAATCAAAGAATTTCTGTTCTTTGGAAATAAACTTTATATTTTATTTGAAAAAAACTCCTTAGAGGTATATAATATGTGAAATTTATTTTTAAGGAGGTTTTTTCATGACTGAAAAACAAAGTAAAATTTTTGGTTATCTTGGCTCAGCTTTATCAATTTTAATGTATGTTTCATATATTCCACAAATAATGGGAAATTTGAATGGTAATAAAACTTCTTTTATTCAGCCTTTAGTTGCTTCAATTAACTGTACAATATGGGTTGTATATGGACTTTTTAAAAAGGAAAAGGATTTACCTATAATTTTTGCAAACTTACCTGGTATTATTTTTGGTTTAACAGCTACAATAACAGCACTATAATAAAAATTTAAAAGAGATTATTATAAAAATTTTCTTTATAGTAATCTCTTTTCTTTTATATTGGAAATCTTACAATAAAACAAGCTCCTTCTCCAACTTCACTTTCAACCTCTATTGTTGCAGAGTGAAGTTGAACAATTCTATTTACCATTGAAAGTCCTAATCCACTTCCCTTGTTTTTATCTTTATTTCTAGAATCACTTGTTTGGAAAAATCTATCCCAAATATATTTTTGATCTTTTTTTGCTATTCCAACACCATCATCTTTGATTTGAAGTATAATCTCTTTGTTAATTTTCTTTAAAGAAACCTTTATGATTGTCTTTGTAAATTTCATAGCATTTGTAAAAAGATTTATAAATAATCTTTCAAGCATAAGTCTATTTCCATATATTCTTAAATCTTTTTCAATATTTGTAATTAATTCTATATTATTATTTTCCAATAAAGTTCTATAATCTTCTAATAATTGTAGAATTATATTTGAAAAATTTATTTTATCTTTCTCTATCTCATTCTGTCTTTCCATTTTTGAAAGTTCCATAATTTGATTTATTAAGTTAGTCATTTTTTTTGCTTGTCTATTAATAACCTCAAAAGATTCTTTAGCCTCATCTAATGTTTCTACATAATCTAAAGCATAATCACTTTGAGCCAAAATAACAGTTATTGGTGTTCTTAATTCATGGGATACATCTGAACTAAATTGTTTTTCATGAATAAAAACCTCTTCCACAGTATCCAACATTTCATTGAATGTAGAAGCCATCTTATGAATTTCATCTTCACCATAATCTAAATCTATTCTTCTTGAAAAATTCTTACTTTTTTTAATTTCTAAAGCAGTTTCTGATATTTTTTTAACTGGTTTAAAAGCATTTTTAACTATTTTATATCCTACAAAAGCAACAAAGGCTATAAATAAAGGAGCTATATAATAAAATACTATATCCCACATTTTTGATATATCATTTTGAAATCTACTCAATGGATATATTCCTCTTATCCAATCTCCTGTATTTTTTAATCTTGTATCATAATATAAAAATTTTTTATTTTCTATTTGATATGTATTGATATCTTCTATTGAAAATGCCAAAGTCAAATCAAAATCTTTTGGAATTTTACCTGCTATAATCTCATTATTTTCATTATACTTTATATAATAGATACCATCATCAAAATTCTCAAACTCATCAGGATCTTCATAAATTTTTTCCACTGCACTAACAAGTTCTTCTGTACTAGAATCATTTATATATCTATCTTCCAAAAGAATGACTGATGAAAGCACTATACTAAATAGAAATATAATAACAGCAGTAAACCAAACTGTTACTCTTATACTTACAGGAATTTTTGAAAGTGATCTACTCATCTTCTTTAAGAACATAGCCCAGACCTCTTTTTGTATGTATTATTGGCTTTGAATCTCCTATATCAATTTTTTTACGAATATTTTTTATTAAAACATCTATAATATTTGATTCTCCTTCATAAGCATAATCCCACACGCCATCTCTGATTTTATCTCTACTCAACACACGACCTTTATTTTGAATTAAATATTCTAATACTTCATATTCTTTTCCTGTTAACTCTATATTTTTTCCAGCTCTTGTAACAGATTTTTTTGAAATATCAACTATTAAATCATCTATTTGTAATTCATTTGAAATATTACCATATTTTCTTCTCACAAGAGCTCTGATTCTTGCTATTAGTTCTCTAAAATCAAAAGGTTTTACTAAATAATCATCTGCTCCTAAATCCAAACCTTTTATCTTTTCATCTATTCCATCTCTTGCTGTCAACATTAAAACTGCTGTTTTATTTTTATTTGCTCTAAGATTTTTAACTACCTCATAACCATTCATTTTAGGCATCATTACATCTAGTATTATTACATCATAATCGCCATAATTTAAGTATTCAAGTGCTTCTTCTCCATTAAAAACACTATCAACACTAAAATTATTTTTCTTTAAATGTTTAGTAATTATATTGTTTAAATCTTTTTCATCTTCAACCACTAAAATTTTCATTATATCACCTTCTCACATATTCCAAGTATTCTAATATTAATATAAAGATATGAATTGGAAATATTATATACTTTCCTTTATAGTTAAAATTTTTCCACTATTAGCATCAATATTTATTTCTTTTTCAGATTTATCTTCTTTAACTTCAACTGTATAATATGCCTTTTTATCTATATTTTTTAATTCTATACTTTTTACTTTTCCATTAAATGAATTATCCAAAGCTATTCTACTTGCTTGTTCAAAAGTAATTGGTAAATTGTAACTAGGATTATATTCATCATCATAATTAGGATCCATTTTATAAACTTCACCTGTATTTGCATCAATAATAAATTCTATTTTTTGTCCTTTATTAAAAGTTTCTCCTTCATATATAGCTTTACCTTTATAATTAGATATTTCTATTTTTGTAACTCTTGATTGAGGATAATTTCTTAAAACTATATCAACTACATCATCATAATTAACTTGGTAAGAAAAACTTAAAGTTGATAAGATTAAAAATAATAATAGTCCTATATTTTTTATTTTTTTCATAAAGAAAGCCCCCTTTATTCAAGTACTCCTCTTTTTAAATAAATTTGTCTATCAGTAACTTGTGATAAATCTCTAGCATGAGTTACCACAACTATACTTTGATTATGTTCCTTATTTATTTTTCTAAAAAGTGAGAATATAAGTTCACCTGTATCTTCATCCAAGTTTCCAGTAGGTTCATCTGCTAAAATAAGTTTTGGTTTATTAATCATAGCTCTTGCTATTGCAACTCTTTGTTTTTCTCCACCTGACAATTGATTAGGCTTATGTTTTATTCTTTCTGCTAAACCAACTATTTCTAATAGTTCTTTTGCCTCTTTTTCTATTTCTACTTTATTTTTAAAATTATTTAAAAGTGCTGGTATCATAACATTTTCAAGTGCAGTGAATTCACTCATCAAATAATGAAACTGAAATACAAAACCTAAAAAATGATTTTTAATATTATTTCTTTCCATTTCATTAAGTGAAGAAACTTCTTTATTATCTATCCAAATTTTACCACCATCTATTTTATCAAGTAAACCCATGATATTTAAAAGAGTTGATTTTCCTGAACCTGACTTCCCTAAAATAGATACAAATTCTCCTCTTTTCACTTCTAAATTTAACTTTTTTAAAATATGTAGCTTATTTCCTGTTTCCATATAGAATTTATCTATATCTTCTAATTTCATAATTATATTATTCATATCTAAGTGCCTCCACATTTTCAAGTCTAGCAGCTCTATAAGCAGGAAATATACTAGAAATTAAAATTACTATAAAATTTGCTCCAACAATAATAGCTATTTCTTTTAAAGAAATTTCTATTGGAATATCCTTTAAATAATAAATATTAGATACTAAATCCACAGCATAGTTTTTAATATAGTAAAGTAAAATTAAAGACACAATTATCCCTAATATTATTCCTATTATTCCCAATATTATTCCTTGTATTAGAAATATTAACATGATATTTTTCTTAGAAAATCCCATTGCTCTCATAATTCCAATATCTTTTGTTTTCTCTCTTACAAGAGTATTTAAAGTTATCCATATCAAGAAACCTGCAACTATTGCTATAAGAGAAAATACTACAAGCATTATAGTCTTTTCCAAAGTCAAAGCAGAAAGCAATGCTTTATTTTGTTCTCCCCAAGTTCCTATAAAGTAAGTTTCAGGAAGCTTTCTTGCTACATCAAATACAATTTTTTGTGCATCATAAGGGTTATCTAATCTCACTGATAATCTACCAACAGTGTTATTACTATATGTTATATATTGTGCAGTGGTTAGTGGAATAAGTACCATATTTATATCATATTCATAGAAACCACTTTGAAATATTCCAGCTACATTCATTTCTAAGTCAGTTTCCTCAGAAGTAATTAATTTTATTTTATCTCCAACTGTTGCTCCTGTTGCCTTGGCTAATTCATTTCCTATTAAAACTCCTTTTTTATCTTCTAAATCTATTTTTCCATCAATTATATATTTATCTAAATTCATTGTTTTAACAGCTTTTTCTAAATCATAACCAACAACTTTTACTCCTGCAACATAAGGTTCTATTCCACCTTCATATTTTACAATTCCTTGTGTTTCTATTGTAGGGACAACACCTTTAACACCTTTTATTGTTTCTATCTCCTTTGAAATTTCTTCATAATCTGAAATATTTTCTGGTGAATATACAGTTATATGGCTAGTTAATGATAATATACTATTTATCATATTTTTATCTAGTCCATTTGAAACACCAAGTGAAACTATTAAAACTGTTATTCCTATAAAAACTCCAACAATCGATAAAATACTTTGTTTCTTTCTTTCAAACATCTGTTTTTTTGCTATAAAAAATTCTATCATCTTCTACCTCTTATTTATATTAAATTTTACTTCTTCCCTTGCTCCACTTTCTGTAACAATAGTAAGTTTATGTTTTCCTATATCAAGTTCAAAAAACTTCTCTTTCTCATTCGAATAGCCTACATAATCTTCATCAAGATACCAATAAACATATTCATTATTAGGATTATATAATTTCATAGATACCTTTTTGTAACCATCAAAATCCTTTGGAACAAAGATATTTAAATTTTGCACTGGATAAGCAATTTTTACATTCTTATTTTCTCTGACACCATTTAAGAAGAAATAGTTTGAAACTTCTATTGGATATTCTATCACAATTTTTTCTTTTCTCTTATCAAAATTTGGACTTCTTGAATCAATCTCCATATCATCTTCATCAACAAATATTTTTTTATAGTATGGGGATATTCTCAACAACTTTGCTTCCTTAGGATATAAAACTTTTTTACTTTCCACTTCATAAAATTTTCTATAACCTGTTTTTTCATCAATTTCTATTTCTTTTAAATCATCTGTTGGCTTCTCAAAAGTTTTTGAATTTATATCTACTATATTAAAAACCTTAAATAATAGATTTCCTGCTGTTTCTACTCCTGATAATGAAAAAATAGATTTTTGATTGAAATTTCCTAACCAGACAAGAACTGTATAATCAGGACTTACTCCAACTGCCCAAGCATCTTTCATACCATAACTAGTACCTGTTTTCCAAGAAATAGGTCTTTGTTCACTATATAAATTTTCATTTCCTGGTCTCACTACCCTAGATAGAGTATCAAGTGTCAAATAACTTGCTCCCTTAGAAAATTGTTGATGTTCTCTTGGTTTATCTTCTGTTAAAGTATATTTTAAATTTGATACCTTTCCATAATTTGCAAGTCCCGTATATAATTTTGCTATATCAACAGGTCTCATCTCTCTTGTTCCCAAGATTAAAGAAAGTCCATATTTATCAAATCTATCTTCTGGATAATTATCATTATTTTCTAAGAAGTAATAAAATCTATCTACTCCATAATCTGACAATAGTTTAACAAAAGGTATATTTAAAGATTTTATAAGTGCCTCTTCTATTTTTACCATACCTGTAAAAGTATTAGTTGAATTTTTGGGATAGAAATTTCCAAAATATATTGGTACATCAGGATAAATACTATCTGGAACTATAAGTCCATCATCTATTGATAAGGCAAAAAGAAATGGTTTTAAAAGTGAGGCAGGAGACCTTTTAGCTTGTAAACCATCAATTTCACCATTATTTCTTTTATCATAAAAATCTTGTGAAGCAACATAGGCAAGGACTTCCTTAGTTTTATTATTTACAACTAAGACAGCTGCATTATTTATTCCTACATCTTTCATTGCGTTTGAATAATCGTGTACAATTTTTTCTAATTTCTTCTGTAAATTATAGTCCAAAGTTGATTTTATAATTTTTTCAGGATATTTGTTTTTCAAAAATATAGAAAATTGTGGTGCTTTTTTCTCATAATAATAAATTTTATTAGGAAATTTTTCAAGTAAACTAAATTTGTACTGTCTTTCATCTATTAATTTTCTATCCAGTAAAGTCTTTAAAAGTCTATTTCTTTTAGTTTCAAGTTTATCATTATTCTTTTTTAAGTTTAAAATTCCAGGTGAATTTGGTAAAACTGCTAAAAGTGCTGCCTCTGCATAACTTAAATCTTTTACTTCTTTATTAAAATACATCTTTATAGCTCCAGAATATCCAACTATATTTGAACCATAGGGAACATTATTTAAGTAGATTTTTAAAATTTCTTCTTTTGAAAATTTGCTTTCTAATTTATATGCTTTGACAACTTCCACCAATTTATTAAAGTATGTTCTTTTTTTAGGCTCAAGTAACTTTACAACTTGCATACTTATTGTACTTGCTCCCATTTTTTTTCCACCTGTTATATTATTAAAAAATGATTTTAATATTCTAGGGTAATCTACTCCAGAATGTGAATAGAATTTTTTATCTTCATAATTAATAACTGCTATTTTAAGTGTTTCAGGGACTTCTCCATCATATTTTATATGAAATTCTTCTTCATTATTTAAAAATACAGACAGGATTTGTCCTTTTCTATCTAAAACAACCTTACTATAATTCACTTCTTCTACTAATTTTTGTGGGTCATAAGTTATATATACTTTTATTAAATAAATAAAAAGAAATATAAAAAGAGTTATGAAAAAAATAATCACTTTCTTAAAATTAATATTTTTTAACATAACTCTTTTCTCCTTTAAAAAATTTATTTATCAGTTTTTCTTGAAATAAAAATATTAAAAAATCTATATTTATATAATGACTACTTGCCAGCCTATAATGTTTCAGTAGCTCCAAAATGCTCCTTCAACATTATAGGACGTCGCAGTAGTCTTATTTCTAATTACTTTCATTACTTTTTCAAGAAAAACTTAATTTAATTTGTATTAAGTAAAAATCAAATAAACGAACTGCGAATTGACGAATTTTGTCGTTAAATGCTAAGCTAGTGAGCGTTAAGAAAAGCAATTGTTTGAGTTGATTTATCAACGAGTTTTGCTTTTTAGCAAACGATTAGCATTTTAAACTTAAAATTCAGTCTCAGCAGGAGTTATTTGATTTTTACCCCCTAATTATTCTTTAACCTTAACTTCAAAACCTTTTAGATATGCTCTGTAATTATTGTTATACATAGATTCAACTTTTGTTCCAGGTAATCTATATGTTCCAGGAGTTACAGCAATTAAATTAATTTCAATCACTTTATCTTCTCCTGAATACAATGGATAGAAGTAAGCAACTCTATCATCTTTTATATCTACATAACTAACATTGTTAGGTGATGAACTTTCTCCATATTCTTGGTTATCAACTTCTTCTGCATTTTCAGGAACTGGTATCATATCTCCACCTGCACTTTGAACATTAGCTTGTGTATTATCAAATTCCCAACCACTTGGTAAAATTTGTAATAATGAGATATCTGGTGAATCTGCATTAGCCAATTTAGAAGTTAATATCATCTTAAATCTAGTTCCAGCTTTTAAGTTCTTAACATCTATTTCTTTTCCAGCCATATCAACAAATTTTCTTGTTATAGTAATATTTTTACTTTCATCTTTTTCATCATATTTTACAGGTTTTCCTTTATAGAAAGAATTTACATATAATTTGCTAGATGAAGTATTTTTTATAACTATCTTCTTAGCATTTTCTTTTACACCTAAATTTCTAAATGTATATTCTCCATCTTTAAGCTCTAAGTTTTGTTCTTTTCCATCAACTATAAGTTTGAAAGATAGATTTTTCTTTTCAGGACTTGCTTTTCCATCTCCTGCCAATGCCTGAACTATATTAGCTTTTTCATAAGTAGTTAACCAAGCATCACTTTTAGCCATAGCAAGAACAGAATTATAAAGTTCTGCATCTGCTGTACCATAAATAACTGTATAATATTTTAATATCTCAGCACTATCATCTGCATAATAGCTTCCATCTTTCCTTTCTGCTTTTCTAGGAAGTTTATCTGCTTCTTTTCTAGCAAAATCTTTTTCACCTATCTTACTATATGCAGCAAGTAGTCTCCATTTTTCAACAACAGATATATCTTTATAGTATCTATCAAAAACTATATTCATTTCAGAAACATTAGGATCACCTATTGCTGCCAATAAGTATAACACTTCTACTTTTGGTACATCTGTTCTCATAGCTATTGAATTTAGATAATCCTTAGCTTTTTCAAACATAGTTTCTGGAACATAGTAACCTTTTTCTTTTGCTTCTATTAAGAATCTAATTGCATATACAGTTGATATTCCTTCTTCTTGAGAACCTGGCCAATATGCAAATGCTCCATTTCTTAATTGATAATTATTATTTAATTTACCAATTATAGTATTAATTTCATTCTTAGCATCATTTTTTTCTATTGGGTCAGTTGTCAAATTATCAATATATAGCATTGCCATACCTTTTGATGATATTTGTTCTAAGCAAATATAAGGATAATCTAACAATGATTTTATTAATTTTTCAATTCCTAATTTTTGATAGCTAGAAAGTACTAACTTAGATTTTACACTTCCATTTATAAAATCTTTATATTCTGCTGCAGATAATGTAAATTCTTGATTAGGTTCTAATACTAATGATTTTTCACTATATTGATAAGGATAATTTGTATCAACATTTAAGTTAATAGTATCTTTATAGCTATATTTACTAGATTTAAAATCAATATCTATTTTAGTTGTTCCAACAGTTGTTGGTGCTTCAAGTTCAAATAAAACTTTTTCACTCTTACCATCTTTTACATTAACTTTTTTATTATAAGTTTTTCCATTGTAAGTTAAAGTAATTTCTGAGTTTCCAATAGCTTTTTCAATAGGGAATAAAGTTACAGGAACAGTAAATTTATCTCCAACTTTTAAAACTCTTGGTGCAGAAGTTTCAACTATTACAGGAGCTTTTACTGAAATTGACTTTTCAGCACTTCCATAACTTTCATCTGAGACTGCTACAACAAATAATCTCATTGTTCCAAAGAAATTTGGTAATTTTACATCAACTACTGCATTACCATTTTCATCACTTTCTGCAACACCTCTAAATATAGTTAAATTAGCAAATCTTTGTGCATCTCCTAATAATTGCATATCTTCTTTTTTATAAGCTGCTTCTGCTGCCATTGGCTTAGCTAACTCATCTTCTTCAAAGTCTCCTCCACCAGTTTTTAATCTGTTTGCAACCTTATCTGAATATCTTTCAATGATATTAGAGAAGTTATCATAACTTTGAACTAACTTAGCTCTTTTTTCATAGAAGAATTTATAAGGATCTGGCTTCTTATAATTAGTCATTCTTAATATCCCTTCATCTACAAGGAATACTTCATAGTACATCTTTTTATTTTCTTTATTAGATAATTTTATTTTTAAATCTCCACCTGGTAAAACTTCTGTTTTAGTATCAACTTGAAGTGTCAACATTCTGCTCTTATCATCAACCATCAATGGAACTGAACCATAAAGTCTTAGTGGTCTATCATTTTGTTTATCAACATATTTTTGGAAAACAGATATACTTACATAAGCATTAGGGAAGAAATCTTTTTCAATAACAATAGTTTCTTCATTATCTTTTACTGTTAAAGTCCTCCAATATTCTTTTACAATCTTACCATCTTTTTCAATAGTTATTAATGCCTTTGAACCAACTGCTCCACTATACTTAATTTTTGCAATATCTCCAATATTATATTTTTCTTTATCAGAAGTAATATTTAGATTTTCAATAGTTCCATGTTTTTTGTCTCCATAGTGATAATTATAAACAAATACTCCTGAACTATGTCCTGTTTCTTCATCTTCTATTTCTATAAAGTTTGTACCATCACCTAATTTTGTAACTTTTAAAAGTTCAGGTGAAGAACCAGAAGTAATTTCTCCTTCTTCTAAAAGAACTGTTTCAATATTTTCTTTAAAAGATTTTTCATCATCATTATAGTAGTCATACCACCAGTTAAATTCTTTGTTATATACTCTATATTTTAATTTCTTTCCTGCAACTAAACTATCAGTTTTTTCATTTAATAGAATATATTTTACACTAGCTTCATTTTCATTTTGGCTTACTTTTTGAACTCCAACTGAATTTTCTCTATTTATTATTTTAAATACTTTGTTTTCTGTACTATATCTTCCATTAGCATCTGAAACATTTACTATTGTACTTAAGTAAAGATTTTTACTTTGTAAAGCATCCGGCATATCCAGTTTCAAATTAACTTCTCCTGAACCATCATCTAATGTTGTTTCAGCAAAATTTCTAAATTGATATCTATAATTTGAAGGGTTACTAAAAACATAATTTTTATATTGTTTAGATTGCGTATCTTTTTCTACAACACTATAATCAAAGTTTACAATAGTTCCCTTATCTACATTTGCTCCACTTAAATACTTGAATGCAAATTTAAAGTCTATTGCTTTATCTTTAACATCTGCCTTAGTATAAATTTTATCTTCATCTGCATTAATAGCTATTGTATTTGCAATCTTAGATTCAATAAATACTTTTTGTGTAATTTCTTTTCCACCAAACTTAATTGATAAAGTCCAAGCACCTGTTAAATCATTCATATCAGTTTTAATTTTAAAAGTATAGAATCCATTTTTAGACTCTTTAACTACTTCACTATTAATCTTAGTTGAACCATCTGGTCCTGTAAATGAGTATTCAAAAGGTTGATTATCATTCATTTTTTCTTTACTTCTAGCAATTAAAGATACATTTATTTCATCACCAGGTCTATAATATCCTTTATCTGTATAAGTATAAAGTTTTAAATCAGAACCATCTAATGAACCCCCTATATCAAAGTCAGAGTAATTTATTTTATTTCCTGCTAAGTAAAGGACATTAAATTCATTTCCATATTTTACAAGCACATAAAAAACATTATCTAAATTAGTTTTAGATTTGTATTCTCCATTTGAATTAGTTGTTCCCTCTTCAAGAGTTTGATTTTTAGAACTTATAAATTCAAGTTTTGCACCTGAAATAGGGTTTAAAGTATTAAGATTTAATAATTTTAAATCCAACTTTGAATTATTAGAATTAGCAACTATACCTATATCTGAAAGTATTATTGTTTTTTCTGCTTTTGCATAGATTACATCATTATCATAACCATAACTATTAGGTTCACCATATTTTGATACATCATAATCTATACTATCTTGCCCAATTGCAGATATTTTAACATAATAAATTCCCTTAGTATCTATTGTATTTGATAAATCTATACTATTTTTTATAACTTGGTCTTCTTTACTATCTATTTCATATTCTTTAGTAAAGATAACATCTCCTAAGTCATCTTTAAGTTGCCATTCATTAACTCCATATTCATTAGCATATAATTTTAAATATTGAGTTATATTATTTGTATAAACCTTAACAACTTCAAGTTTAACTTTTGTAATATTTACTGAATTAAAGTTAATTTTCTTATTATTTATACTTGGTAAAACATTTCCAGAATCAACAAATGATAAACTAGGCTCTTTTTTACCTAAATACAAATTATATTTTATATAATCATCTGTCAATGAATTCCCAGAAATTCCTTTTATATCTTTACTAACTTTTATATTATATGGATTGTCTTTTTTGAAATCACCTTTTATAATAAGTTTATTTATAAAAGGCATAATAGTTATATCTCCATCTAAACCTTCAACCTCAACCAATTTTTTAAAATCTTGAGTTTTATCCAGTTCTTCTGAAAATAATACTACTATATCTCCTGATATGTTAAACTTCGCATCATTAACATAAAGCACTTGTTGATAATCATCATATCCTTGACTTGTTTCTGTCTGACTACCATCATTTTGTTGGTTTTGCTTATCTTTTTTACAAGCTACTAAAGCTAATGTTAATAAAAATAAGATAAATACTAGCTTTAAAATTTTTTTCATACTCTCTCCTCCATACAATAGTTATTAATTCTTTTTAAAAATTTTTCCCCATAACTTTTAAATTTCTGATTTCCTATACCTTTTATTTTTAACATATCCCACCTATTTCTTGGTTTTTTCTCTGCCATCTCTATAAGAGTCATATCAGAAAAAATAATATAAGGTGCAATATTTTCTTGCTTTGAAATTTCTTTTCTAAGAGAATTTAACTCTTTAAATAAATTATTCTCATAATAATCAAAATCAATTTTCTCATCTTCTTTTCTTATCACTTTTATATTTCCATTTAAAATATCTTTATATTTTTTTCCAAGTTTTAAAACTGGAAAGCTTCCTGCACTCTGTACTAAATATTTTTCAGAAATCATATAATTTATAAAACTTTCTATCCACTCCTGCTTATCTTCTCTCATTATCCCAAATGTAGAAATTTTGTCAAGTCCTTTGTTTAACATTTTTGTATCCGCTTTTCCCATAAGCATATTAGCTAGTGTAGATATTCCTAAACTTTCTTTTGCTCTACCTACACCTGAAATAATTTTCTTAGCTTCCAATGAAAAATCTTTGATATTCTTTTCTTTTTTGCAGTTCTCACAATAACCACAATAGTTTCTTATCATTTTTTCACCAAAATACTTTAAAATATATTCTCTGTAACAAGTCTTCAATTCAACATATTCCAACATTTTATTGAAATTTTTTAATCTTTTATTAAGATAATTTTTATCCTTTTTTCCCTCTGCTTCTTTTTCCATTAAATATCTTTGAATATCCCTATCCTTTTCATTGTATATAAGGATAGCCTCAGCAGGTCCACCATCTCTTCCAGCTCTACCTGCTTCTTGATAATAACTTTCTAAATCAGCTGGAATATTTGCATGTATTACATATCTTATATTAGATTTATTTATCCCCATACCAAAAGCATTAGTTGCTACCATTATTTCTACATCATCATCTAAGAATAATTTTTGATTTTTATCTCTTTCTTCCTTAGACATTCCACCATGGTATTTTGCAACACTTCTGTCAAATCCTACTAAATAACTATAAATATCATCTACATTTTTTCTGGTTGAGCAATAAATTATTCCTGATTTTCCTTTATGTTTTCTTAGGTAGTCTATTATAAAAGGCTTAGAATCTATATCTAAATCTTTGTCAAATCCACTATTATCTACAACTTTAAAATATATATTATCTCTATTAAAATAATCTACATAGATAAAAGGATCAGTTATATTTAATTTTTCTATTATATCCACTTTAATTTTAGGAGTTGCAGTAGCAGTAAAAGCCAAAGTTTGAATTTGGCTTTTTCCTGTTATATATTTCACAAAATCTGCTATCCTTAGATAACTTCTTCTAAAATTTTCTCCCCACTGGGACACACAATGTGCTTCATCTACTACTACCATAGAAATTTTTATAGTTTTTATAAAATTTAAGAAAAATTTATTTTCTAATCTTTCAGGTGAGATATACAATAATTTTATTTTTCCTCTTTTTATTTTAAAAAGTATCTTATTATACTCATCATTATCTAAGGTTGAGTTTAAATAACTTGCTTCTATTCCAATTAATCTTAGGCTATCTACTTGGTCTTTCATTAGAGATATTAGAGGAGAAATTACTATAGTTAGTCCCTCAAAGATTAATGCTGGTATTTGATAACATATAGATTTTCCTGCCCCTGTTGTCATTATTCCTAAGACATTTCTTTTCTCTAAGATAGCATCTATTATTTTTTCTTGTCCTTCTCTAAAATTGTCATATCCATAATATTCTTTTAAAATTCTGAGTGCTTCTGATTTCAATTTTTAATCCCACCAAAAATACCATTGTATATTTTTATATAAACCATCTACTAATTTTTCAAATGTTCCATAACATTGGTCAACTATATCATAACAAAAAGCATAATGTTCTATTGCTAATTTTTTAGTTTCTTCTAATGTTTGAACAGGTCTTTCTACATAGAATTCTATTTCATCATAAGTTATAGCTGCTGGTACTGCTCCATACTTTTCATACCAATATTTAGCAACTGCCACTTGTTCTGCTGGAAAAGGGCATTCATTGTAGCCACCCATTCCAAAATAGCCTAAAACTTCATAAGGATTCTTTGTAGGAACTTTTACTAAAATAACATCATCTTTAAAATTTCCATCATAATCAAATAAAGTTGAAAGTTCTAAATTGTATTTTTCACTGTCATCAAACTTATAATCAATTTCTGAAAAGTATTCATCTATATTTTCTTTTAGATCATCAGTATTTTGTCCTTGAAATTTTTCCAAAAACTTAACTGCATTTATATTTTTATATTTTGCTAGATTTAATTTGACTACATCCATTATGTTATCTGTATCTTCGTCTTCCATATCTATTTCAAATTTTTCTAATAAAGTATCATCAAGAACTAAAAATACAGGAGTAAAACCTTTTTCTTTTCCTTCCTTATATAAAGCAAGATATTTCTTTTCAATTTCTTTATAATCTTTAGCTTTTATTTCTTCAAATTCAAAATTATATAATTTTTTTAATTCTTCTATATTTGACATAATCTCACCTTTTTTGAAATATTTTTTCTTTATTGATATTGTAACATTTTTTCTTGATTTAAAAAAGATTTTTTTATTTTTATTAAAAATTATTTTTAAAATAAAAAGCACTTAGCTTTTTACTAAATGCTTCATTTATAATTTTTTACTAAAAATTAGCCACTGATTTATCCTTAGGTAACTCAAACTTTTTTAATTCTTCTTCTGATAATTCCTCAGTAGAAATATTTTTTTCTCTACAATAAGCAATTATAGCTCTCAAATCATATTGAACAGCATTTTCTGGCATAGGTTCTGTCATCATTCCAAAATCTTCTAACATCATAATTCAACACCTCCACAATATTTATCCACAAGCTTTTTAGAAGATATAGTTTCAATTATCATTCTTTGACTACCAATTAAACTAGCTCCAAGCTCTTTCTTATAATATTCAATTAAATTAGTCTTTGCCATGAATTCAACATATCCATCATAACTTAGATAAAAACTTTTTTTACAAACCTCTGCAAATAAATTAACTCCCACTCCACTGTATTCTTTACCTTTTATCTTATTGTTATAAGAACTATTAAAAGGTGCAGATTCAACTATATCTACTTCAATAGACATATTTTGAGGATTTGCTTTTATAGATATAGCTCCTTGAATTCTATTGTCATTTTCAACATATAAGGCGAGTATTTTATAGCCTTTTTTCTCTGTTTTAGACCAGTCAAATAACCAATTCTTAAATTCACTTTTTGAATATTTAATTTCCTTTATTGTTGCTTTTACTGTAACATTATCTGATAACCTTTTTAGATATGACATTATTCTCTCAACCCCTAAATTATTATATCATTTTTAAAGATTTTTTTCAAATTTAAGCTACTAAAAAAGATTTTTTTGTTCTAAATTATTTTTTAATTTCCTTTCAAAATCTAAACTATTTTTTATAACAATTAAATCTTTTCTATATTTTTCTATAAACTCTTTATTTATATCGGATACAAATATTTTCTTTTTTTGTTCTCTTGCATATTTAAAAGTATTTACTGTTCCACCTTTTATACCTGTTTCAGCTATTACAATTCCAGAAGTTAAAGCCGACTGCAATCTATCTCTTTTAATCAGCGAAAATAAAGAAATTTCCGTTTGAGGTATTAATTCAGATAATAAAAAACCTTTATTTTCTAAAATCTTCTCTGCTAATTTAATATTTTCTCTTGGATAAATCTCTAAATCTAAGCCTTGTCCTAATATTGCTCCTGTTTTTTGTAACGACATATTATGTCCTATTGTATCTATTCCTAATGCTAATCCACTAATATTGTAAATACTATTTTTAGATAAATATTGCCCTATATCTCTGGCAAAATCTATTCCTTCTTTACTTGGTTTTCTAGTTCCAACTATTGCAAAAGATTTTTCTAACTCTTCGTTTGAAGGTAAATTTCCTTTTACAAAAATTACATAAGGACTTTCTTTTATTTTTATTAAATTCTTAGGATAATTTTCATAGGAATAATAAAAGATTTTAATATTTTTTTCTTCACAATTTTTAATTATTTTTTCTACTTCAATTTTATATAGATTAAGTTTATCAAAAACAAATAAAATTTTCTCTATATTATCTTCGCTAAAAAAAGATTTTAAAAATTCATTTTTTTCTATTTTATTCAATTTAAAAAAATTTATATTTTCTTTATTTGAAAAATTAAAAATTTTGTAAGTTAAATTCTGTATGCTTATATCATAATTTGAGTTTATAAATGAAAAGATTAACAGTTCTTCTTTACTATACATAGTTTTCTCCATATCTCTCAAACCATTCAAAAAAAATATTAAAATAGTATATTGAAGATATTAACATCAATGGAATAAGAATTAATTCAAGATAAGAAAATTTGTTTGCTTTATTATTTAAAAATTTTATTTTTCTTGTGATAGAAAATACTATCAACATAATAAATGTCATTATAAATGTCAATACAAATGACTTCCGAAAATATTCCAATGAAAAAACTAGCTTATGAAAACGCCTTGGATAATAGAAAGCTATTATATGTATTGTAATACAGAAAACTATATAATTAAAAAATAATCTAATATATTTATTTTTAATTTTAGAAAAATAATTTGGTAATAGTTGATTTTCTATTGTAAGTGAGTAATCTTTATAGAATATTTGTTTTATTAATATAATAAATCTGATAAGTAAAACTATGTCAACTAAAAAAGTTAAAAGTGAAAAAACTATCATCATTATAACAAATATTACTTCATTCATAATATATTTTTAATCCTTTCAAAAAATATTCTTTATTTTAATTATAGCATAAGAAAATAATTTTTATTTTAGATATATTTTTTTAATATATTTTCAAATAATGCTTGAAAAAAAAAAAAAACAACTATAATAGAACAGATGATTTTATAATAAATTATTTTAGAAATATGAGGGGAGTTTATGAAAAAGATTTTTTTAATTTTGACTTTATTTTTTGTGTTTTGTGTGAATGTTTTTACAAGTCCAGCAGATTTTTTTAAAAGTTACCCTAATGGGAGTATTGAAATTGATATAAAATGGGAGAATGGAAAAGGATATTATGATGCTAATTTCTATGATGGTAAAAATAATAAAGTGAAAGCCAAAAAGAACTGGGAAAATTTTTGGGATATTAATTCTTTTCAAGAATTTTATGATACTTTAAAAAATGAATATTCAAATCAAAAAATAAAAGTATTAATAAATATTACAAATGAAGAACATCCTATTGGAATGTTTCTTAATGCAAAATTTTATAATTCTAAGGGTATTCTTGTAAGAGAAGCCAATAATGATAGATTTTCTCATAATACAAAAATATATGATGGTAATGGAAAGTTGATAAATGAAACAGAAAATAATATCCAGCAAAATGAGTTTATATTTAAAGAATATAGTAAAAATAATAAACTTTTAAACGAAACATATATTTCATTTGATTATAATCAAATTGGGGTAAAGGCATATAACAATAATAATATTCTTATAATGGAGAGTTCTTATACTATAAAGAATTTAGATTTTGATAATGTAAAAATAATAATGTCTAATTTATTTAAGAATGCTAATTATCAAAATGTGCTTGATGGTTATGAAAAATTTTATGATGATAATGGAAATTTAGAATTGGAAAATATTTATAAAAATGGTGAACTAGTTGATACTAAAAAATATGATATAGAAAAAAATATTTTAAATAAAAATAATAATTATATTTCAAGTATAAATAACAATCAAAATATAGTAGATAATACAAATAAAGAAAGTAATAACTTGAATAATAATGATACTTCTTCATATATTTTACCTATTTTTATTATTTCAGTTTTAGTTTTAATTCTCATTATTAATATATATAAACTTTTCTTTAAAAAAAATAAAGAGAAAAAATTAAAATACTTTGAATATATAGATTTAGGAGATAGAAAGGCTGTTAGATACAAAGGTAATCTACTTAATTCTTCTATAAATTATAAATTTCTTTGTGATAGAAAAAATATTTTACTTTTTATTGCATATAAAAATGGTTCTCCTACAAGTGTTAAATTTAGTATTTCTAGTTACTATATTGATATAGATATAAAAAAATTAACTAATAATCTTGAAGCTAAAATTAATTGTTATATTGGAACTTATAAAATTTATACAGCAAATGGAAAATTTAAATTCCTAGATTGGATGTATGGAAATATAGAACCTAAAAGCGGGATTGATAGCTTTGTTGAAACTGAAAAAGAAGTCTTTTATTATTTAGAATCTTTTTCATTTTTAGAAAATATTTTTTCTCCTATACTTTCAGCAGAAACTTTAAATTTTGAAGAATTTTTAAATTTTATTATTTTAGATGGAACTATTGAAGAATACTATAAAAATGGAAAGATTTTAATGAGAACTCCTTTTAAAAATAGTTTAAAAAGTGGAAAAATGGAAGCCTTTTATGAAAGTGGAAAAATCAAAGTTGAAATTCCTTATAACAGAGGTGTTGTTGATGGAATTGCTAAAGAGTATTTTGAAAGTGGTAGACTTGCAAAAGAAATTCATTACAAAGATGGAAAAGAAATGTTTTATAAATCTTACTTTGATAATGATAATAAACAAGAAAAAGAAAAATATTCTAATGGCTATAGTAAAGATAATCCTAACAGATATTATGCAATACTTGGAGTTAATAAAAATATTACAAAAGATGAATTGAAAAAAGTATATTATAAATTAGTTAAAAAATATCATCCTGACAAATTTGAAAATTCATCAAAGGAAGAAAAGGAGAAAGCTGAAAATATGATGAAAGAGATTAATAAAGCTTATGAATATTTAATGAAAAATTTTATATAAATTAATGGGAGGGGAAAAATGTTTGGATTTTTTTTAATACTTGGAATTATTGGGTTCGTTTTAAATATTAGTAAAGCTGTTGAGGAAGAGGAAAAAGGTGAAAAAAGAGAAGCCTATTATCCTAATGGAAAATTACTTGCTAGAGCATATTTTAATAAAAAAGGGGAAATCAATGGTATAGAAGAAAGGTTTTATGAAAATGGAGTAATTAAAGCTAAAATTGAGTGGAAAAATGGAAAAATAGAAGGAATTTGTGAAAATTATTATGATAATGGGAGATTAGAATCAAGAATTCCTATTAGAAATGATGTTATATGGGGAACAGTTGAGAATTATTATAGAAATGGAAAATTAAAATCCAAAATATATTATAGATGTGGAGTTGAAGAAGAAATTTTGGAATTTTATGATGAACTAGGAGAACAAAAGAAAAAACTTGATTTAGATAGTTTATTAAATAGAAAAAATAAATAATAAAATTATAATAAATTGATGGGAGGAAAAATGAAAACTATATTAGCATTAATGCTCAAAGGAGTTATATTTTGGGGAATTTTAATTCTTTTAATCTTGGCTTTTATAATGATAAGAATAGCTTTAAAAGGAATCAGATTATATGAGTTTTATTATCCAAATGGTAAAATAAGTTCCAGAGCTTATCTTAACAGATATGGTGAATTTGAAGGCTTAGAAAAAAAGTTTTATGAAAATGGAAACCTTAAAGCTAAAATAAAATGGAGAAAGAATATATTAAATGGGATTTCATATTTTTATTATGAAGATGGAAATCTCGAATCAATAATCCCTTATAAAAATGGAATAATAAATGGAGTTGTTACCCATTTTTATAATAATAGAAAATTAAAATATAAATCACTATTTAAAAATGGAATAGAAGAAAAAATTTTAGAATTTTATGACAAGGATGGAAATAAAATTAAGGATAATTTATAAATTGATTGTTAGATAGTATTATAAAAAAGGGGATTATTATGATTACTACATTAACTTTAATATTTTTATATTTCTTTAAAATAGATTTTTTATATTTACAAATATTTAATGTTGTTTTTTATTTTTATGCTACTCTTTTATATTTTAATGAGCATGAAAATAAGTATGAAATATATACAAATTTTAACTATTACTATAAAGAGCCTTTTTATTTTCTTGAACCAAAGCCAAAATTAAAAAAAATAATTGATTTTATTGGTTTGATGTTATTCAATGCTATATACAGATTTTTTGGAATAGGATTTGTTAAATTCTTTTATAGCTTTGCTGTTTCAGCAGTATATCTTGAAAAATTTTTTTCAATGGATGTATTTTTTATGGCATTAAAAGTAGATTTAGCAGTTATTTTAGGTTCTATCCTTGGAAACCTTTCTGGCTATTTATCTTGTGCTTTTAATAAAAAATATGAAGAATTTTAAATGGAACTAAAATATAAATTAAATTTATAAGGAGTGATTTTTATGACAAACAATGAAAAAATAGTAGAATTAATAGGAATTTTTGAAAAGGCTAAAAATAAGTTTTTAAAAGAAGAAAAAGAAATTATTAAAATAGATTGAAAGCTATGACAAATCCGAAAAAACTAAACAATTTTAATTATATTTTGGGAGTATATTTTGAAGTAGATACAACAGACAATAATAATCATATAATTGAGTTCTTTGTTAATGAAAATAATATAAAAAAGCTGAAAATAGAAAATAGAATCAATACTATTTTAAAGCTGATTCTATTTAAAGATTTATAAAAAATATAGAAAATTTTAAACATATTGAAAAGCTAATTTTGATTCTTAAAAGTCTCAAAATTAGCTTTATTTTTTTATTGAATATTCAAATATTTTTTTATAGCTGTTTGTAATAAATTAGAAAAATTTATAGAATGTTTTTCTGCCTCATCATTTAACCATTTAGGGATAGTCAATGTTTTCTTTATTGTTTGATTTTTTACTTTATCAATAATTGGTGTTAACCAAATATCAATATAAACTAAGAATTCATTATTTTCTAAATTTGGTTTTGTTAATGTTGGTTCAGGTACTTCTAAATTATTTTTTAATAAACTAAAAATGGTCCCTTCTAATACATCTTTGGCATTAATTATTACTTCTTCTATACTTTCCCCATCTGTAAAACAAGCATCAAAATCTTTAAAATTTGCGTAATATATTCCATCATCTTCATAAATTATACAAGGATAAATATATTTTTCTTTCATAGCTATTTCCTCCTTATAAAAAATATTATACGTGTTTTTAATACGTATGTCAATTATTTTTTTATAATTATATAATACAAAAAGCTAATTTTGAATCTTATAAAGTTTCAAAATTAGCTTTATTTTTATAACTGTTGATATTTTTTTATTTCCTCATCTAATTTTTCCAAATCAAGTACATCAACTTCTTCTAAGTTTCCAGAATTATTTAAAATAACTTTTTCATTTCCTTTAACCTTAGAATATCTTGAAAATAATTTCTTTGCAAAATCTATTTCCTCATCAGTTAAATTTGTATTTGCAATTATATGAGGTCCTGGGACTTCTGAACTATGTATATAGAAATCTAAATTCTTTTCTTTTCTAAATTCATCAATTTTATCATTAGATTCTTTATTTCTACCTACAAATAAATATCTTGCTTTTGAAAATCTAAAAAATCTAGCTTCCTTTATAAGTTTAAAAAGCCAAGCATGTTCTTCTTTAAGAAGCCCATCATCTTCTAAAACTTTAAGTCTATTTGAATATCCTGGGTCAGTAAGTAAGCAACCACCACCTGGGCTAGGATATTCAACAAGTCCGTAAAATTCCATTAATTCCATTTGTCTTTGTCTTGAACGACCATTTATATCTAAAAGCTTTTCTCTATCAACCCAACCCATAACTTCAGCCTTGCTAGGAGGTAAAAGTTTAGCAGATAATGGTCTTAAAACTAAATCTTCCATACCTGATAATTTTTTTACTTTCTCCAAAGCTTGTGAATTTTGTGACATAGGTCTTTGTCCTAAAACTTCTCCTGATATTACAAAACTTGCACCATATTCCTCTAACAATTCTCCTGCAATTTTAAACATAAGTGAATGGCAGTCTATGCAAGGATTCATATTCTTACCTCTACCATAAACAGGATCTTCAACTACAAGAGTATGTCTTTTCTTAAAATCTATATATTCTAGTCTAATTCCTAATTGTTTTGCCATACTTTCAGCTTTTTCATTTTTTCCACCAAAAAAATGTGATACAAAGTTCAAGGCAATAACTTCTATACCTTGTTCTTGTACCACTTTAATAGCTAAAGCACTATCTAAACCACCAGAAAATAAAGCTAGAGCTTTAATTTTCTCCATCGAATCTTTCACCTTTTTCTAAATCAATAAGTTTCTTTTCTCTTCTTTTTCCTTCATAATAAACTTTCATATTTTCAGGAACTATTGTATAAACATGTTTTGCTATTTGTGCAAAACTTGCATTTTTAATTTCCATAGCACCTGCTAAGAAGTCCATTATTCTTTGAGCTACATTTGGTCCAATATTTTCTAAGTTGATTGTAATCATTTTTTCTTTTTCTATATAAGTAGCAATTTTTTTACAATCTTCAAATTGTTTTGGATCAATAAAAATTGTACTATAATCTTCATATCTAAATTCATCAACTTCTTCTGCTTCCATTTTTTGCCTTTTTGAAAGAGCTTTTGATGTTGTTTCTTGTTCTAACTCTTCATCTCTTTCATCATCTTCATCACCAGTATTAATACCAACTAATTCTTTGATATCTTTTAAAAGTCCCATTATCTATTCCTCCTTTAAATTATTTAAAAATTTTTGTTCCAACTCTTATAAAAGTACTACCTTCTTGTAAAGCTATCTTATAATCATTAGACATTCCCATTGACAGCTCAGTAAGATTATTATTGAAATATTCTTTATTTAACTCATCTTTAATCTTTCTAAGTTCTGAAAAAACCATTCTCAAGATTTTTTCATCATCTGTAAAGGGAGCCATAGTCATTATTCCTATTATATTCAAATTTTTTAAATTTTGCAATTCTATTATATCACATTTTAACTCATCAAGTGAATAACCTTGTTTACTTTCTTCACCATAGACATTTATTTCTAATAAAACATCCATAATTTTTGAAGATTGCTCTGCTTTTTTATCTATTTCTTGTGCTAAACTTAATTTATTGACAGAGTGAATTAAATCCACATCATCTATAATATATTTGACTTTATTTTTTTGAAGATTTCCAATAAAATGCCATTTAATTTTTTTATTTTTTTCCTTAAAATATTCTATTTTATCTTTTATAACTTGAACCTTATTTTCACCACAAATATTTTGCCCTGTTTCTAAAAATTCTTCAATATCTTCAACAGATGAATATTTTGTAACAGCAACAAGTTTTACTTTTTCTGGATAAGGAGAATATTTTTTTATATCCTCTAAAATTTCTTCAACATTTGTCTTTATACTCATATTAATAAACCTCTTTACCTTTTTCTAAATCATATAAATTTTAATAAAAATAAGTGAGTTACATTCCAAATTTTAGAATAAAAATTAAATAGACTGAGCCGAGCAAATCTCACTGTGTCTGAACGAAGTGAGTTTAGTGAATTTGCAGCGAAGTCTTAATTTTTATTCGTTAAGAAATTTGGCTAGTAACGAACTATTTTTATATATCTATAAAATTTGAAATAAAATCATTAAATAACATCAGACCTTTATGGCTTAAAATATATCCATTTTCTTTCTTTATTAAATATCCTTCTTTACATAAAGATACACATTTATCTAAATATTTTTCACTAGGAATAATAATCTTATTTAAAAGTCTGAAGCCAACTAAATATCTATATTGCTCAATATCTTCTTCTGTAAGAATTTCTTTTTCATCAATAGGGAAAATATCTTTATCCAACTTATCATAATAGTCTTTTAAATTAAAGAAATTCTTATACCTAACATTATCTAAATATCCAGCTGCTGACAGACCTACACCTAAATATTGTTTATTCTTCCAATATATAGAATTATGTCTTGCCTCAAAATCTTTCTTAGAGAAGTTTGAAATTTCATAATGAATATAATCTTTTGACTTTAAAAATTCAATTATATATTCATACATACTAGCTTCTAAATCATTATCAGTTTCTTTTAATTTTCCAGATTTTAAATCTCTAAAAAACTTAGTTCCTTCTTCCCAAATCAAAGAATAAATTGATATATGATTAGGATTTAAATTAACTAACCTTTCTAAATCATCTTGAAGCATAGATAAAGTCTGATTAGGCAAAGAAAACATAATATCTAAACTAATATTATCAAATCCACATTCTCTTGCTAAATTATATACTTCAATAGCTTCTTGTGAATTGTGTATTCTTCCTAACAACTTTAAATTATCATCATTAAAAGTTTGTATTCCTATACTCAATCTATTAATTCCCAACTTTCTATATTCTTTCAATTTATTGCTATTAACTGTCTTAGGATTAACTTCAATAGTAATTTCAGTATTTTTATCATAAGAAAACTTAGATAAGATTTTTTCTAAACTATCTATTGGTAGGAGGGAAGGAGTCCCTCCACCAAAGTATATTGTATCTTGTTTTTCTGATAAATCATATTCTTTCTTATAAAATTCAACTTCTTTTAAAAGATAATTTACATATCTTTCAATTTGACTATTAGTTCCCTTTAATGAGGTAAAATCACAATAATTACATTTTCTTTCACAAAAAGGGATATGTATATAGGTATTATAGATTTTCAGCATAATTTATAAATTCTTTTTCCATTTTAGCTAATTTTTCTTCAGCAACTTTTTTATCACTATCTACCACTGAAATATAGAATTTTATTTTAGGCTCTGTTCCAGAAGGTCTTACTGTCAAATAAGTTTCGTCTTCTAAAACCATTTGGATAACATCTGCTTTTGGTAAATTATCAACACCTTTTTGATAATCTCTATATTCTTTTACTTTTACACCAGCTATTTCTGTATGAGTTTTTGCTCTCATAGACTTCATAATTTTTTGTATTTCTTCAAGTCCATCTTTTCCTTTTTTAGTTATAGGAACAGTAGTTTCTAAACGCCAACCATACTTTTCATAAATTTTTATAATTTCATTATAGATACTAGAACCATTATTTTCAAAAGTTGTAGCCATTTCTGCAATTATCATAGAAGCAACAACTGCATCCTTATCTCTAACATGAGTTCCTACTAAATATCCTATAGCCTCTTCAAAACCAAATAAGAAAGTTCCATCTAATTCTTTGTTTTCAAATTGTCTAATTTTTTCACCAATATATTTAAAACCTGTTAGAACTCTTAAAGCTTTTTTACCATTCTTTTTAACAATAGTATCAAGAAGTGGAGTTGATACAATAGTTGTTATCATAGTTCCATTTTCTGGAATATTTTTTTTATGATTTAAAATATATTCTGCAAATAAAATTCCTATTTGATTTCCATTTGGGAAAAACCATTTTCCATCATTATCAAGAACAGCTAAACCTACTCTATCTCCATCAGGGTCATTTGCTATACAAATTTTAGCTCCAACTTTGTCTGCAAGTTCTGTACTCAATTTAAAAACAGTTGTATCTTCTGGGTTTGCATAATCACAAGTTGGAAAGTTTCCATCTGGTTTTTCTTGTTCTAACACAGGATATACATTTGTGTAACCTATTTCTTTTAAAACTCTTTCAACTGGTCTTGCTGCCACTCCATGTAAAGGAGAATATACAAATTTTACTTTATCTTTATTTTCTACATTTGGATTAATAGCATTTTTCTTAACTTCTTCAATGTATCTATCATCTAGTTTTTTACCAACATATACAAGAAGTCCCTTATCTATAGCTTCTTTTTCATCCATTAATTTAATATCACTGAATATATTAACTGCCCCAACAGAACTCACTATACCTGTCGCTTGTGGATCAACTATTTGAGCACCATCTTCCCAATAAACTTTATACCCATTGTATTCTTTTGGATTATGAGAAGCAGTTATCATAATACCTGCTTGTGCTTTTAATTCTCTAACTGCAAAAGAAAGTTCAGGAGTTGACCTCACCCCATCAAACAAATATACTTTTATTCCATTTCCTGCTAAAGTCATTGCAGTGTTAAGAGCATTTTCAACAGAATCTAATCTTGAATCGTAGGCAATAGCTACACCTTTTTTCTTACCTATTTCTCCTGTTTCTTTTATAATATAGTTAGCCAAGCCTTGAGTTGCTTTTCTTATATTATATTTATTCATTCTGTTTCTACCAATACCTCTCACACCTCTCATACCAGCAGTTCCAAAACTCAAATCTGTATAAAATCTGCTTTCAATTTCTTTCTCATCATTGGCAATACTTTTTAACTCTTCTTTTTCACTTGCAGATAACATATTAGAATCTAACCATTTTTTATATTCATCTAAAAACATATTATCATCTCCATTCATATATTTTATTAGATTATCTTTTAGAATATTCCTCCAACTACTTTTCCTAATTCATCTTCTAATATTGGAATAGCACTATTGAAGTTTAAGTTAACTTGATTAGCTGTACTTAAAACTCTTGTAGAATATTTTTCCATATTAGATGTGCCACTAGAAGTAGATGTCATACTTCCTGAATTTCCTTGTTTAACTGAATTTCTTGTTGTAGTTTGAACATTTCTTCCAGTTTTTTCTGTGATTAAAATATCTGTTACCATTGCATAAGCCGTATCATCAACTAATGCATCAGCCAATGTTCCTATAGCTGCTCCTGCAAGACCCCAACCAATAGCTGTATATGCTCCACCTGAACGTTGAGCTCCTAATACTCCTCCAATTCCTGCTCCTAAAACAGCATCAGAGAAACCATTGTCACTATCTAAATTAACTTTATCTACTTTTAAAATATTAGCTTGTAACCAATATTTTGCTTCTGATGGATCATTTACAATTCTATAACCTTTTGATGCAAGAATATTTGTAATTTTTTGTTCAATATTTAAATTTTTTCCAGAAGTGTTTCTAATTTGAATAAACACTGTTTTTTCATTTGCAGCTGCTGGCTCTAACCAAATTGTATCTGACATTTTTGTTTGTACATCTAAATTTCTTTTTGATATTACTGTGTGCATAGTTGAACAAGATACAAATGCAAATATCAATAATAAACTAAACAATATTGTTTTTAAATTTTTTTTCATTTTTATCTTACCTCTCTTAATTTAATATTTTGATTTAATGTATTTTAACATACTTTTTATTGATTGTGAACTTATAGAAATATTAATTTTCTTATTTTTTAGTTATTTATTTTTAATATTTATGTTATAATTGCTTAACATTAATTTTTAGATGAAGGAGTGGTTAAAAATGAATAAATTTTTTATTGCTTTACTTGTAACTATTTTTGGATTTAGTTTTTCAAACAAAGCTTTTTCTAAAAGTGTTATTGTAGAAAAAAAGAAAAATAATATAGTTGATGTGGTTTTTATTTTGGATAGAAGTGGTTCTATGGGAGGATTAGAATCTGATACTATTGGTGGATTTAACTCTATGTTAGAAAAACAAAGAAAAATAGAAGGAAAAGCTTTTATTACAACTGTTTTATTTGATGATCAATATGAATTATTACATGATAGAGTTAATATTGCTAAAGTTAATAATATAACTGAAAAAGAATATTTTGTTAGAGGAAGTACAGCTCTTTTAGATGCTATTGGTAAAACTATAGCTAAAGAAAAAGCTATTCAAGATACATTAGGAAAAAATGAAAAAGCAGATAAAGTTTTATTTGTAATAATAACAGATGGATTAGAAAATGCAAGTAAAGAATATAATTCTTCTACTGTAAAAAAATTAATAGAAACTCAAAAAGAAAAATATGGTTGGGAATTTTTATTCTTAGGTGCAAATATTGATGCAATAGAAACTGCAAATACAATAGGAATAAATGCTGAAAGAGCAGTAAATTATAAATCTGATAGTATAGGTACTAAAAAGAACTATGACACTTTAAACAAAGCTGTTGAAGAAGTTCGTTCAGGAAAAGACTTAGATAAGAATTGGAAAGCTGATATTGAAGCAGATTACAATGAAAGAAATAAAAAATAATATAAATTAATTCTATATCAAAGAGTTGTTAGTAATATAAATCTTACAACAGCTCTTTTTTATTTTCTAAAAAGTCCTTGCTAAAATTTAATAATAGTGTTATAATTATTTCTACAATTAAATATGGGGATGCAAAGGTTTCGACGGGGTTGTGAGGTTATAGGTAGCAAGTCAGGTTTGTCGCTGTGAAAGACTAAACGCATCGTTTAGATGGAAACAAAGAATACGCTTTAGCTGCTTAGTTCAGCTACACCT
>ERZ773073.135-NODE-135-length-42735-cov-36.420548_pt1 | contig 42735 bp, 56 predicted proteins | sample MGYA00580616_ERZ773073 | MGnify/ENA primary metagenome ERZ773073 (study PRJEB29015, sample SAMEA2737960) | human oral metagenome | biome: human oral; feature: human-associated habitat; material: dental | place: China | collected 2131 ...
CAAATGATCAAGCTATTCGACTGGGAATTCCTGAAGCATGTCGTTGAGATGTGCAAGAATTACGTCGGCAAGGGCGGGAATGATTCACTCGGCCTGGAAGTAAGCGCCTGGAACAACAGCATCCACATTGTGGTCGCATCGCCCGGGCATAGATTCATTTTCGAAGCGGATACTGTTCGCGGCTACAAGGCGACGATTTTCGAGCAGACGAACCGTTATTGGGGTCCCATGTTCGACGTCGGCTACACTTTCGACGGCGACGAAATTCTTGACGCTTTCAATAGTTTTCTTGCCGACGTGGAGGAGGAGAACAATTGAGCGTCGAGAGGATTGCGGATTACGAGTTTGCGTCCCCGACGGGGGAGGTGCACTGTGATTGGTTTGCTGATAGGGTTATTGATTATTTGCAGTCCAGGTCGCCGGAGACGCCGCCTAGGTTTTTGTGGACGACTTTCTTGACGATGGTGTCCGCGCCGTTGTCTGCGAGGACTCATTTGTCTGCGAGCGCACAGAACATGGTGCCGTTGACTTTGTATTCGCATTGTTTGGGTGCGTCTACTTTGTCGAGGAAGACGACGGCACAGTCTTTGGTGCGTAGTTTTTTTGACGATTGCGTGGACGCGTTCAGGTGGGATTCGTCAGCGTCTTTGGCGGCCGTGCAGGAGGTTGATTCGGCACTCCGGATGCTGTTCCGTCGCCTGGAGTCCCTGGAGAGGAGGAGCGGGCGTATCGATATTGACGAGTACCGGACGGAGCGGGACGATATCAATAATCGCATCACCGAGTTCGAGGCTGATCGTAAAGATTTGCTGAACAGTATCGGTAATAGTCCATGCGAGCGTTCTCTTATGGCGAATGTCCTGTTCGGGTCGAATGTGACGGCCGAAGGTTTGAATTTGCGGATGGCGCAGCGTCCTGGTGGGGTGTCTATCATGTTTGTAGACGAACTGCAGAATATGTATTCGGCGTCGCAGGGGGAGGGTTATCGTAGCGGTCTCATCGGGTTCCTGACTGACGTCTACTCGGGTAAAACGGTTGAGTCTGTGCGTGTCGGTGATGATGGTGTGAGGCGGGCGGATAGTGAAAGGGTTTCTCATTCTATTGCTTTCTGCGGCACCGGTATTCTCGGCGACGTAGTCGATAATATGTCTCAGTCTTTGTTCGAGACAGGGTGGGGGCCGCGTATTCTTTTTGCGTTGGATGAGGAGGACCGCCAGTCTGATCCTTCGTCTTTCGGATGGGTCACCAACAATGACCGGAGCGCGCATGGTGGTGATGGTTTTGTTGAATATGCTTCCGAACGCATTTCGACAATGTTGGGTATGATGCAGCACGAATTTCGTGGTACTGTCACTTGTGCCACCGAATTTTGGCCCGTCAACACGCCAATGGCCATGATCGTGACTGAGTCTGCACGGAATGTTTGGGTTGAAACAATGCGGGCCTGGGCCACGGAGGCGGCCCGCGAGTCGCCTTTCCAGCGGGCAGTGCAGGCGGTCATTGATCGCATGGGGAATCACATTATGCGCGTTGCCGCTATTCTGTCTCTTTTTGAGCAGCAGATGAGCGTGTCATCGTCCGCAGTTCGGAAAGCTTTCAGTCTGGCCGCCGATTTCTGGCTTCCTGACGCGCTGAAGATGATCGACTACGTGTTTGTCCCGGATTTGACGCGCATGGTGGATGATTTCAGTAGTAATCCGCCGACTGAGACGCGCTTGTATAAAGTACTGGAGGCGAAGAATTTGTCTCCTCGGAGTGTGGAGGAGTATCGGCAGTATATTCTTCGCCGGGGTGTGAAGTTTCGTACGGAAGGTGCGATTGTGGATAATGATCTCGTGGAGGCGATTCTGCGGGATCAGATAGCGGAACCGTCGTACAGTGAGTGATGTTTTCGGGGCGCGTTTCCCTGTGATGGTAGCGGCCAATGTCCGCTCCATCACAGGGTGGCGTGCCACTAACGTAAACCTTAACGATTTTGCCGCCTTGTGCGAGGCGCCCTCGAAATGCGAGAAGAACGATGCTCCCGCGTTTTTCGCCGGCGTTCTTTCTGGGGGTAGACGGCAGAAGAGGAATTTTGTGTTCCGGTCTGCGATTGTTCTGGATGCGGATCACGGGTCACGGAAAGATTTTGTCGGGGACCGCATGCGGGCAGCGAATCTTGCCGGCATTGTGTGGGAGACGGCTTCGTCATCTTTTCCGTCCCCGCGTTTCCGCGTCGTCCTGCCGTGCACTCGCAGCATGGCGATAGGAGAGTGTGAGGCGATCGGTCGGACGTGTTTCAGTGTGTTGGGGCCGGTGTCTCAGTGGGACGGGTCGTGTGCTGAGGCGTCTCGAGCTTTCTTTCTGCCGTCACATCGTCTTGGTTTGAGGGTGCGTCATTGGCTCATTGATGGTGCCTGTTTGAGTGTTGATAAATGGTTGGAGAATATCGGGTATGAGGAGAAGAGTAGTGATGCCCCTTTGTCTTCTGTGCCCGATGGTGGCTATGGTGGGGTGATTGGCGAGTTCAATTCAAAGTACGGGTTTAATGATCTTGTCAGTTTGTTTGGTTGGCCGTATGAGCCTGTGGGGCGGCGGTGGCGGTATACGCGTGGTGGTAACACGGCCCCGGGTGTGACGATGCTGGACAGTGGTCTGGTCTTCTCGCATCATGCGGATGATCCGCTCGCGGACGGGCGGGCGCACACAGTGTTTGATTGTATGAGGCTTCTGGAGTGTGGTGGTGACGTGGGCATGGCGATGGGTGAGGCGCTGTCTCTCCTCCAACTGGAGATGTGAGTGGAGTCACCTCCAGTTGGGTTGACCATGGGATGCACGGTCTGCCTATACTAGGACCGTCACCGAGGAACGGTGACAGTACAGAGAGAAGAGGAAATCATGAACATCATCGCTCGTCGCAGCACCAGGAACGACGTCGTCGAGTTCGACATCATCCCCACGTTGGACAATGTGGGCGACTACAACGTTGCCGCAATCGCCGATGACGTGATCGGACAGTACTTCTCCGCTACTGGTACTCCCTACTATGTGGTGGACGTTGACGAGGACGCCTACTGGGACGCCGTGCAGCGTCACGCCATCACCCACTGACCCGACACAACGAATCCCGTCTCATTGCTTGGTGAGGCGGGGTTTGTTGTGCAGAAAAGAGGAAAACAAGTGGCACTACTAGTGTTCGCGCTCGCCATTTGTCTGTTAGTGATCGTTTGGACGAATTTCAATGATTAACATTCGGCCCACTGGGGCGCAGGAAAGAGAAATCAACCGCACCGCCGTCGCGATTCGAGGTGGTGGTGGTGCTTTGCTGGCGTGGGAACCCGGCTGCGGAAAAACATACGGCGCCATCTGGGTTGCACAGAAACTCAATGCCGACAAGCGAGTCATTGTTGTGTGCCCGAAGCGCGTCATCCCATCATGGCAGACCAGTATCAAGATCATCACTGGCCAGGAAGCGAGAGTGCTGTCTCGCACTACCAAGGCTGGGCGTGCCAACATTGAGAGCATGTTGAACGGCGAGGATGGTTGGTGGGTTATTAATTTCGAGCTATTGGTTTCCCTGGGAAAGGCGGTAGACGCTGGAAAGTGGCCGAACGCTTCCTTTTCAAGGAAATCGTTCGATATGGTGGTCGTGGATGAGGTGCACCGTATCGCGAATCACCGTACTCAGTCTTTTCGGGCCGTAAAGGCGTTGAAGTCGAAGCATCGTCTTGGCTTGTCGGGGACGCCTGCCGGCAATAAACCTGTCAACATTTACGGGGTACTCAAATTCCTGAACTCGGGTAGTGTCGATCGTAGTTTCTACCGGTTTGCTGACGAGTTTTTTGTTTCTCAGTTCAATCCTTTTGCGGCGTCCCCGTATGCCAGGATTTATGGTGGCGAAAAGAGTCCTGGTGCTCTCCGTGATTCTGTGGGTGACAATTGGTCTGCGATGCGGGGGGATGAGGTTTTCGGCGATCTACCCCCCGTAAATGTTCAACGTGTCATCTGTGGGATGAGGCGCGAACAGTGGAGGATGTATCGGGAGTTCGTGGATCATCGTTTGGTGATTATGGATGGTGGGGCCAGTGCGGCCTCGTCCGCCGCCGTTCTAGACGGGAGGCTCAGGCAGGTCACTCTTGGACCGTTGAGAATTGTGGGCGACAATGTTGAGTTCGAGGAGCGGGGATCCTCGAAGATCGACGCCACTCTCGATATTCTGTCTGATCTGCCGTCGGACGAGAAAGTTGTCCTGTGGTGTCACTCGCGTAAATTCATGGCACCATTGCGAAAGCGACTGGCCGATGCCGGCTATCAGAGTGTTGAATTGTCCGGCGATTACCGTGATGAGTGGCGGCGATTTTTGGAGCCTGATGGGCCGAGAATTCTTTGTGCCGTCATTGCGGCCGCTGCCGAGGGGATTGACGGTCTACAGAATGTTTGTAACACTGAGATTTGGTTGAGTGAGGATAATAGTGTGATTTTGAATTTGCAGGCGTCTGCTCGTTTGAATCGTAAGGGGCAAACAAAGAGGGTGAATCGTTTTCTTTTGCAGTGTGAGAATACTATTGATGTGACAGCTGTGGAGCCGAGGTTGGCGGCGGGATATGAGCGTCTGCGTGAGAGCGGTCTCATATGATGTGTGATAGAGGCCACGCCCACGTGGGTTGCGTACACCACCGTCACACGAATACAGTAGGTGCCATGAAGACAGAAACACATGGCGGCTCGGCCATTCGTCTAGTGCGACGTCGCATGACAGGCACTATCAGAAACATTCTCATATCCGATGACAGTGAGCTGGTCGGCAGGAATTTCCTGATCGTCACCCCAGTGAATGATGGACACTCAGACGTCAATGTCATCCATGTCACGGCGGACAATGTTGGCATTGTGCGCGGCATGGCCACCAATAACAATCTCGACATTTATGAACTCACCACAGAGGAGGGGTGAAAAACATTATGCGCATCACACAGGGCACCACGATTGACGAAATTGCCGGTCGCACCATTATTCTGAAGTGGCCGACACAGTTCGGCGTCAAGACAATGCAACTGCACGTGCCCAATATTCGATCGGAGAACATCTGGCGGATCCAATGCTATGCTGCCGTCATTTCTACGGCGATCGAGGAGCGAGCCGGCCTCACAGCAACCATTATCGAATAACACATCATCAATCAGCATTTAGGAAGAGAGAGTAAAAACACTAATGGGCGTCTACCTAGTATGGGAATCATCGCAGAAGGGCGACTATCGGGTCTATTCGAATCTCGAGCAGGCCGCAATGTGCGCCGAAGAGCTCGACGGCACGGTCTACGAAATCATGCCGGCCGGCGACGCAAGACTATTCTTCATTGAAGACATTGCGAGTGGAGACATTCAAGTCCAGCGCGACGTCAGGCTTGCCGCTATCGCCGCAATTCAGGAAGGAGAGAAATTTGAATTTGAGCCCGGCCGCCGCAACAGCGGTCAGTAATGTTTTCGCCCCAACCGAACGCGACAAACAAACACGCATTGGCGTAAGCGAAATCGGGGACGATTGCGAACGGTGCATCGCAGATAAGCTTCTGGGAATCCCGCACGACACGGAAAATACGGGCATCCCACTGGCGCCTTTCCTGGGCACCGCGTTTCATGCTTACGCGGAATCACGCACAGAAAACGAGCCGAATGTTCTAGTGGAGCAGAGAGTGGAGGTGTGTGATCTTGAAGACTATGGGCGTATTTCTGGGAGTGTGGATCGTTTCGATATTGCGGCGGCGACAGTCCTAGACTGGAAGCTGCTCTCGCGGAAAAAGATTTCCGCATTTCGAAAGAGCACTAAATGGGACAATGGTCTACCACGATTCGCCAACACGGCAGCAGGAAGTCAATTTCGTAAATATTACATTCAAATCATGCTCTACGGGTACGGTCTCACGCAGCTCGGATATGAGGTGGCTCACTGTTCTATTGTTGCCCTTCCAAGGGACTGCAGTGTAGAGACTGTGCCGGGCAGTATTTGTGAGTTCTCTTTCCCGTGGCGGCAGGACGTCGCGCTCGCGGCCCTGGAGAGACTCCAAAACATTTGGGAGAGAGCAAGATCACAAGGCGGCGGGGTTGACAGCCTCCCATCATCCCCTCTATGTTGGTACTGCTCGCATGAGCGCCACACAGAAGCATTCAAAAACTACAATATCAACGGTTAAGGAGGTGAAACATAGTATGACTTTCGAGGACACTCTTACCCGTCTCGGAATGACGGTCGTGAACCCGGAGCAGAATAATCATTTCAACATGCTTATTCATGGTGTGAGCGGCGTCGGCAAAACATCGCTCGCAGCCACGGCATCACAGGTGGATAACATGTCGCCCGTCCTGTACGTTGATTTTGAATCCGGCACACTCCCAGTACGGGATTGGGGGAACCTGCAGAACATTACTGTCGTGCACTGCGACAAGTGGGTTGATTGCGCCAATCTTTGTGACAATATTGCACGCAATCTTGCAGGATTCCCCTACAAGACTGTCGTGTTCGACACGTTGGATAAGTGCCAGGAGCTTATCCTGGCCCACTATGAGACCGTGTCGAATGACACGTGGACGAAATGGCGGGCAGTATACGATTCACTGTTGAAGGCGATCGGTGTATTCCTGGACGCCCCCGACATTTCATTCATTGCTATCACGCATTCCGCGCGCGAAAGCAATGAGGTCACTGGGGAAACGTTCATTGCCCCGTCCTTCGAGGGGCAGAAATCTGGGCAGCGCATCCCCGCTTTGTTCAATTTCGTCGGCTACATGGAGTGGGCGAACGTGGATAATGGGGACGGAGAGGAGATCACCGTGCCAGTCCTGTACACTCGCAAACCCAACGTTGTGACAAAGCAACAGACGCGTGGGTTCCCGCCAGCAATGGGGAATCCAAGCATGGCCAAGATTCACGATTACATCACTAGCCACTAACCAAAACATTAGGAAGAGAGAAAAATCATTATGGCTAAGATTACTGTTACCGCTGACCGTGGTGTCTCCGCTGAGACTCTCACTATCGCCGCCAACGCGATCAGGGAAGCACTCCGCAGCAAGCCCGACACTAGCGAGAACTGACCACCGCAATTCCCTTGCACCATTTCATAGGAGCGCAATAATTATGGCAAATGGCTTCAACTTCGGCACCGACCTCTCATCGTTGGAAGTCGCTACCGGCGGCGGTAACTTCGAGCCGCCCAAGCCCGGAAAGCACTCAGCATTCATCACCAAGGCTGAAATGACCACGTCCAAGAGCGGCAGGCCGATGCTTGTCACCGATTGGATGATCGACGGCGACGACGATGACGCCGGAAAGGCCCTCACCGACCGCACCGTTTTCACCATCAACAAGAATGGGAAGACTTTCATCCACTTCAACATTCCGAAGTATTTCAGCGCAGCTGGTCTGTGGCCGGCCGATGCTAGGGAGCGGGCCGATCTTCTTTCTCCGCAGAAGATTGATACTACCGTGAAGCGCGTGTGCGAGAACCTGGAGGGCGCTCACGCAACCTTGGTGACACGGATGAGTAAACCTAGGCCTCGCCTTGACGATTATGGGCGTCCTGCATACGAGCAGGACGAGAACGGGATCACGGTCCTCGGTGAGGACGGCGCCCCGAAGCCCGCATTCTGGCCTCCAAGGGCAGAGATTTCTTCCATTGATTTCGAGGCCAAGAGGAATACTGCGACCGCATCGCCGGTAGTTTTCTAACGCACACTGGTCGCATGATTTGAATAGCGGGGGCCACAATACTGTGGCCCCCGCTATTCAACCCAACGAAGAGAAGAGAGAAAACACGAATGATACAACCATCATACAAGCTGTACAGGCTAGCCGCTAACAGGCTGGAGCGGCTTCAAACAAGCGTTCCCAGCGGGGAGTTTCTTTTCCCTTCCGTGGATGCCGCCCTAGAATGGTGCTTCACCTATTTGGAGGTTCCCGAGGACAAGAAATGGCGTTTCGTGCGCCCCGACATTACCAAGCCGATCGCCCCATGCAACCTTGACGTAGCACTAGATCACACACCGGATATGCCGTATTTGCGCTACCATCGCAAAGCAAATGAGACTCTCATGCCGAGCCGTTCCTACAACGATATTCGCCTCAATATTTGGGCGTGGCGAGAGGAGAACGGTGTAGATAATTTTGAGTTCGACGGCATGATGTCAGCTATCGAATGGTGCTACAACGAATTCAACCCATCGGTTGTGTTTGAATGGAAGTTCGCGACCGAGAACGGAGTATTTCGCCCTGGCGAAATCTCTATCATACGCACCAAGACAAGAAAGAAAGGTCGCAACCGCCGCATTCTCCATCCGGTCAAGCCAGTAAACAAAAACTTGACCGGTGTCGAGCCGGAAATGGTAGGACGCCGCTTCCGACAGTGGGAAGTTACGTCCCCCGAGTACAGGTTCATGAGCGATCACCATAAGTATTTTCATATGCGTTGCGTGAATTGCGGGGAAGCGAAGTGGATTCGTGTCTCGCGTTTCAGTGGCGGCGAACCCGTGAATTGCCCGTGCACCAGCTCATCGCTTCGCATGTACAAGGAGCTACCGAAATGGCTTACCCCTTCACTCATGCGACGCATTTATGATCTGAAAAGATACGTTCCGAAAGAGGACTTCCATTTCGATTCCCCGCAGGATTGTGCAATATGGTGCTATAGGAATCTGCCTTTCCCGGATGACCCGGATACGCCGTGGACTTTGAAAAAGGGGCGCGGTAAGCCAGTGGCGCCGGACACGCTGTGGCTCAAGGTAGACGGAGTGCGTTCGGACACTGTGAAGAATATTGCTACCGTGAACAAGTCGCGGCGAAGCCTGCGAAAGAAAGGAGGAAAGGCGTGATGCAGCGTGTGATGGCTGTTGACCCCGGCAAGTCAACAGGAATCGTCGTCGGAGAATTCTATGACGATCGCGAATTCTCAATCATTCATGTTCAGCAATTCAAGTATGAGCATTGGACGGCTAGTGTCTACGATATTCTGGCTACACGAAATGAATTCGCCCCAGACATTGTCGTGTGCGAACAGTTCGATCTTCGACCGGGCAACAATTTTCTCGCAGACCTCACCCCAGTGAAAATCAACTCGGTACTGGAATGGGAGATCGGGGGCATCGTCTGGCAGACACCCGCAATGGCAAAAACCACCATGCCCGACCGTGTTTTGAAGTCTCTTGGTTTTTGGCCCACTGGGGCTACTGTGGGCCAGGCGGATGCGGACGACGCGCGTGATGCGGGACGGCATCTTTTCCTGTGGGCAGTCACTAAACGTCACGACAAGGCTGTGATCGCCCGCATCGTCGGAGACGACGTGGAGCGACGGTGAATGTTTCACGTGAAACACGAGGATGCGTGTTTCACGTGAAACATTACTGCCCCCTACCAGACAAACGGTAGGGGGCAGTAATGTTTTACGAGCGGCAGAGGTCAGGCGACCTTGTCATCGTTGGCGGCCTCACCCTCACCGGCGGCGTGACGGCCAGCGGCCGCGCCGGGGCGAGTGTGATACGTAGCCAGCGCCAGAGTCAGAGCACCAACAATCTGGGTAACAGCATCGGCATACTGAGACGCCTGATCCGCGGAAATAACATTGAAAGCAGCGAAAACACCGAGAACGGCGGTGAGCAGAGCGTACAGGGCCTTGCGGACCTCGGGAGTAAACATGTTTATGAATCACCTCATAGATTCCGGAATTTGAGGCTCAGTAGGGATTGAGTCCTCTTTATCAGATGGTATCAGAATTTTCAGGGACCGGCCCCAATCGAGAACAGTGTGTGCGAACGAGACGGCTTCCCACCACTTCACTTCAGCTCGACGGCGGCCGTCTTCCGCTAGGTCTGCGGCTCTTTCGGCTGCCGCAAGACTGGCCTCCAGAGCAGTCACTCTCTCGGAAAGAGACCGGACGGTAATGTCTAGGATTGAGATCTGTTCCTGATCGCGAGCATTCTTGCGCTGCGTTACGTTTGAGAATATTGTGCCGATGAGGGCAGCCAAAGCTACTAGGGTGGCGTCCGAGAGAACATCGTTCAGGAAAGTGGCAACCATATATCTAATGTCCTCTTTGTCGCATTGTTTTGGCAGGGCTGCAATAGGAATTATATAACATTCCCCGCCTAACAATCGTCGTTGCTAGGCGGGGAATGTTATATTTTAGTTACTTTCTATGGAAGCCCGGATGGTAGCCGACAGTCCGCATGAACCGGACAGTGCGCACGCCGGCCCAAAGAATAATCGCACCAACACACCACAAAGAATCACGAGTCACATTCATGGCTCCATTGGTGTAATCTTCGTACACCATGAGCGCGGCGTTTGCTGTCACCATGACGGCCGCAAAAATGGTAGCGACATAAAGCGATTTAGTCACCCTAATTTTCACTTTCATTAGATGGATTGTACACTATCGCCCTCATGCCTATTCCTAGAGCATGTCGGGTTAATGCGTGTAGGAAAACATGAGGGCGATAGCATTCTCTTATTGCACCGTCGGAACGCGTAGGAAAATATTCGTGTATTAACCTTATTAGCGGTACGCAGGAAAGTATAGCACACAACAAAAGCAAGTCTCCAGACGGTCAATGAAAGATCGTCTGGAGACTTGCTCTACCACTGTCACAGGAGGTCACGGAGAGGGAAGAGAGTGAAGCTCCCCGCATGTCTTACCCATCATGACACGACACTCAGTATAATGCTGAGTGTCGTGTCATGATGGAACACCAACATGTCGCGTCAGGAATTCTGCTCCGGAGCCGGAGCAGGGGCAGGAGACTCCGGAGTCGGAGACTCTGCGACACCATCATGCGCCTGCAAAGATGACGGCGTCGACACGGCCTTACGAATCTCGTTCACAGCACCATAAATCGCACCAGCCTCACGAACATTCTCCTGACCCGGAGTCACAGAATGAAGAATCTGATCCACAGACGCGTGAATAGACTTGACCTCCTCGTAGGTGGCCTTAGCATACCAATTCATGTCGCCCGCAAAGTGATCCCCCGCCTTTCCACTACGGAAAAGATCGCGAATCTCCCTAAGCAGATCAACACCCTCACTCATATCCCAAAATTCCTCTCCGGCGCCCCCAGAAGGACGACCATAATCATACCAAGACTTGCAACGATTACTGAAAAGAATCCCATAAGACTCATACGCACCGTATGGGGTTCCTGAATTATACCGCGACCCGACACGCTTCAAGGCCTCATAAGAATCGCCTTCAGCGTTGATAAGATCACGAAGAATACGGCAGCCGACTTCAGCTGACTTCTCCGGCATCCACCATTCACGATCCGGGTCATCCAAGAAATAACCCGGATACGTAATCTGCAACGGCCCTACACCGTTTGAAGTTTCGCCATCTCGAAGCGCCGCCAAGAATTCGCGGAAATTCTCCTCGGTCACTTCCTCTCCGTGCGGACCGGCACCCCCGGCGTCGTGCCCGTAAATGTTCGCGCCGCGCTCGCCGGTCTCCATCCACAGGCACGCCAGGGCGGCCCACCACGGACAATTCTCCGCGTCGGCGGCCCTGAGGACAGCCTCTTGAATTGAAGAAAGGCGGTACGAGCCGGCGGACTCGTGCCCGTTATCAGCATCGGTTCGTTTTCCGAAACGGATACATGTTGACCATGAGGCTGCGACGGTCATTGGATGACTACTGTACCGGACTACGTGCGTTTCGTAGCCGGTCTGGTCCCCCATCTGACCTTCCGAGATTTCACCATTCTCATTAATCCACGCTTCAGCGAGAAGCGGGTCGCCTGCGTTGAATGAACCGTCGTCTTCGCGCACGCACATTGCGACATGGCCGCCGTCTCCGGTGGTTTTCAGGACGAGGTCGCCGACATGGAATCCGCCCGACGGCGTGGACCCGTACCAGGTGTCCCCAATATCCATGAAACCGCGATTTGCGGCCAAGGAATTCAGGGTTTCGGTCCAGGTTTCGCCGGTTCGCGGGAACATGATCGGATCATCCCAACCGGTTCCCCAAACATTGTGGAATGCAACATTGTAGGCGCCTGCTACGCCGCTACTGCAATCCATGTCACCGGGGCCCGTTTTCCAGCCGGCATCATTGCTATTCCAGTAACAGGTCCACCGGTTATCCTGGGCGTAACCGGTGCCCCCGTAGTCGCCTGTGGTGCACCAATATTTCATTTCCGACGCAGCATATTCTGTGACGGAATCTGCCAATTTTGCACCGCCTTTCGTAAAGGTTTTCGGTGGTCTTAATTTTATCATGAGCACCTGGGGGGTCTTTGGCGCATATAGGTACGTGCGTGCGCGTATACCACACACGCCCAGTGTCTGTCAATACCTAACACAACATTGGTTTTGTGAGATGGGGCACCACCCATGTGGGTTGACCCATGGTGCACGAGAGAGCATGATTAAGACATCGGCAGGGAGGACAAGCCACCCAGCCAGAGATAGAGAGGACAAGACAATGACCACCACCGTTGAGAGCATCGCCACTGACAAGGATATCGCCTACACCGTCGGCACCGCTGCCAATGCTTGGGGCGACACGGACTACTGGGCGGATGAGACTGGCGAGATCATCGGCCTCATGCGACGCACCACCGATGGTGGGCAGGCGCTCGGACTCCACGTGTGCGAGGACGTCGTCTCCTGGGCACTCTGGCAGTACGATGCTGACGGATTCACTATCGTCCACGAAGGACTCTCCGCCTTGACTGACGAGACCATCGCCTACCTGGCCGATTGGTGGCTGGAGAACTGACGCACACATAACGGTGGTGGCCCATTATGAACGACGGGCCACCACCCACCCACCACCATCACACACACATATTTTGAGAAGAGGATCATCATGGCACGCCGTCGCACCGGATACGGATCATGCAAGACCACTGGAGGCGCCGTTTTCACCAACCTGAAGGGCACCAAGATTCACTTCCCCGCAAAAGGATACGAGAAAGGCGAGAGCGAATTCCGAGGCATCCCGGTCGAGCGAGTGACCGCCGTCGCAATTCTCACCGGCGCCGACCTCGTACAGGCCATTCCCGTTCAGCGGCCCGCCCTCGTCGGGAACGTTCGCAATGTTTTCATCCCCGAACACGCCCACGATTCCTTCCTTGTGATCTGCACTGAAGGGAACGTCTACCGAGTTTTCGATATCAGCGAGGAAGAATTCGGGAACGCGCGCAACTTGATCAATGATTTGCGTGGGCTTCTCGGTGACGGAATTGAGTGGGTCAAATCATGAAATACCCGACAATCCGCCGCATGGACGGACGCGAGGACGAGGTTCGTCGCAAGACGATCGAGTTTCAGGAGCACAAGAGGAATCGAGCGAAGAGAATCAAGAGCACACGTCACACTAAGCGCACAAACTTCAACTACAGTGACGGTTGGACCAACCGTCTCATGGCAGAACTGAACGGAAAGTGAGGAACAACTATTATGTCTACTTTTTCGAGTGCCCCGTCGGCTCCTACCCCCGCACCACCGCCACCGCCGCCACCGCCGTCGGCGACTAATGCGCCCGCACCTCCGCCTCCTCCGCCTCGGCCTGCCCCGGCGCCGCCCGCATTGTCTGTGCCGCTCAGTGTGATGGCGCCCCCGCGTCCTACGAATCGTTTCGTGGCATGGCTTCGTAGGCCGAGGTCCACGGGCGAGGGTATGGCAATGGGTGCAGTCGCCCTCGTCGTTGGTGTTATCGGACTGTCTCTTGTGTGGCGTGCTTTTTGGTGGCTTCAGGTGTTTTTCGCTTACTTTGCCACGGTCGGCACTCTCGGTAACTGAAATAGCGAGAAACAGCTATGGACGTGGTGTTTTTGAAGCCGGTTTGGCTGTACTTGCCGGACGGCAGTAAAGAGAGAATCATGGCACAAACCGGCGACGACAAGGGGATTGGTTTCGATTCTATTTATGGCGGTGTAGAGAGAAGACACTATTTCAAATACGACGAGTATTCGATCACCCAGACGGAGAGAGGAGATTATGTGGTGTCACCTGTAGATGATGGGGGTGAGAAGATTTTCTACCCGAATGGCGTGTATGAGTATGTTTCAAAGGTAGTGCAGCATGATGGGTTCTGGGAGGTGCACGTCCGCCGCTACCATACTAGTGAATGGCGGATAGAATGCTGGAGTCGCCGTTGCGTCTCTTTGGAGCACAAACACGACGGTTGGTATCGGCGGCGAATCGTAGGGTATCAGATTGATCCTGGCTATGAGTTGAAATTCACGGACGTGCCGACTCGCTTTCATGTCTCCGACGATTATGATGCGCCCGTTAAGAAGGTTTGTCGGTATTTCACTGGCGAATGGTGCATTTGGTATGAGAACGAAGAGGGTGGGGAAGCGTTTCTCATGTTCGACGAGCAGCGTTATGAGTTGACTCTTTGCGATAACATTCTCTATATCACAGAGAAGAATGATGACATTTTCTATGACACAGAAAAGAATAGAGGGTGCGTTGAGGACAATGTACATGAGAATGAGGTAACTCACCCGTCACACTATGTGGCCCTCACCCCTGAGCCCATCACTTTCATTCGCGACAAAGACTATCTGACCAACAGTGCCCTGAAGTATATTTTCAGGGCTGGCCACAAGAATGGTGCCGACGAGAATGTTGACATGGGAAAGGCGGCATGGTATCTGCGTGAACTCGTCGCCGAGCAGGGAGACCAGACGGTGATCGCAATTCTGCGAAACGTCTACTGGGACACTATCAATAGACAGCTCGCGCCAAAGGATCGCGCCAGGGAGGTTCGAGACCGGCTCACAGAATTCATGTCCGTCATTTCATATGATCACCTTAATAACTATATTCCAGAAGATAAGTGAGCGTTATGGAAAATATTATCAACATTGTTTGCGTTGATTTGATGAAATGCGGCGATCAGTGGAATGCAGTTGCGTTTATGCACGCCACCGACTGCAACTTCACTATCGGGAATTATTCCACCGATCCGTCCACTGCGATCCGCGAGCTTATGCGTACCGTGCAGCATATTCAAGTAGTAACGCTTGTTTTGCGTTCGTGGCGGGAAGGAGGAATCACTTTTACTAGGTGCACATATGCGAGTGAGATAGGCAAATATGTGCTCACTTACAGTGACTCATCGGACGATGATGCGTACGTCTGTGCAATCATGTTGTCGGAACACGATGAAGACACGGTAGAAATCCTCCCGGGAGAGAAGCCTGCCCTTGCTCTCGAAGCTGAAGCAATTTTGCGTGATAAAGGTTACGCGGTCCATGTGGTCGAGGAAACGAAAGGCAGGAGCTGCCAGAATGGCTACACTGAGCGATTTCACTCTCCGACGCAGAATTGATTGGGGTGAACTCATCTCCGACTGGCGCAAACCGTTGTCTATTCAGCCTGCGTCGGTAGAAGTGCGGTTGGACGAAAACATTATTACCTACCGTCATGGCGACGAAAACATCACCATCGGTGAGAACGGTTACGAGCTGCTGCCGGGTGAATTCATTCTCGCGTCCACCCAGGAGAAAGTCAGTGTGCCCGCCGACCTAGTGGCCAGGGTGGAAGGCAAGTCGTCGTGGGCGCGCCGCGGAATCCTCGTCCACGTGTCCGCGGGATACATTGACCCAGGATTCCAGGGAAACGTGACCCTGGAAATCGCTAACCTGCATTCTGCTAAATCTGCCATTCTTCACCCTGGGGATAGGATTGCTCAGATTGCTTTCGAGGACTTGGACAGGCCCGCCAGCATGCCGTACGGCACCAATGGTCTCGGGTCGCATTATCAGGGGCAGACTGGTGTTACACCATCGGCCATGGGGGTAGAATAATGAGCAAGATCAATCGACGCGAAATCGCGTTGGCTATTGTTAGGAAATTGCGGGACATGTTCCCGTCGCTTCGCATTTCCGACCGTGCCGGAGTTATCGTCATCGACTCCTCGGCGGGGAAGATAGAGGTCACCGATGACGGTGTCGTGGTGACGACGAAGCGAGGCGTGTCAGCGGGGTGGACCCATGAGGAATCCTGTAGTCCAGAACATTCTGCGATGCGCTGTGGCCTACTTTTGGGGAGCGTCTCATGACAGCAAATGAGTCCATAGCGAAGATCAAGCGCGATATTAGCCTCGCACAGTTGTGGCTTCCGAAGCCTGACGAGTGTGACATTGACGAAGCGCATATGGTCGCTCATCTGAAGTGGCACAATCAATATAATGGTACTGGAATTGACGTCACTGTAGAAAACGGCAACGACGACGCTATCAGTAAATGGGTCATCTGGGGCTGGCCACTGAGCGTCGTGGGCGTTTACCATGAAACAAGTGGCGAGAGCACGTCCAATCTTGCGCGTCATCTAGCACGACAGTGGACTACCGTAGAGTGTGACGCAATCGCCGCCCGTCAAATCCGAGAGATAAATAACACGATTTACTCGATCCTGAACTCGCCGTCGATCGACGTTCAGGATGATGCGCGTTCCGATCTCATGGGCGTCCTGGACGATATTGCTCGCGAGCACGGAGGAAACTACCAACGCCTGGGACTATAGTCTCTTGCGTTGGGCGCAAAAACATTCCCCCTCACCGCGATTTCTGCGGTGAGGGGGAATGTTTCACGTGAAACGTCAGGCGCCCGGCTGCGGAGCCGGAGACGCTTTCGCCTCCAATGCGGCAACGCGCTCAGCCAGGCCGAGGTAGCCGCCATGCCAAGCGATCACACGCTCCATAATCCAATCTGACGGAGGATTCTGGTAAGGGTTCTTCTCAGGCACCCACTGGCCACCCTCACCCTGCACCAGCTCGCCGTCGGTCACATACAAGTGTGAAACACCGAACGATGCGGCGCGGTCGATTACCTGTCGGAAGTTCTCTTTCGTAACCCCGTGGATGACGTGCCACCATTTGGTGGAAGGCTGTGCGCGCATCACGTCATTCGCGATCGGGTTATTGGGGTCGTCCGTCAAATACTTGGCGGCAGTGTTCTCGAAACTCATGCACACGTCAAAGTCAAGCGCGCACACGGCCTCAGTAATGTTACTGCCAGGGTTGATAGCGATTGTGAAATTCTTGCCATAGGCACGTCGAATTTCGCCAATGAGATCACCGTACCAACCAACGCGTCCCGCCTGTGCCCCCCAGCCGTTGATTACCTCATCCAAGAACACGCCCTGGAAAAGACCATCATACTGGGAGCGCAGGTTGGCGCACAGCTGCATAATGTATTCGCGCGTGAACTTGTCCGGGTCCGGCACGCCATTCCGGGCGGCATCGTCTTTGGCGAGCGATGCGACACCGTAGCGGGTAGGAATGTACCAAAGAATTCTCTTCGCCCCGGCGGCCTGGGCGCGCTGCGCCTGCGCGAGAAAGTCGTTGTCTTTGGCGGACCAATCGCCCGTGGAGCGGTTCATGATTACGTAGCCGAGCGCATTCCCATAGGCCAGCGTCTTGGTCCATTTCGAGATCTTTCCGGCCTGGCCTTCATTGTAGAAGTCAGGCCAGAAGTACGTGACGGGGGAGTAGTAGTGTCCGCCGACCGTGAAAGGCGAGATTGAGGAGAACAGGGGGGCGACCAGCTTATCTACGCCGGCCTTAGTGTACCCAGTAATGTTTGCCATTGTGTTTTCTCACTCTCCGTAGGTCCAGGTAAGACCATCGTCACTGACGGTGATCTTGCCACCATTGCCCTGGCCGCCGCCGTCAGGATTGCCGGGATCAGGGGTACTGCCGCCGTTCCATGCTGACAGGGAGGTCACCTGCACGTCACCGGAGGCCGGCAATTCTGCCCCGCGGACTTCGCGCGCCCAAACGCCGGCAACATTCAAGACGATCGCCCACCGTCCACCATGGCTGGCGTCTACCTCCACCTCAATCCTGCCCTTGTCGTCAGCATCGCCGCGTACCGGGGCAGGAACGGTAGTAATATTGTCGGACGTGTAGACGGTTTCCGGGCGGACGCTCATTGTTGCGTTGACTGTCTTGCCGGCCGCATTCACAACCGTCGCTATGACCTTGGTCATATTATTATCACCTATTTCTAATAGTGAACTATATTTGTTGATTACAGGTCAACGCGAGTCGCACCAAGAGTAGCCACCGTAAAAACGGTACCCGGGAAAACGCCACCATCGTAATGCCAGTACGGGTCAGCACCGTAACTACCCGCCGTAGTGTAAGCAACCCGGTGCGAGCCGGCCTCCACGGAAAGGCGCCACTGCATGTGATGGGTCATAAACGTGCGGTTGTACTGAATTTCGGTCTGCCAAATACCCCGATTGTCAAGCTTGAACCCGAAAAAATACGAGCCGACCGCCTTATCCTTCTCCTCCTCGGAATGATAGTCCTCGTGTGCAATGCTCACGCACACGTCAAGCGAGAACTCCATAAGACTCTTAATAGGTAGGGTAACAATGCCGTCGCCCCACGTGTAAGTGGCGTGATCCGAGGTCGGGCGTCCGCGGCCGTTCGTGTTATCGCGATGCCTGTAAAGCACGCCACTGAACGAGTTCGCAGGGTTAATGTTGAAACTGCCATCGCCGCCTTTAGAGCCGTCGGCAGTGTACAGAATGTCGTCAATAATGAAAACGGCGGGACGCGCTTTCGAGACCGCCCCAGACGGTGCAGCCGCAAGCATGACCCGCGCTGCCGCTACGGACGCCGCCGGCATAACCCTACCAGCGGAATCATCATAAGCGTCCCAAGCCTCAATGAGATTATCGTCTACCGTGGGGACGATACCGCCGGTCCACCTAGTGTTAGGCATATTGTTTTCTCCTAAAAATATTGTTACACAATCTTCAGTAGGTGAGCCAGCTAGCCGTCATCTCGCCCCAATCCATAATTGTACCCTCGTCAATATTCTGATACGTATAAAGTGCAATCCGATCCCCGACGTTCAGGCGCCTGACGCCTGTCACCTGCAACGCCGTCCACAAACCATGGTTCAGCGCGGCATACATGTAAACGCCGTATTCATCATCGTTACTGCGAGAAACCTTCGTGCCACCAACGTATCCGGCCCATGATGATCTGTACCATGTTGTGCCATCTAGACGATAAAGACCACTCTGCGGAATAATGATCTCTACACCGTCCACCTGCATACCGCCACGAACGATCTTCTCCTGCGCCCCGACCGGGACCTTGGTCCACTTATCTTTCACAGTCCACAAATGGGCATTGTTTGTTGCCAAGTGGGCGAAAGGCGGCTCTGTGAAAGTGCGCCACGACGACGCGTGAGGCGCGGGCGACCCGGGCGGGTCGTAGGACACACCATTCGTGTCCATAATGAGCTCGCCGCCCTGACGGTCGGTGATCTGTATCTTCGCCACACCCTCGTCGTCGCGGAAAATATGCAAACCCGAGGAGCGACTCATTTTCCATGACACGTACATGGAATAAATGATTCCGAGCGTCATTCCCGGCGTGAAAACATCGTTCGTGCGGGCACTGATGTAGAAAGGCGTGTCGGTGTCTTGGATCCACGCGCCGTCGGGTAGCGTGAAATCGAATCTTATTTTCTGCCCGGCCGTCGCCTGCTCGTCAACGGCAATGATTCTATTCTTGCCAATGTTGATCGTGAGAATCGCGCGACCGTTCCACGACGGCGTAAAAAGAATATACCCCTCGACCTTGCCGACACCCTCGCCGGCAATACCATAGGTTTTTGGTTTCGCAACAGCAATGTCGTAGATTGCCATCTGCGCCCCATCGTTACGATTAGGGCGATCCCTGTCAGTCAGAACGAATCGCGTGCCACCCTCCATCTCATCGACGGTCGCGATTTTGGGAGACCAGATAGACTCCCAGAACCCGTATTCACTGCCAAGTCCGAATCGAATATTCTTCTCACCCGACGTCGGCTCAGTATCAACAAGCGAAAGCTCACCACCAATAAGCCTGTTACCGATGAGATCACCGGTGACCTTTGCCGCGTTGAATGTTGCGTTTCCGGCAGTCAACATTTCCGTAGTGACGGACGCGAACGCCGCGATTTTCGCCCAGAGTTCCCCGGACGCGTAAATGTTGCGAGCGGACACAGAACCATCGGCCAGTGAGACGTTCCCCACGGACGAGGGGACGAGAATGCTGCCGGCGACCATCGTCCTGGTAACCCACTGCGTACCGTCCCAAATACGCACGTCAGTAATGTGCCCAGCATTATCTGTGACATACCAAATCAATCCTGTGACAGGATTCTCTGGAGCGGTCTGGGCCACTACGGGCGGCCGGTTAGCTTCCGCAATCTGGACAGCTTTTTCCGCGTCTTTCGCGGCCTTATTCGCAGCACCTTCAGCCTTGTTTGCCCGGTCGCGAATCGCGTCGGCCTCCTTGAAAGCACGTTCGGCGTCTTTTGCGGCCTGGCTGAGCATTTTACCAGTATGCCCGAGATTCTCAACTTTTGCACCGGAAGGCGGCTCAGCAATAGGGTCACTGATCTTGACTACACGGCCGGATGAGTCAATGATGACGAGTACGCGGGCGCCTATCCACGTGGCAATCCCGTCGGATTCGCCAACAGCATGGGAGGTCGGATTGCTGTAGGGGATTCCTACTTCTACCCATCCGGACGGGAGCGTACTGTCGGTGGCGGACGTGCCGGTGATTTTCCCGTACGTCCATGATACTGAGGATTGCTGAACAATAACATTGTTATTGTTGCGCCCGCCGCCGTTTCGTGGCGCCGTGTCAAGCAATAGTGACGGTCTGACCATGATGCCCCGTTTATTCTCCCAGTACCTCTATGTCTACCCTCATTGTAGCGGACGGATCAGACAATGGGAGACTGTAGGCTGTGACGCGGCCTGCAATATGCTCCCCCTCCTCGGTAATCGCACCGACAATATCCCCGACCTCAATACGGGCATCCGGAATAATAGTCAAAGAGCGGGAAGAGCGAGAGGAAATGTCCTGAATCATATACGTGTCCGCAGCCTCGGACACCTCTCGCGCCGAGCTTGCGGCGCTGAATTCTTTATGCGAAGTAACCCAACCATAGCCGGACGGCTCATAAGGCGGGTCAGTAAATTCTCGTTCCGCTGTCCAACGCTCCTCTTGCTCGCCCTGAGCTTTTTGCTGCTTGCTACCGGTAACGTACCAACGATTAGGGCGACGGCCTCCCGACCTCGGGGCGCGTGGGGCCTCCAAGAGGAAACCTGACTCGTACGTGTAAATCTCATCGGGCGCAGTTTTGTCGCGGAGTTTGAAAATGTGCAGCATCCCGTCAGCGCCGCTACGAATACCGCATCCCCGCGATTCGACGAGCTTATAGATTGATTCGATTCGCGAATTTCCCCACTGTGTGGTGCGGGGAATGGGCGCGTCCCAGACGTCGTCCTCCAGTTTCACTCGCACGTATTCGGCGAGTTCGTTGGCCTCGGAAAGTAGGGTTGCGCCAGCGGTGGGGGAGGACGGCCACGGACGAGGGGTATCGGCAAGAATCTGCGTCAAATCTTTACAGGAGACATTCACTTTTTCTTTCGACACGGACCATTCCATGTTGACAAACTCGCCGAGCGGAATTTCCCAGTAGTCGCCGCGCCGATTCTCATAGAGTGCGGTTACCATGGAACGCTGTCCGAAATTGTTGAGCGCGTCCAACGGCCATTCCGGGACCCAGGACATTGGGCAAGAATAAGTCAGAGCGCCCGGGACTTGGCGGTTCGTTGAGGACCACTCGACTTTCACTTCAGAGGCGGGGATTCCTGTTTTGAGAACTTCGCCGCCTCGAATGATGTCGATTCTTGCGCCGATGCTGAGACCGTCTGAAAGGGCGGCCAGTGTGGGGCCGTTTCTCATGGCATACCCGCAATCATTTTGCAAATCTCAATGTATGTGCGCGACTTCCAGACTTTGTCGACTTCACGCCATTCGCCCCAGGTGACGCAAGGTGCAGCTCCCCAGCCAGCGTGAGGGCCGACAAGCATTGGCGAATCTTCAGGGACTTCATGCCATTTCACGTTCCACCGGATAATACCGTCTCCCGTGATCCTGGCACTGTCAACCTTGTCCACGGTGATGAATCGTGAAGGTAGAACGTCGGCGGGGGCGCCGGGCGTGAGAATGAGAGGCTCACGCTTCTGCAAGATCTCCCAAACATTGTTAACGTGAGACGGGTCATCTAGAACGAATTGTCCGCCTCCAGTGCGAGCCACTTCTAGCATCGGCCACCTGGCGATAAGTGAATTATATCTCGAAATTGGGGAGGACCATTCTCTTTTATCCTGAGCCTCCTCCCAGATGAGCCCGGGCACGGTGCGCCCGTTGAGGCCGCTCACCATGCCACGCCACCACTCCACCTCGGGGCGAGTCAACGTGACCGAGGAGTCGCCCTGAGTATATTTTATTGTGGTGCCCGGCACAGCGTATGCGTCTGAGAGGATCATTGTCACCGGCTCGGTGAGCTGGGGGCCCTCGAGTTCGCGAATCATTTTTGCACGCCCAGTGAGTGGTCTTTTGTCGCGAGCCATCCCGGGCACAGCGAAAAGACGATCCCCCGCATAGACGGGTTCTTTGCCTGTGGCCATTATTGACGGCAGCCCCGTGTGTGTAGCAATCCATCCCGTGATCGGCATTATTTCGTGCTTTCCGTCATAATGGTTTTATCGGTTCATTCGGTCATAGTCTACTATGGCCGATGTCGCCTCTACTTGCATGCGGCCGACAAGATCGTTGTCCACGTCTCGAATTTCGAGCACGTCCGGGCCGAGTGCACGATTCTCCAGAAGGTTGATCAGCTTGTCCATTTTCTCCCACTGGGCTGACGTGAAAACGGGCTCCGGGCGGCCGGTCTTATTCTCAATTGTTGAGAGGCCGGGCTGCAGGAATCCGCCGTTATCGTAGCGAAGATTTCCTGCGGACGGTCCACCGTAGATCGGGACCTCACGTACCGGGATACCGAAAGTCGGCGCTTCGACCATCATCCCGTTACCGGAGGCAATAGCAACGTGGTGGGCCGGGTAACCCCAGAACAGGAGCGTTCCGGGAACCATGGGATTACCGGGAGATGACATTGCCTGATATCCGGCCGCCGTGAGACGCGGCACATGAATACCCATAGCATTGAGCGCCCAATAGACAAGACCAGAACAGTCGAGCCCGCCCCCCGGAGAGACGCCACCCCAAACATACGGGGTACCAATAGCCCGTCGCGCAGTATTCACGAGGTCGCCAGCGGCGGCACCAATAGCACCGATTCCGCCACCGAATCCGCTGACCACAGGCATGTGATCTTTAATCCAGTCACCGAGCGCGTCAATGGTTTTATCCACGCCCGCCTTTCCGGCGTCAAAGAATGGCTTTGCCCCGTCGCCGCCCCATGAATCGAGAAGCTTGTGAACCGGAGCCTTGATGACAGTCTCGACGGCTCCGATCGGGTCGGAGAAGATCGAGGACACCGCATCAGCGGCGCCGGTGATCCAATTAAGCGCGGCGGACGCGCCTTTTTCTACTGTTGATTTGACAGGATCCCAAATACCGCCTGGAGCGAATGCGGCATACCCCGCATCACCACCGGGAATCCGGTCCCCGTGCGCGGCGGCACGGTTCATGGCATTCACCATTGCAGGCCCACCGACCGCTTTAACCCATTCGGGTCGCATGATTGCTTCTCCGCCGGAAAGCGCGAGCCGGCCACCACCATCAGGTGACACGAAATGGTAAATGTCGCGGCCCGGAGAGTATCCGGGCAGAACCCCACCGGACGCGTACCCACCAATTGTAGGGGCCTCGGGAAGACGAAGATCGAGGGAGAGCTTCTCCATCATTCCGTTAACGAGTTTCCGCAGCCCATTGTTGTAGACTGTGCCGATAACGAAGTTAACGGGCTTGGCGGCGGCTTCTTTAATTTTGTCCCACGCCGTCCTAACACCGTCTTTCATTGTGTTGGCGGCGGCTACGACCCTGTCCCAGGCGCTTGTAATTGCGGGGACGAGCGTGTTGGCAATCCAATCTTTAACGATTTGGATTTCGCCTTTCAGGATGTTCCACGCGGAGACGACCATGTTTTTCAGCCAGCTGGTCCACGAAACAACGGTGTTCCAGGCGGCGCTGATCGTGGTGGCTGCGCCTTGGATTACGGCGACTCCCATGGTGACCGCGGCGATGATGGATGCGAATACGAACGCGATGATTCCGCCCAGAATTTTCGCACCCGTAGAGATTATCTCCCAGGCCACGCTAATAACGGGTGCAGCGTAGGTTTGAATCCAATTCACCACAGGCTGCATTACAGCCCAAATACCATTCCATGTCGCCGACAGGGAGCCCCACATTATGGAGGCCGTATCTTTAATGGCGTTGAATGCTCCGACCACCCATGGCCACGCAATATTGTAAATCCAATCGACCACGGGCTGAATAGTGGCCCAAATACCGTTCCACGCCGCTGATATGGTGCCCCAAAGGGACGATGCGGTGTCTTTGATTGTGTTGAACGTATCTACTACCCATGGCCACGCCGTATAGTAGATCCACTCAACTACCGGCTGCATAGCCGCCTGAATCGCAGCCCACGCGACCTGAATATTAGACCACATGTTAGCGGCCGTATCTTTAATCGCATTAAACGCGCCGACCACCCACGGCCAGACTGTGTTGTAAATCCAATCCGCAACGGGCTGAATAGCGGTCTGAATGGCAGTCCAAGCGATTTGAATATCGGCCCACATCATGGAGGCGGTGTCTTTGATCGCGTTAAAGGCACCGACCACCATGGGCCAGATATCATTGTAGATTTGTGTGGCGACGGGCATGATTGCTGCCCAAATGGCGTCCCACGCCCACTGAATCGTAGACCAAAGCGCACTTACACCCCAACTGATAGCATCCCATGCCGTAGTGAGATACAGGGCAGCGACGTTGACAATCCAATCGACGACGGGCCGAATTATGTCGCTGATCCCCTGCCAGGCTGCGACCATCCCGTTCCACACGATCATCGCGCCCGCGGAAATGCCGTCCCATGCTGCCTGAAGATTGGGCCACGCAGTATTTACGATCCAATCAACGACGGCTTGAATGACGGGCTGTATTCCCTGCCATGCGCCGACGATACCGTTCCATACCCATTGGGCGCCGGCGACGATTCCGTCCCACGCCGCCTGAAGTGCGGGCCATGCGGTGCCGACTATCCAATCAACAACCGCCTGAATGACAGGTTGCATTCCCTGCCAGACGGATACCATGACGCCCCACATCCACTGGGCGCCTGCCACGATCCCGTCCCAGGCAACTTGCATGAGAGGCCATACGTTAGCGGCGAACCAATCTGCCACGGCCCCGGCGGCAGTTTTGATTGCTTCCCAACAGGAAATGACAACATTCCGGAATGTTTCGGAGTTCTGCCATGCCACAATGATTGCCGCAACCAATGCTGCGATAGCGATCACAACAAGGCCGATCGGGTTAGCGTCCATTGCGGCGTTGAATGCCCACTGCGCCGCGGTCGAGGCGATTGTTGCAGTTTTGTGAAGAACCATCATTGCCGTGGCCCTACCCCAAGCAACCGCCTGCATCGTGATCTGTGTCGTTGCACGTGCGATATTCGATAGGAATTCGCCGGCGTACATGAGATTGAGCTGCGCGGTCTCCACCACATCTCTGACTTTCGCCACGGTCATTGCGTTAATGGCCGTAGTGACACGCCCTGCGACGCCGGCTACGCCTTCCATGTCATTCAACCATTGCTGCATTGAGGACATGACCATAACGGCTTTCCATGCCGTAAACGCAGCCGCAATACTGTAAACCGCCACTTTACTATTGAGAATAGCGACGGTCAGACTTTCCATGAATTGGACGAGGCTGCTGTTCGCGATGGTGCTGAGAGCGGTAGCAATGCCGGGGACGAGTGTCCCGACAATGAATTTGCCGAGCTCGACGAAACTGTTACGAACATTAGTGATGTACGAGATAATTCCGGAGTCTTTGTCGAATCCGAAAATCGTCCCAGTGAAATCACCGGACAGAAGCAAATCTTTAAGATTCTTCAACGACGGGACGAGCGTTTTGTTGATCCATTCCCCCGCGGCGGCAGCAGCGTCACGCATGCGGAAAAGAAAATCAACGAAGCTCGAATCTTCCTCGAATGAGAAGATCGGACCGGTGAAGTCGCCCTTGCGGATAATGTTGAAAGCATTCGTAATACTGGGGATGAACGAGTTACTCACCCAGTTGAATACTTTTTCGAACCCTTTGCTCATGGCGTCGAGGGATGCGGTAATCCACGGGAGTGCTTTTTCGGCGATTTCCTGCGCCCCGGTCACAAGGGTCGCCTTGAAATTCCCCCAAGCACCTTCCAGGGTTTTGGTGGATGTAGCGGCCTCAATGGCCACGTCCTCCATACCGAGGTCGAGGATTGCTTGGTTGAATTCCTCGGCGGTGATTTCACCTTTTTCCATGGCTTCCCGGAAATTGCCCGTGTAGGCGCCATTCTTTTTCATGGCTTCCTGCAATTTACCGGACGCGCCTGGAATGGCGTCGGAAAGCTGGTTCCAGTTCTCTGTGGTGAGTTTTCCAGCGCCCGCGGTCTGCGTCATGACGAGGCCGACCGTTTTGAACGTCTGCGCATTTCCGCCTGCAACGGCGTTCAGGTTACCGGCCGCCTCTGCGAGCTTATCGTAGCCCTTTACACCGTTGGATGCGAGCTGTGCGGTGATTGATTGAATGTCGTCGAGCTCGTAAATTGTGCGGTCTGCGTAGGAGCGTGTGCTTTTTGTGAGCGCGTTGATTTCGTCAGCGCTTTTACCAGCGAATGCGAGCGTTTGTTTGAATTTGATTGTGGCGTCGGCTGCGTTGAATGCTTCTTTTGCGACGCCGCCGAACGCGACTGCGATGCCGCCGATGGCGAGCCCTCCAAGCGCAGCGCCGGCGACTTTTGCCACCGATTTGAACGCGCCACCCAGCCCGGACGTGATTTTCCTTTCGGCCGGGCCGGTGTCGACGTTGCCGATTTCGCTATTGATACTTCGGGCGAGGCCTCGCACGGACGGGCTGATCTGAATCCATGCGGTCCCGAGATCATATCCGGCCATCGATACCTCTCCGAAATCATGTGTAGCGAAAATGGTTCACGCCAATCTTTGTCTTGGCGTGAACCATTTTACACTATCCGATAGAAACGCGGCTTACTTGCCGTATCGGGCGAGCCATTTCTCACCCTTAGCTTTCTGCGCTTTAGCGTGCTTGCTTGACACTCTGGGGTTACCGGTTTCCCGGTATCCTTCAGCAGGTGGCTTCGGCGCTTCAGGCCATTTATCTTTCTTTACCCCATTGACGGCGAGTAGCGTGGTCTGGATATTATGTGCTGACATTATTGTGGCGGCTACTTCGTCGGACCAGTATCTGTCTCCGCCTCGCGCTCTATCGAATGTCGACCCGGGCGGGAGGCCGCCGATGAGTGCCATTACCCGCCGCGGGGTTATTCTGCCTCGATACAAGTCGAGAAGATCTGTGTTGTAGTATCGTTGCAGGTCGGCTTCTATCTCCCACCCATACTCGCGGAGTAGTGGTGGGAGAATTGTCAGTTTCCCGCGCCCACCTCGGACACGATTGACTGCATAAAGTCGGTCACCGCATCGATTGGAACGCGACCGTTCTCGTCTTCCAGAGCAGAGTAGACCTCATCTTTGTGGTCGCCTACGATGAGGCGGAAAAGCGGGAAAGGGTTGCCTGCGTCGAGGGCCTCGAATGCGCGGAAGTCTTCCAGCGCCTCCGGAGGAATGTCGAACTCGATCCCCTCGTAGTCCACGTGAATCGGGTCGCGCGTAGCCTCAGCCTTGGCCAACCTGTCAGCCGGCGCCTTAGCTCCAGCGGCCTTTGCCTTGCTCTTCGTATCCTTGTCAGACATAATGGGTTGTCCTCAAAATTGTTTCATAAAGTGGGTGGGTTGTGTTTGTTTTTGGATCTTCCCCGCTATTCCGCGACAACCCATCCGAAACACGGAATAGCGGGGAAGCATAATTGTCAGGCGGGGAACAGGGCCTTGTGGTCGGAGTAGATAATGTAGTCGCCCAGCACGGAGAGGTTGTACTCGTATCCGGTGATCTCAGCCTGCTGGAAAGTAATCTCGCCGCGCTCACCGAGCTCAAGACGCGGGAAAACAATACGAATCTGCGCACCCACACCAGAAACGTCGAAGAAATCTGCGACACCGCAGAGGAGCTTAACCTTACGGGAAGACTTCGCGGTGATCTTCACACCCTTGGTGGCGCCCCCATCCTCAACCTTCTCACTAGTAGCGTCAAGATACCAAGAGAGAGGAGCAAGCATGGTCTCCAGGAGAGTGGCGCTGAAAGTCGTCTCCGAGGAGTCGAGGAACGTCTTGACGACACCGTGGCCCTGGTGTCCCTTGATCTTGGTGACGGAGTCGTCAGACGTAAGCTTGAACCCATCCTCACTGATCCACCCAACATTGGTGAGACCGGTCACGCCGGAGAGGTCCTGGGTGAGTGACGTGACCTTTTCGCCGAACTTCTCAACGTAGTCGCCCAGCCAGAGCGCGTCATTGTCGGACGAGAAAATGAGTGCATTGTCAGCGTTAACAGCCATTATTTGTTCACCTGTGTGCTGTAATTGTTAATGTTGCAGTCGCCCTCGCCTGAGACGTGTCCGGATCGGGCATTTCTATCGGATAGGATGATTGTACCATCACTATACCATCCTGATAGTTCGGCATAGTGTGCGCCACATTCACGGCCTCGCACGCGATTTTCATCGCCTCACCCGACGACTGCGCATAGGCGTCGATCGTTTCCAATGCGGTGCAGAGTGCTTTCTGTGTGACACCGGTACCTCCTGTGGAGAGGACTCGAATGAATGCGGTGGGACGGTCTGGACTTTCGGGGCGGCGAGCCACGATCGGCACGTTCATGTGTGTGGACAGGAAGTCCATGAGTCGCTTCTTTATGTCCGGCACCGTGGGTGCGCGATCGTATGTTGGGCTCATTTCCCGCCGCCCATTGTGAGGCCAATCGCACGCTCCAGTGTGTGTTCTCTCATCTGTTTACGCATTGCGGCAATGGTGCGCGCCCTAACGTATCCGCGGGTACGATTTCCATGCGTCATCTCGCCCTCGAATCCGCGACCGGCGGCGTTGGCTACACGCCCGGTCTCTAATGCTACGGTTCGGGCTACGTCAGGGCCGCGCAGAAGATCGGCGACACCGTCACGGTTGAGCTGGAATTTTACTTTCGGCATTATTCGCTCACCTTGTCTTCGTTGGCGCGAATCTGCACGACCATTCCCTTGGGGTAGGGGGAAGGACGGCCCTCGACACGGTATTCTATGCCGTCTACAATTAGGTGATCTTCTGCGGTCACGTCAATTGTGGTATTCCGCCAGTAAAGGGCGGCGGGCACGGTGACGGGCATCGCCCCGGCACTGATCGGCTCAGTAGATGTGGCCGGCGCAAACACGGCAGGTGGCAGAGCAACGTTCTCCCACTGTCCTGGCACGGGATTCCCGTACTGGTCTTTCGACGCGGGTCCTCTTCTGCGTCGCGTGACGGGCACGTATCCGGACAGCATTACTGTTCCTGCCCGCTGATCGCGTTAATGTCTTCGATCAGCTGATCCGTAGCAGACCGCACATCGTAATCCTGCAGGAGGTCTACCTCGAACGCCCCGCCAGAGCCTCCGAGGGCGTCTTTTTCCTCACGTTTCAGGTAGAGGCCGCCTTCAGGATTCTGATACGTAAACTGATCACTGAACGGGCCGGTCGTGTGTGATTCTGACGCGATAATTCCGTGGGGTTCAGAGTAGATTCCGCCGCCACTGTCTGTGACGCCTCCGATAGCATCTCCGCCCTGCATTGCGCGGCGCACCACAGCGCATGCTACACGCTTCCGCGTGCGAGGCGTGGCGGATTCCCAGCGGGGGCATTTCGACACGATAAGGTCGGTTGCGTCGGCGAGGAGTACGTCGGCGCGGATACGCTCATTGTCGGAGAGCGCCCGCCACCGCGCTTCTAGGTCTTCGACTGTGGCGAACGGGATAATGTCGTCGGGGATCACTTGGCGGACTTTCTGGGGCGGCCTCGTCCCCGGCGAGGGGTAGGTGCCGGCGAGGCAGTGCGAGAGGAGGAGGGGGAGGGGGGCTCGTCTGCCTCGCCGGCGTCATCATTCCCGGGGGTAATTTCGGTGTATTCGTCTCCGAGCATCACATTGTGATCGTCCGCGAGATGGATCACAATGTCGTGGTCTCGGTGTTTGTAGGATCGCATTTCCGGAATCGCCCCTGGGAAAGATTTTGCTTTGGATGGGTTGTGTTATTTTTTCTTTACGGCGATTTTATCAGGCGCCGGCCTTGGTCTTAATCGTCGCGAACTTGTCCGGGAAAACGTACCAAGCGTACAGAATCTCAAGGCGGAGAGCGATCTGGTTCCGGCGCTTCAGGTCACCCTGACCGTCCGGGTCGCCGAAACGGATAATCTCGAGCGGCAGAGACCGCTGAATCCCCCACCGAATACCGTCCACAAAATCACCGACGATACCCTCGACATTGGTAGCGGCGGTAGCCTCAGGCTTGCCAGCAACAGTGTTTCCAGCGGCGACCGGAAGCCCCATGAAATTATCAATGTCGACGCCGAGGCCGATCTGCGGGTAACGCGGCGTACCCGAAGGAGAACCGTCAGCATTCTTGGTCTGGAGGCTGCCGAGCGCCCAAACGGCGGACGGGGCCAAAGCGAGGCCGGTGGGAGTAATCGGCGCAGCGTTGTCGTTAATGAGCAGACCAGCGGCCTGGCGGATCGCCTGGTCCATCTCCGTAGTGCCGATCTCGACATTCTTGGTGGTGGAGGTCAGGTAGTTGTTCCACGCGTCGATAACGGCGCCCGTCAGCGGGTTAACACGGTGGTAAAGGCCGAGGTCGAGGGCACGGGAAAGCGCCTCACCGCCCTTCTGTGCGAGCTGGTTGAGGACGTCCAACTGATAGTCCTCGTCGGCCCACTGGACCTCCTCGTTGAATCGCATAGTGACCTGAGCCTTGTGCGGCTTAGCGGTCACGTAACCGAATTCACCGGAGGTGGGTGCCTTCTCGGCGCCCTCGTCGACGAACTCGGCGCACGGGAAATTATCGAAAGTGATAATGTCCACGTCGCCGAAGGTCATGGGGATTCCGCCGTTGAGCTTGGCGACGGTGGAGAGGGTCTGGGTGCGAGCAATGATCCCGTCGGCGATCTGCCGAGGCATGAGGACCTTTGCCTTGCCTGAATCAAACACGGCCATTTTTGTTGGTTTCCGTTTCTTTCTAGTGTTTACTTTTTTAGAATGGCGGCTAGTGTGTTTTAGTCGCCGGCGAAAACGTTCCGAGCGAATTCTGCAAGATTGCCGCCGTGATTGTCGGGCGTGGCTCCGGCTTGTGGTACCACGGGGGCAACAGACGGTTTAGCGTCGTGCAGTGCCTTGGCGATTGCGGCGGCATGAGCGTTGATTTCGTCCTCGGTTGTTCCTCGGATAAGATCGGCGCTGATGCCGTGTTCTGCGGCTGCGTTGGCGGACCATTCGCGGACTTTGGCGTCGGTTTCGAAGTCGGCCACCTTTGCTTTTAGGGCTTCGATTGTGGCGTCTTTGTCGCCGATTGCCTTGGCGAGCTCGTCTCGTTCGTTGGCGGCGCGCCCGTTCTCTTTGGCGCGGTTCTTCCACTTCCGGGACTCGCTCTTCCAGTCGATTTCAGGCTTACTAGCGGCAGCATTGTCCTCATTCTTGGGGGCATTGTCGTCGTTAGTGGCACTGTTGTCTGCTTGCGTGTCGCTTGCGGCATTGTCGCGCATTGGGCGTTTCCTATATTTTGACCGTGCGGTTATTGTGATGTTTTCAGGCAGCTATTTTCGGGCTTTGCAGCCGTCCTTCACTGGCCTTTGTTTATGCATTGTAGCACAATCATTCAATTGGCTTTGTGCGCCATTCTGCGAGTTCCTCTTGGTGTGTGTCTATCCACGATGAGACGAGTTCGCGGTGGCGTTCGCGGCCTTTTTCAGTTTTGTGTCTGGCTGCGAGCGTGTATGCTTTTGCGGGGACTTCACGTGCAGTCGGGTCCCATGCGGGGACGGCGACACATTTGCAATTATCGTGCGCCCCGAATGACGCGGTCCCCTGGCTGCGGTAGTAGCATTCGTTCATTGTGAGCATGACGCAGAAATTGCATGCTTGAGGGTTACGTGTTCGTCTTTCCCATCCCATTGCTTCTGGGTCGGCCCATGTCATGTCTGCGATTTGCGAGCGGGCGCCGTCGCTGACGTATCGGATGAGTGCCCCGGTCAAATAGGATAGGGCGATGTCGGGGGTTCCGGCGTATAGTGCTCCTGCGCTGAATCTGACGCTGTCGTCGATTTCGCCTTGCGGTGTGAGTGATGTTTGTACTGTGGGGGCGTCGCCGGGAATGTCCTGGTCTAGGCGCATGTCGCGGTACCATTCGTCGGCGATTGCGGCGGCCGCCCCACCGTATTGGTCTACGAGGGCGGGCATGATTTCGAGTAGAAGATCGCGGGCTTGTTCGGGGCGTTGTCTAGCGGCGTGGGACCATAGTGTGTGTAAATCGTTTTGGGCGAGTGTGGTGAGCGAGTCTATTGCTCGACCGTACGCCCCGATTTCTGCGGTTGATAGCATAATGGTGTTAGTTTATTGGTGTTTTGGTGCCGCCGGGCAGTTTAATGTTGCGCCTAACCCGGTTCTTTGTATTGGGTGCGTTATTAAGGCCCAGGTTGCTGCCATTGCCGTTATTGCCAGCATTGTTATTGGCGATGTTATAGGCGTTGTCACCATCGGCGTCATTGTCCGTGTCACCGTTCTCGCCGTTCTCGTCCACATTCTCGTTATTCGTGGCGGCGAGAGCGCGATCAAGCAACGAAACTGCATTCTTTTTGCGATTCTCGGCGTTAATGTCTGCGAGATCATCCTCGGTGAGCCCAGCACGCCGCATAAGAGTCTGCGACTCCTGCAACGACGGGAACGCAGACACCATTTTGACCGCGAAATCGGCTGCAGACGACGGCGAGGAATAGCGGGCGGGGGTCCACTTCACAGAAGTCTTCCACGACTCCTGCGGCGGCTCGTCAAGCTTGTCCCTGACCATAATAATGTTCTGCAGCGTGCGCCGCAACGGTGCAGTAAAAATACGCCACTGATACTCGGCTTCGTCCGCGAGCGCCGCCTCAGCAGCCTGCATCGCCTCAGCCGAGGCAGGGTTCTCCGCGAATACTCCGATCGCGGACTGAGGAAGATTTGTGGCCGCGCACAAATTCTGCGCCAGCTGCCGGTACATTTCCAAGTGCGGGCTCATGGTCATTTGTGAGAATTGCCCAACCGACGGGATATCCCCGTTTTCATTCGGCTCCAAAACTTGGACGCGTGCCATGATTGCGGACCACCTGTCTTGGCCGGCAAAATCTGCTCTTTCCGCACCGAGCACGTACCGCTGTGGTGAGGAGAAGAATTCTGCGGACGTTTCTGCGCGGACCATTGTCCTCACCGCCGCGTCCGTGAGGTACCTTACTTCACGGGTGATTCGTGAATGCCCCAACGGCCTGTTCAATTGTGGGTCGTAGCAGAGTGCTTCGACGAAAATGCGGTTGGGCGTGTCTCCTAGTTTTTCAGCTTTCCATCCGCCGCCGTTCTCTTTGGCGTCGATTCGCCAAATGGCGGTGGGGGTGTGCATGATGGCGCCGGCCGGCTGCCCGTATTTGTCGGTCTGATCGATCGTGAGGGCGGCCTCGATTATGCGACGCCTAGTGTCCCAAAGAGCGGCAGACCATTCCGCGTCACGGGCCTGCACCACAACAGGAGGCTCACCGATGGTCTCATCCCCCCGCGTCACTGTGAGCAATGAGAAAGAATGCTTGTAGGCAGACGTGATCGCCTGGGCGAGATCAAGATCATAATTGTTTGCAGATAGTATTTCGTTTGCTTCGAAAGCGTCCGGGGCACCGTTCAGGGAATAGCCTTCGAACACATGCCTCCTGGAGAGCATGGTGACGACTTTCTGAGGCCACCCCAACGCGGCCTTGGTGCGCGTCATTTGTGGCGGAATACTGATCCCCAAATCCTGGAAAGCGCGGTGACCGTCATAGTAGACGGAGAGCAGTTTGTTTTTGTTTGAGTGCTGCTGCCATTTCTGCCACAGTTGCAGAAATGTTGCATGGTCTTCACCGGGGAGTCCGGAAATGCGGGTCGGGGCCGGCGTAGCATTAACGAGTCGTCCATCGTCAGGATAAATTTCAGTCATAGGAACAATACTCCGCCGCCACGATCATTTCTACTATTGGCGTTTTCGATTTTATCATAAGGCTTGTAACGGGGTCGTCTTTTTGTTGTGCGTGCCGCCCACATTGCGAGCGTGCATGCTTCCAGGCCGGCTACCGTGGCTCCGGGCGGGGCTTGTAGCGCCCATCCTCCTGATGTTCCGATTGGGCGCGGCGTCGCAGACGCGGCCTCGGTCCTCAATTGCATGTCGTCTAGGTGGGTGATTGTGTTTTCGCGTAGTGAGGCGTCTAACATGCTGTAGGCGTCTATGATTTGCGTGATTGTGGGGGTGATGATGACTTGGGGGCGTACTCCGATGGCGCGTAGTCTTTCGATTGTGTCGCCGGCACCGTATTTTCCGTCTACGATGATTTGCGCCCATCTGTCTTTGGTGTCCGCAATGTAGTCGATTATCCATTGTGTACCTTCGTTCATGCGGCGGACGCCCTGGTGGGTGCATAGTTCGACGTGCGTGGGCGTGTTTGCCTTGTGTCCCGCTCGGGCTAGGGCGCATGTTGATCCGTCGGGTGCGAATCTGATTGCGGCACACCATCGCATGCCGGTCGGCGTGTTTTCTGGCCGTATTGTGGCGGTGTTCCAGGCGGCGGGGTCGATTGCGAGCCTGTCGTTGGCTCGGTCCCATATTCCGAGGCCTTCACGGCGGAATGATTCTTCTCCGAGTTGTCTGCGCATTCTTAGAATGGCGGATTCGGGTGTGCGGCGCGGGTATGATGGGTTTGCTTTTTCCCATTGTTTCCGGTCGTCGCTGTTAGCGTCGTAGTCGGCGGCTAGTTCGAGGTAGAGGCCGTCTTTTATTTCGCCTTGTAGGGCGAGGTTGCGGAATTCGCTGAATGCTTCTGATGGGTCTTTTGGTTTTGGTGGTGTTCCTATTTTGATGATGAGCGGATCCGGGGCGGTGTTTGTGGCGGGGATCATGTCGTCTAGTGCGGCTGCGCCCAGGATCTGGGCTTCGTCGAAGAGGATCATGTCTACGCCGTGGAATCCTCGTCCGAATCCGCCTTCGCGGGCGCCGAAGAGGATTCGTGATCCGTTGTTGAAGAGGATGGCTTGTTGCCCGTTCGCTTGCCGTATTTTATTCACGTACGGTGCGATGTTGGGGATTTGTGCCATTCCTTTCATGTCGTTGAATGTTTCGTCTGCTGTGCGTGTGCGGTGTGCGGTCCAGAGTACGAAGTAGTTTGGGTGGATGGTGGCGAGTGCGAATGTGAGGCCGCCGATTGTGTATGTTTTGCCGACCTGTCGTGGGATGCTGGCTTGGATTCCGTCGATGCTGGCGGCGTAGTGGCCGTCGTTTCGTTTTGCGAGGATTGCTTTGAGCCAGTCTTGTTGCCATGTGTCGAGGGGGTATTGCATTTCTTGGAGGCGGTGTTTGACTGGCGGCCAGGCGGTGTGTGTGATGTTTTCTGGGAGGGTGAGGTGGGCGGCGATTTCGCTGAGGTGTTTTTCGCTCATTTTAGATGCCGTCCCAGGTTTGTGTTTCGTTTGAAATGTCGGTGGGGTGTGTGGTGGTGTTTTCGTTTTGTGTGGTGGCGAGTTGGTCTGTGATTTGTATGAGTTGTGCGGTGAGTTTTGTGAGTGCTGTGTCGCCTGTTCTGGGGTCGTCTATGACGGTGGCGATTTTGTGTGCGAGTGCTTGGCGGATGAGTGTTGGGTTGTTTGTGTTTGTGGCGTCTGTGATGGGTGTGGGGCTGTTGGGTTCGTATATGGTGATTGTGGTATTTGTGTGGGTTGTCATACCCTCTATTATATGCTGTGATACTCCTTACGTCTGTCAGAGTTTTCCACAGGGTTTTCCACAGGGTGGGGAGTTTTCCACATGATGGCGGTCACATTGTGATCTGGGTTACTGGAGTTATCCACAAGGTTTTCCACAAGCAGGGAGGGATGGGCAGACCTTCGGGGTGTTCGCGGCCGGATGGGGGAGGGGGGGGTGGCCCCCATCACACAATTTGTGTGGTGTGCGTCTCGTTTCGCTCCGTTCCCTGCCTTGTTTTGTGGTGTGAGTCCCACTTTAAGGAATCCCTTACTGTTGTGGGGCCCCCCTTCGTTCGTCTCGTTTTGTTGCCATGGTTTTTTTGAACACCATTGTTTGGTTTGTGCCTTTGAATTTTTTTGCATGTTTTTGTAACATTTCTTTTGTTTTTATGCGTTTTTGCGTGTTTGTGCGTTTGTGCGTTGTGTTGCCTTTGTGGCATGCGTTGGCACCATGCATGGTGCATGGTATTGGTATGCATGTCATGCATCATGTCATCATCACATGTTCATCATCATGTTGATCATGTTCATTGTCGATCATGATTGATCATCATCATGTTCGTTGTTCATTGTTATTGATTGTTGATTGAACGTTGATCATGTTGATCATGATCGTTCGTTGGTTGTGTGATCGTGAACGAGTGAGAGTAGATGAGTGGATGGTGTCCGTCTCTCGTCTGTGTGGTGTGTGGAATGGCGGTTGGTGTGTGTTGCTGCTGGCCTGCGCTGTCCGGTGTGTGCGGCCCGGCCCGCACTCCACCTCCTCGGTGCGCGGTGAGTACTGCGTCATGTCGTGTACTGTTCCTTGCCGGGTGTGTGGTGCAGTGCGGGTGAGTGTCTGTCTGTGCTGTTCGTGTGATGGGGTATCCTTCGTCTGCTCTCCCCTGGTCGTGGTGGTGGGTGGGGCTATCGTGGATGGGTGGGCGGCATTGTGGTGGTGGGTGGCATAGCATTGAAGGGCGGGTGCTGTGATGCTGTCCCTCCCGTCTGCGTGTTGGCGTCCCCCTTGTTCGGTGTTGGCGTCCCCCTTCCGTTTGCGTGGTGGTCCTGTTGAATGGCGGGGGTGGCGTGTGTTGTGGTGTTCCGTGTTCGGATTGGGTCTTTCCCTTCATGTTGTCCCTGGTCCTCTCGTATTGTCCTCGCTCCTCTTCCTCTTGTGTTGCTGCGTCTGTTGTGGGTGTGGGGGGGGTGCGGGCGGGGGTTTACCTCGTTGTGAAACTGTGGCTTGCTTCTCCTCTCTCTTTGTGTTCACTGTCACAGTATTGTTGGTTAGGGTGGTGTGTTTGTGGCAGGGTTGTGTTATTGTGGAATGGCGGTGGTGTGGTGAGGGTGTGTGGTCTCGTTATCTGTTTTCCTGTTTCTTTTCTTCTTCTTTCTTTTCTTCTTCTTCCTTTTCTTGTTGGTGTTCGGGGTAGTGCGCGCGCAGCCATGCGAGCACGCACGTTATCCCCGAACACCATGTGTTCCCTTGTTGTTTTGTCTTCTCTTCTTCCTGTTCCTTGATCTTCTTCCTCGTCCGCTTTTCCTTTTGTTGGAATGGCGGTGGGTGTTTCACCATGTGTCAGAGTGTTCGGTGGGCATGACGGCGACGGGTAGTCTGTCTCGCTCGTCCTCGTTTTTCTGGTAGTGGCGTGCTCTTCCTTTGCCTCCTCGTCCGTTGCCTCGTCTGCTGTTGCATTTGGCGCAGAGGACTCGTCCGTTGTCCGGGTGATTGGTTCCGCCTAACGAGGCTGGGATTATGTGGTCCGCTTCGGCGCTGTTTGGTTTGCGTTCCCCGTTATTGTTGTATTGGAGTTTTACTCCGCATGCTGGGCAGTGTGTGATGCCTATTTGTTGTGCTCTGGCGAGTACTTGTTTTCTGAATTGTTTGTGTTCGCGTGTGCTTGTTCTGCTCATCGTGTGTTCTCTTCTCTCTTTGCTTTTCTCTCTCGTGTTTGTGTTAGGTGGTGGCGCGTCGCAGCGTCAGCGAGACGAGCGCCTCCACCGTCTAACACTACCCTCCCTGTTCTCTTCTCGTCTTTCTTCTCGTCGCCTTTCTTCTCTTCTCGTCTTGTGGGTTGGCGTGCGTTGTGTAGTGCGCGCGCAGCCATGCGAGCACGCACGTAACACAGCGCACGCCCCCCTTGTGTTCTGGCTTGTCTTATTGGTCGCATGTTGTGTGCCTACCATCACACGTAATGCTTGTTGCATCCATCGCAACACGGCATCTATTGCTTACACCACACACTGTTCGTTGTTAACGATCACCACGCTCACCATTGAACACTAATTACGTTATAACACACGTTCCCTAAATAGACACTGTCTAACAAAAATAGACACTGTCTAACACGACTAGACAGTGTCTAATTCTAGTACTCTTTTAAGAGTATAGGTTGAGCCCAACACAGTGGCGAGCTCTTCGAAAACACCCTGCGGCGCCGACGCTCGCTTGCGTCGCTAGGGCTCCTCAGCGGCTGCGCCGCAGATCGTCTTCGACGATTCGTCTACTCGAGTGTAGCATACGGGACCAAAGTCACCGCAACAAACACTGCCAACAAAGCAACTGCAACAGAGACTATTCGTTGCAATCACAAGGAACACACTGACACAAACCCTTGCTACAAGGGCAGAAAGTGTGACGACACGCACCAACATTGTACTAACACAAACGGGTATTTTCGCCCTAGAACCCCGGTTGCTAGCAAACAACCCACATGCATGGAAAGTTAATGGAAGGTTAACGGAAACTGTGAAAGATCGGCGTGTTGGCGACACCGCACACCACCATCACACACCGCCCTTCTACAGCAGGCGCACCACGACGACAAAAGCCCCACCTCCTCGTCGAAGATGGGGCCTTTGTCGTCCTCAGGGTAGTCAAGTCAGTAAGGCCACGCGAAGCGATACAGCAGAGCGCGCGAATCGGCGACCATCTCCCCGTCGTCGACAGGGACGAGGGCGACCTCGAGGATGGCGTGGGCGAGATAGGCGTCCATGGCGAGACGAGCGAGGCGAGGCCAAATGTTCTCGTCGGCCATCGCGTACTCGTAGGCGTCGTCCCATCCGTCGGGCGTCTCCAGCGGCTCCACCGAGCTGACGCCGCAATCGTCACCCGTCGTGTAGAGGGTCCAGGGGGTGCCGGTGCGGGGAGCGTGGACCCGGTAGATGGCGCCGAACTCGATGGTCTTGAGTGCGGGGTCGTCAGTACGGTGGATGGTGCCCATTTTCTCTTTCCTTCCTGGCTGGTTGGTCTGTTCTGTTGGTATAAGAATGCCCCTTGGGCCTTGGCTAACACAAGACCCAAGGGGGGGGGTGTCCTCTGTCACATCGTGAGGGTGGGGTGGGCGGCTCAGTCGGCTAGATCGGCTTCGACGCGGTCGATCAGCCGCCGCAGCGCGGCGTCGATCCGGGTCGCCGCCTCCTCACCCTCGAAGCCCCTGACGTCATTCGTGGTATCAGTGATGATGATGCGAGCCAGCCGGATGGCATCGTGGACGGGGAGGTCGGCGGTGAAGCGGCGCACCAGCGCACGCGCGTATTGGTAGGCGGCCTCCTCGTGGCTCAGGGCGTAGCGGAGCATGAGGGCCATCGTGGTCTCGGGTTCGAGGGCGGGTGAGATGCACGGAGTAGTTGAGGTATCCATGCCCGTATGGTGACATGGATGCGGGTAGCGGCGCAAGCCCACGGGCGCAGAAGCTCCCATAACCCATTGAGACACATGTCACATGCGTTGAGGGTTGACAGCACCACCCCCGCCGCCATTTCATAGTAGACGCACACACGCCGACGCAAGCGTCGGCACACAGAGAGAGGACACACACAGTGGGCAACACACTAGACGAGGGTGTGCTCATTCGACACATAGACCTGCGCCGGGCCACAAGGTCGTCGGACGACTCCCCGGCCCGGCTCGCAATTATGGTCGAGCACATGGATGGCACGAACTACATGATGAGCGTCGCCGACAAAAAAGAGACACCCGAACATATGACGACACTCCTCGCCGTCGTCAGCCGCGGCGCTGACATGATGTTCCGTGCCCTCGACATTCTCCGCGCTATCGGATACGTGGACACGCTCCCCGTCGCACTATTGGGCAGGCAAATCGTTTTCGGATTGGACCGTGTCACGCTTGAGGTTGAAATTATTGAGCACAGTGACGGCGAGATTGAGTGCGGCATTAGCGTTGCCGGTGTGAATGTGGAGAATGTTGAGGAGATTGGGGGTGTGCTGGAGGAGAACAACATTAACGTCATCTAAGGCGGTATGACAGAGGGCGTCGGGCTGGCATTGTGTCCTCCGTCTCGTGATTGCACGGGCGAGGATGTAACCATGTGTAGTCCACCGCCATCCGCCTTTCATGGTGTTCTGGGGGTGATGGGCTGACGTGTCGTGGACCAACACCCTGGAGTGTGGCGGACGTCTCACCCTCGGGGGGTGGGCAGGCAGGCATCGGCGTCCTAGAGTTAAGGCATCGGGAGCAAGACAACCCAAACCATCACGTAGAAAGAGGAAACATCATGACCATGAGGCATGCGGCACCGAGGCGCGCCAACGTTGCGTCCCGCCGCCCTTTGAAGCGCGGCAACGAAATCATCCTCGCCGCCGTCATCTACCTGACGGCGGCGTGTCTCGCTGTGATCGGGACGCTCGGTGTCGTGGCAGTCGTCTGGACCTTGTGGGGTGCGCTGGGGGTACGGTAACCCCCCCCGCAATTCTGGCAACACAAACACAGAGGAAGAGAAGAGACACGCCATGTTTTACGACGCGCATTTCATTGTCGACGTCACGAATTGGTCGCGGGGCATTTGGTTGGACGGCACAATGCAGATAATGGACGGTGAGGACATTCTTCTGTCCGACCGCCTCGTACCAGCCTACCTCTCCGAGTTTCCGGATGATCGTCGTTCCGCCAATGAGGGGCTGGCTTCCATGCTGGGTATGGCTAAGGTTTACGATCGCATTCTTACCCTGGCCGACGAGCACGGTTTGCATGTTGACGAGGATGAGTTTTCGGCTTTGACAGTGTCGTCTGGCGGGGTGACGATTGGCACCATGATGGTTGCTATGAGGCGAAGTGGCGTCGAGCTGGACGTTGACCCGTTCATTGGGGAGGGCGCGTCGAAGCGCCCCATTTGGGACCACTTTGTGGATGGCATCACTCACGACCCTGTCGTTGAGCATTCCCGCACTCCCGTTGGTGGCACTATTGGGGTAAGGCCAGAGAGGCCGCTCACACATTCAATGCGATTCCACGTTTACATGAATCCGATAGGTGAGATGGCGTTCGTTTCCGGCGAGATCGCGTTGACCGAGGATAATATTGAGACTCTCCACTGGGGGGCCAATGTTGGTGTAGTCCGTGCCGAGGGCGTTGCGGGTAGGGTTCAGGAAATGTTCGACCGTCTTGTTGTGGGCGCTTCGGTCATGGATAGTCTCACTTCAGTGGCGGGCGCTTGTGGTATCACTCTCGCGATGGCGGGGGACTCTTTGATTGTCGCCTATTTCGCTGGTGAGATTATTGGGCAGATTGCTGTGGGCGCGGATGAGAGTGGTGTCGAGTTTATCCCCGGCGTGTTGGATTCCCATGACCGGTCGGACGCCACGAAGAAGGCGTGGGGTTGGTTCTGTGCTCGAATCCGGGAGATTCCTGACAGTGTGATCGTTTGACCCCACCGAAATTCTAACTGACGCGCAGGACAAGTTGAGTGATCTGTGTGATTTGGGGGGGGGTGTGGGGCGGGTAATGGGCTCCGACATTTAACCTTTCGTCTTTCGACGGCAAATAGTAGTATCCATCACAATATTTTGGGAAGAGAGAAGCATTACTATGGCTACAGTTTTCGAAACGGTTATCGCTCAGGCGGTCTGTGAATGGAATAATGATGGGCGCCGCCATGAGTTCAACGTGCATGCGCCTGCACGTAAGATTTACGACGGTGGAATCATCACTATCGGCAGCACTTGCCGTATTGTGGTCGCCGGCGACACTGTGAGGGCGAGGTCCATTAAGAGGAAGAGCGCCGCGATTACTCCGGAGAGTGTTGGTGAGTTTGTTCGTCGTGCTTTGACCGTGGCGGCGGCCCGCGGGAGGGCGGCCGGCAATGAGTGACGCTACTGTCGATAAGGCAGTGTTCGCCTTTCTTGCTAGTTGTGTTGGCGATTTTGCTCAGTGGCCCCAGTGTTCGATTGCCGCTTTGCATGGCAACAATGAAGGTGGCCGTCTTTTTGGGGTTCTGTTCAGGGCGACGGCCAGGAATCCTGACGATAGGACCGTCTTCAGGATTGTTGTCACGAAAGACGATGGGTGGCGGGTTCGTGTTGTTCAGCTGTCTAATCATGTCATTTTGGATGAGCGTGACGCTGACCGTGGCACTATCGTCAGTGCTGTGAATCGCTTCATAGAGATGGCTGGCATGGTGGAAAGGCGGGAGTCATGATTGACGATGAGCTGCGCCCCATTGTGACTGAGTTCATTGTGGAAATGTTCAATGATCCGCGCTGCGAATCCATTCTGTTAGACACGGGCGAGGATGCCATATTGGACAGTGACCTGCCCATCCTTTATTCGGACGTCATCGGGAAACGATACGGGTACACTCTCAACATTGCGGGGGATGAGTATTCGGTGAGCATTCGAGATCGCAACACGAACAGCACAATAACAACGGTAGAGAGAGGAAAAGGAGCATGAGAGTTTCAGGAGTTGATCGCCGAAATCAAGACAAAACTGTGGGAGGACAAATGATCAAGCTATTCGACTGGGAATTCCTGAAGCATGTCGTTGAGATGTGCA
>ERZ773073.137-NODE-137-length-42585-cov-5.415871_pt1 | contig 42585 bp, 45 predicted proteins | sample MGYA00580616_ERZ773073 | MGnify/ENA primary metagenome ERZ773073 (study PRJEB29015, sample SAMEA2737960) | human oral metagenome | biome: human oral; feature: human-associated habitat; material: dental | place: China | collected 2131 ...
GGTGTTTCACAGAGAATATTTGTTTCCCATTCCGTCATTAGCTCTGGTTCCATTTCTAGATGGAAATTCGTCTCTGTATCAGCATCGCGCATAAATTCCATCAATGGACGATGATGCTTCGGTGCACAGTTGAAGGTTCTATCAACAAACTTAACTTGTTTTACCTTATGATCGATAAACCACTGTAGTTCTTTGAGTGTTCTTTCTTGCGGGAAAAAGCGAACTGTATTTTTATTGCCAGATAAACAGTACTGACAAGAGAATGGGCACCCTCGAGAGGATTCATAGTAGATGATTTTATGTTCTAAATCTATCATATCCTCTTCTACATATGGGAATGGTATAGTACTCAGATCTTTTACCTCTACCGTATCAGTAGAGCCCAGGAGTCGGCCAGAAATGTGGCGACCACGTACGCCAGGAATCTGCTCTTCTAAGCCATCCTTGCCAGCGATTAGTGCACTAATAAGTTGATAAAAAGCTTCTTCCCCCTCACCTTGTACGACATAGTCCACAGCAGCACAACGATTTAAGATTTCATCGGCTGTGAAAGACACCTCAGGCCCACCTAAAATAATTTTAATATCTGGTCGCACAGCTTTCACCATGTCTACTATATGTAAAGTCATCTCAATATTCCAGATATAGCAAGCAAAGCCCAATACATCAATATTGCGCTCTGTAATATCGCTAAGAATATGTAAAACAGGCATATTAATAGTATATTCTACTATATCGTATGCCTGTCCGTGAGCCTGCCCATACGCTTTGAGATAACGCAAAGCCAGAGAAGAATGTATAAATTTTGAGTTTAATGTGGATAAAACTACGTTCATAGGTCCCCTTTAAATCATCGAATGGCTCAGCCACCGTCTAGTCATAATATATGTATTTTATCATATATTTTTAGTATTTTCATATATTTAGTTAAATTCCAGTAATAATCATTGTGGCCATGTTTTTACACAAAATGATTATATGCAAAAATCATCAATAATAACATATAAATTTTGACGTTTATTTGACGTCAAAAAAAATAAGGGGTACCGATTGGGTACCCCTTTTGTTGTAATTTACTATTCAATATTATGTTTAGTGGTAAAATTTGCGATTTTTACTTCTAATCTAATTCAGTTAATCGGAATAATTTACCATTCCGGAACAGCATTTCACAGCGATGGTTATTTTCATCGACTAGTGTTGCTTCAAATAAACCTTCTTCCGGAACTTGAATATCTTCTGCGAAATTGTAAGTTTTGTTGTTAAATTCAAATGTCTTTGCCATATTTTCACCTCATTGTAATATTGCGCCGCCAATATCAATATTGTAAGCGTCAATTATCTTTTTCCGTAGTTTCCTAAACTCTTTACCATGACCTTTGAAATGGCATTCAACAGTAGCATGTGCCAGTTCATGATAGATTGTATTTAGTTCTATATCTTTATTATGATTATCCTTACTTAACTCAATCAAGCAAGAGTCATCATTATACCAATATGTTATGCCTAATAGCTTTTTACTTCTTCCGATATATTTATGTATCAACAAATCAGGTTTAAAAGAATATCCCAATGCCTCAATATTGGCTATTGCTTTTAAAAATATATCAGCATACGGCATCATGTCATCGTCAAGATATAGTGTACTAATTTTATCACCCCCATTAACTATCATCTAATAGTTGACTGTTGCAAACCGTGCAACTCGGAGATAATTGGATCACCATTCCTTTACTGTATACAGAACACTACCACCTTCAAAATGCTGTCCGTCAAAGTGTGCTAATACTTCAACTTTGCCTGCTTGATAGCCAATAGTCTCATAGGCTTTACTGTCTAATACCGTTACACCAGCTTTAATCTTATGAGCCTTGTTTAGGTTGATTTTATAAACGTCCACCTTTTGTTTATCCGTATTAGCAACTACTGCGGTTCTATCCGCCTTTTCCGTTGCTGCTTTAGGTAATGCCGGGTCCTCATGTTTGATAGCCCGTTGCGTTTGTTTGGCCGCCTGTTCTACCGTAGGGGCCTGTACATAATATGTGGTTACCGGTTGAGCAGTTTCCATCTTGGAAACAACTTGTTGTGCTTCATCTTTAGTAATATGAATTGCATTAGCCAGTTTTACAGGATCTTTTATTTGCTCCTGTTTTAATAGCACAGGCTTTTTAACTTGATGTGAATTATATATAGATACCCCTACAATAGCTAAAATAATTAAAATTAGCCCCCCTATGAGAATTTTATGTCGTTTTAGGTAACATAATGCCTTAAAAGTCCAAAGGCTCATCATAGACCCCTTTCTTGCATTTCTTGCGAGAACATTTCTAATGCTTGTGCTTTTTCTGCACAAAAACGTTCAACAAGATTTTCACGCAACCAATTTGGATTACCATTATAGTTCCATGGATGTAACTTTCTTTGCTCGTACACGCCATTTATTAAGTCCCAGTCAAACTTAATGTCGTTTACATAAGATAAGTTCCAATCAGGCTCCCAACCCGGAACATATTGCATTGCCTCTTTAAAAAGATTAACAACTTCACCGGGACCATATTGAACGGCCGCAGAAAATACAACATCACGCAATGCTCGGCTATGTTTATTTACATCAAATAATTGATTGGATAATTCCTTACACGCCACATCATAATAAGCATATTTAATGTAGTCGTGCTGCATTTCCATAAAACCGTTAGGATCCACAGTTCCTAGTTCTTGCCATTTGCTAATGAACTCATTGGAGTTAATAGGTCCTGCACTTTGAAGGGCTCTCGCATAATCTTTGTAGAATCCATCTTCTTGACGCAACCCCCAACCAAGAAACGCATCTACACTTCCGCAATTACTTGCTAATTGGTAAGCACCATACGAAATTCCCCCACGGTCCCCCTCGCCTGTTGATACAATAGCTGGGTCCCCATTGCTTTCATACGCAGCACTTAATTTTCCTAGTTCCATTTGTTTTGCTCCTTCCTATTTGATTCACGTCCTCCTAAATAGCCAACGAGCCCGGAGGAAATACTCATGGCCAATTCGTTATAACCATAAAGGACGGCCATTATATTGACCGCCCCTAGGATGAGGATTGTTAATACCTCACGAATGCTAATTTTTTCAATCATTTAATCGCCTCTTTTACAGATTTAATGAATGCTATTAATTGTTGAATTAAACCGATCGCACGTTTGAACCACCTCGATTCTACTAATTCAAGCTCGATCATGTTTTCTACACAAGATGCTAACTCAATTACAATGGGAATGAGATACATTCCGGTGCTTAATAACACATCGATGCGACCTAAGAAAATAAATTCTACATCTGGTAATGTAAGCAAGATAAATGACAATAAGAAAAGCCAAGGATAGGATTTAACCAATTTCTTTGTCATATCAGCCCTTAATTTATTGCTGACAAGGAATCTATGTTTCTTTCCATTGATTTCAACATATCCCCATCCACGCCAAAGTATGGCAAGTATTGTATTGGTCACCGTACAAGGTCTATTCGTTGCGATATTAAAATTGCGCACCTCGACTAAGATGCGCAATATCGTATCAACAAATACCAATATCAAAGTACAAAATATAGCTAATGATATTTGTACAAGTTCATTTTCATTTAATCCCACCATAATAGATGGTGGCGGAGCGAAGATTTCAATCATATGTTCCCTGTCCTTTCAATTACTAAACGCTTAATCCCCTTATCAATGAATTCTTTCCTAGAAATTTGATTGTCAATATTAAACCTAATGAAATCATCATTATTATTGTTCCTATATGTTGTAATTGTGATTTCAATATCTTTAGATGTAGGAATCGTTAATTCATAAGCTTTTTCTGTCATTGCAGTAATTGTTACTCTATATTTACCTTTTGGTAAGTACACATACCATCGGTTAAACTTTTCTACATGCCATGCTTCCCACTTCCATGTATTGAATCCTATAGGGTCATATTGCACATACCCTCTATCTCCATTTGACTTAACAACATTTAATGGCGTTACATTCACTGAAACCCTTGCATAAAAATCTTGGTCATTAAAACGGACACGGATGTAATTACCACCCGTGTCCTTATAATTATCTGTTAAATTGTATGTTTGTATTTGCCCATTAGGTGTCTTGGTTTTGATAACTGCCATTATTCCACCCACAATTCTGCACCGTTTGCAAATAATAAATGTCCATTTAATTTGAATGTAGCAACTCGGCGCCATTCTAACGGAAATTCAGATGAATCATTATCAAACCGTATATACATGTCGTTTGAATTTGCGAAATATAGTTGACACCCTAATACACGATTATCATTAAAATTACTCCAAGGAATAGAAATACATGTGCCCCAACATTTTCTCCCACCAATCATAACCTCGTTAGCCTCACCAACTTTTAGTCCAGTAAATTTTGATGGAGATTTTACAAAATCGTCAGGGTTGTATTTAGGTCCACTAATAATATCTACAACTAAATTACCATTTATGGTATCCCCGCTTTTCTTTACATACGTTTTTTCGGCATCTTCTTTTAACATTAGTTCGCCAGTATTGGTACCGGATATATCGTCCTCAGTTAATACTTTAAAAGTTTTGTTTTTGTTCTTGTCGTAGTAGCCTAACGATGTGCCGAGAAATACGGTACGGTTATCACTCATGCCAAATTCCATACTATTGCCAGTAGACATCTTAACCGCATGATGTGCTGCGCCGTTTGTATCTGTTACTTGCACAGATGTATTATTGGGCATGATAATAGGGCCCTTCATCTTGCCGCCACTCAACCCTAAATAATCAAGATTTTTCAACCGTTGCATATTGATTGAGTTTTCAAAGTCGTAATTTGGGTCGCCAACATATATGTCCACTTGGTGACGTTTGTTAGGCTTTTGAGTAAGCACAGAAAAATAGAACTTGCCATTGTAATACGCAATATCTTCAATTTCAGTTTCACGATTGATTTCAATGATCTGTTTAACCGTCCCAAACGGAGTACATTCAACCAAACTGCCTAGTGTTGCTGACATAATAGCTCCATTGAGCATGAAGGCGCCGTTATTATTCATGTCTGGATAGATATAATCGACTTGGTAAGTCTTCAGCTTTTTGAATTCATCATTATATAGATTGATGGTTCTGACTCTTTGGTTACCAGCGATAGGGACAATGGATACGTATGTTCGTGTAATCGGATCATAGTCAATGTTAAATACCTTTTCTTGTAATGTAATAGTATTTTCGATTGCCATAGTATCGGCATTGATAACCGTCAAATTATTGCCATTTTTAAGCCCATTGGTAATGTAAATCTTATTTGTATACCGATTGTATGTCATGGTATTACAATGCCCTAGACGCTCAGAATCCTTGAATTTATAAGTACCTACTTTTTCAAAAGTATCTGGGTTAAGCTCGTAAAGAATTTGATTAGTACCTTCACCATTGATACAAGCCAATACAAATACATTCTTTTTAGAATTGTAAGTAAACCCTTGACATTGGTTAACTTCTGCATCATACGTAATGTTTTTCACGAATGCTATGTTGGATGCACCTTTTAACATTGGTGTTTCTGTAGGATAATATGGCTTGATGTTGGTATATACACCCATATCCATGACAGAACCTACTGTATTAAAAGTTAAATGTTCAGTCAGTTTATATTGCCCATTTGGCACTAATAAGATTTTATTCTTTAGATTATCATTAGCTCGTTTAAATGCAACCGTATCATCTGCTACACCATCACCAACTGCACCAAAGTCTTTAACCGACACAATACCATTTAGTGATTCTTTTCCAATGTATTTAGCATCAGCTTCTGTTTTAGTTACAATCCCTTTACCGCCGGGAACGGCTATTTCCTCGGCTTTCGATGCTGCTATTTCAGCACGCTTGGCAGCATCTTCCGCCTTTTTAGCATTACCTGTACTTGCGATTTGTTTATTATCGATGTCTGATTTAATCGTGTCTGCTTTAGATATTAAATCATTAATTTGTTTCTTATTCGATTCTGCCTGCGCAGCATATGCTTTCGTATTATCTGCAAGTACTTGGGTTTTCTCAAATGTATCAGCACTTTGAATAAGAGCTGTATTTGCAGTCGCTAATTTATCATCCACCGTTTGAGATAATGCATTAATATTGTCGTTAATAGCTGTTAGCTTTGTTGCATTATCTTGCACTTCATTTGCCTTAGTCTCTGCAGTTAATGCAGCTGCAATTGCTTTTTTAGCCGCCTCAATGGAATTATCGACTATATCACGTGCAACTTGATTTGGATCTTCATCAGCGCCTACACGAATTTGCAATGTGCGATCTAATTGCTCTTTTAATTCTTGTAGAATCAAAATAACTTTATCGCTCATATTTTCAATATGGTTATACGGCCATTTATTAGCAAGTTCTGTTGTTTGTGAAATTGGTGTTTGTCTAAACAATATAACTTTGTAATCAGCCGATAATGGATCGCCAGTACTTGGATATGTCAACGTTTTATTTTTTGCATCATATGCAATATTTCCTGTTTGCTTAAATTGTTTACCATCACTATCTACTAGAATAATTGAAACATCTTTAATGTCGTTAAAATCATATGGCCAAATAAAGACCTTATTCACTCCATCACATTGGTATTGAACAACTGGATTGTTGACTTGTGGAATCACAATATCCCGCCTTTCTTTGTTGCATATAAAGAGGACTACCTGAAATTAGGTAGTCCTTACTTTTATTTTTTCTTCTTTTCCTTTTTAGTTTTTAAGCGTTTATCTAATATGATTGACATAAATACATCTTCAATCTTGGCATCCGTATCAGTTAGCCCTACACGCAACAATGTCCAGAAAGCATCGGTTACGGTATCACTAAAACCAGTTACACGGTTAGAAACCTGACTGAGCGAACGGCCTACATCAACGATATCTTTATTGTCACTTGAGATAGCTTGACCGGTATCCCATAATTTCTCAAAGATACTTAATCCCATTACGGTATTACCTTTATTGTATGGACGTTCTCCTAAAATAAATTTCATACCCATAGTGGCTATATCTCTCACTAACGGAATACCCATAGTGCCTTGTTGTACAAATTCTTCGGCAAAAGACTTGGCGATAGATTCTGGATCATCATCGTCACCATTTGTTAGTGCTTTATAAATCACCATGCCAACCGCTTGTGAAAATACAGACCACCATAGCATTCGTGCAAATTGTGTCCAATCCCCTCTATCTTTACCTGTATACCAACCTTCTGCAATGATATTGTAAAGAGTATTAGCATACGAATAGAATGGTACAAATAATTGTGTTAATGGACTTCTGGCTCTTTGAATAGCTGCCGCGTCCTTTGTATCACCGCTCCCGAATATATCCCGTATTGCTCGGTCACCTGCTTCAATTGCTTGTTGATTAATCCACTCAGTACTTAACCCTTCCTTGGATTGGAGTTCAGCAATCTTTTGATCATAAGCGAATTTCCATACCGGGATAGATAAGGCGAAGTCTGTTTCTGTGAGCAACCGGAATCCCATGTTATTAATTTCATCACGGATTGCAGCACCTTTTTCAAACTTATACCCGCCGATATTCTTGTCATTAATACGGAGCCCCTTTCCTTGGATAGTTAATCCCTTTTTAAGGTCTTTATCCAAAGTTTGAATACGTTCACGCATAAAGATTGATTGTTCTAATACAAAGTCACGAGTATTGTTATAGGTTTCTGTACCGTGGCCATAGAACCCTACACCTGCATGATTAACAGCTCGAAGTACATTACCGGCACCAATACGATAAGCAGCAACAGGAATATTCAAGGTATTCTGAATGGCAACTGATACACGACCAGCCATGATAGCCATAGATGTGTTTCTCTTTAATGCTGTCACAATCTTACCAAATGCATCAAGCTTAGCCGCCTCATCTTTCCAATTATCACGGACCCAAGTCCGTAAAAATTGATAAGAGTTCATGCCGAATTTCTCAACAATATAGTTTTGAAATTCTTTGTTAGCTACTAATCGATTAATATCAGTCACAGCTTTACGCATGGTTATGTGATTGATTGATTCGGTAATAGCATTCGGAATAACGTCAAAGTCTAACAACAATGATTTATCCTTAACTACATCTAACCGTGATTTAGTAGCACTCATACCAGTTCCTAATATCGCATTACTACTAACCATAGTTTTTGCAATATCTTCGACTTCCTTATCAGATATACTTGCATTGACTTCTGGATTATACACAATTGGATAATACTGACCAACGATAGTTCTACCACCAATAGTGAATGTGATACCTTCTTCCTTTTTCAATGGATTACCATAAAGTTCCTCTTGGACTTTGCTACGTTCTTCATAGAATGAATTGATATGATCCCATGTCCGAATAATGAATTCCCAGTCTTTATCAGTCAAGATTTCTTGAAAGGCTTTTTCCATTTCAACTTCAGTTACCTTGGCCGTTTCCATTGCCCGTTGTCTGTTACGTTCTGTACCCCAATTTAATGCTAATGCAATGACTTGCTCTTTGGTTAGATTACGCAATTCCCCAACATCGTACATATGCTTATTTCGGATGTTAAATAATTCACGCTTACCATACACAGAGGATACATCTTTTGCCAATATACGCATGGACACTTCCTTGCGTTCATTAAAGGCTTGTGTTGCACGGCTAATCGGATCATAAATGTATTTCACAGCATCTGGTCCTAATCGACGTAAGAATGTTTCAACCTTGAGCAATGATAAATTGCCTTTATTGATAAGTCCTGCAACAGCTTCCAACCCTGTTTGATTGTTTTGTGCATTAAATACATTTCCATTAACTTTACCAAATGTATCGATTGCTTCCGTTAATATGCCATCTACTGCATCATCAAATGTAATCGATTCACCTTTATCATTAAGAATGGTAGAGCCTTCATAAGCGTTGCGGCCATTCTTATACATGCCTGTCATTAATTCTTCCAGTGTGTTCAACTGACTCATTGTTAGATTTTTAAATGACATAGGTGTTTTACCATAGAATAGTTGTACAATCCATGGGTCAAGGAATGTAATACTTTGGTCACCTAGAATATCCGCATCAGGATCCAATGCATTAATTACCGCATTCATATTAAAGCCGTCTACTGGTTCTAGTCCGTCATACTTGGTAAGCCCCATTTGATAAGCCATATGAGCATAGAAGTATCTCATGTTAGGCTCAATAGCAATAGGATTTTTAGGACGTGTCATTCTATTGAGGTTATCAAGCAGTTTAGTTCTTAATTTTTTAATCCGGAGTGCATTGTCAAACGCAACACGAGCTCTCGCTTGATTTAAGAGTTGTAATTGTTTAGCTTGTAGTGCCTCTTCCAGTTTATTGACCGCCAATGCCCTATCAGCACGCTTACCTTCACGAATAGCTTGGTTTTGATATTTCTTATATTGACTAGCTTGGGATAAGGTCAAATCGCCTAATTCCTGCCTAGCACGGTTCATATAATCACTAATCACACCTACACCACTATCACGAATAGCACGTACATTATTAATACGTTCTTGTAATTGTGCTTTTAGCTTTTCAATACGATCTTGTGCGGAATCGAGTTCTTTTGACACAGCGCCTAATTCTTTAGCTACCTTTTTGTTATCATCAACAATTTGTTTTTCGATTGGTTCTAACTCAGATTCGATTGTTTCTGAATTAGGCTCAAGTCGATTTAATATATCGAGTAGTTCCCAGTTTTTCGCAAGGTCTCGATTGGTTTGTGACTTAATGATTTTAGCTTCCTCTTCGGTTAATTTAATTTGACCATCAGAAGATAGTAACCATTCTTCAGCAATTTCTATATTAGATTTACCAACATGGTTATCTTCTATAAATGCCTGCTCGGCAGATTCCATAGCTTGATTAACAGCTTCATTGAATGTAAAGCCTGTTTGCTCACGTTCAGCAGCTTCTAATTCTTTTAGCGTACTGTATCGAGTATTGGCTAGTGCATCCTTACCAAATGCGTTATAGCGTTGATGGTCTTTATAAATTGAATACTGCTCCATTAAACGCTTTTCAATATCAGCTTGGATAGAATCTTTTTCATCGTTCCATTCTTTGATTGGACGACTTTCCAATTCTTTCATATACCGCTTCATGACACGCTCTTTTGCCATTTCCCCGACGTCGGCAATATGGCCTTGAACCTTTGCTTGCTCAGCTTCATCGAGCTGTTTAAATAACTTGCTAGATTCAAATTGTTCAAGGGCCTGCTCTTTTGTGTAGGCGTCTATATCTTCTTGAGTGGCGATCATACGTGCCATAATGTCTTGAATTTCCTTAGGTGGCAATCCGCCTAGTCGTGTCACCGTACGATAAATACGAGTTAGCCATTTAGAGAACATGCGGAATACACGTTGCAATCCTTTAGTAGGTGCTTTACCTTCACGAAGGTAAGCCTCCCATCCACGAGCAAACTTTTCATGTGCTTTAGTATTATCAGCGCCTTTCGCATCATCCCATTCAGACCACTCTTTCAACTTGTTCCAATCCGTTACAAGTTGCTCTGGGGCGTTTTCCATTTCTGCTAGGTTCTTAATGTCGTCAAAGAATACGTGTCCCATTTCATGTAGGAATGTTGACCGGTCAGCCGTTTTGAAGATTTGAATAAGGCGGTCAGTAGGACTATTAATTTGCGTCATGCCATTAATAGATTGATTGTATTTTTGAATTACTTTAATAGCCTTGTCATTAAACACTACATAGCATCGTCCATCTTGCGCACCAATATAAGTAATACCTTTGACACCATACTCATTAAGATGTACTGACGCTTGCTTTGCACTACCTAGCGCTTTTGATAATGCCAGATAAAAATCTCTACCATTTATACCACTATCATTTAATAGTGCAGAAAAATCTTTTTTATACTTACCCCAATAGCTCTCCCTATATTTTTCTTTAGTCGTACCAAGTTCTACCAAAGCATTAAACCACATGGTATCCAGTTGATTTTTTATATCTTTTATAGTATTTGGGTTTTCTTTTAATGCATTTAAATCGATATTGTATTTTTCGGACAATCTATTTAGGTTTCTTTGTGTAATCGTGTTAAGATCTTCTTTAAGAAATTCATCAAGGTATTTATCTTTGAGTAAACGGTATTCATCATCTAGTTGATTAAACTTACTATCTAACTCATCAATTTCTTTTTTAGCATAATGGTTAAACAAAGGACTATTTGTATATTCATTGATAAATACTTCTTTTTCTTGTTCTGGCAAAGCATTAATTGCTGCGTTTAAATTTTCTTTCGTTTCTTTACTTAAAACATTTAACGATTGTTGCTCATCAATCATTGTTTTAGTATCTGGTATATCAACTTTAAACAATGTGCCTTTATCAACACCATGAATTAAAGATAGTTCACTCCTATATAAATCAGATACTTTTTTATCTTTAGCAAAATATAAACCCCAACCATGAACTTGATTTCCTTCGCCAGTACCGATAGCGCCTAAGTCAAAATCATCAAAATTATGTGGTGAACCATGCCATGCAGCTTGATAGTATTGATAATTATATTGTTTGCGTAGCTTGTCTAAATCGTCTTCGTTTGGTATACTATTGTTAACAATAAACTGTTTAGTAACCGGTTGGGCCATTTGTTGCCTGCTACCCGTTACTAGACGGTTTATTTTTTTTGTATTCGCATATAACAAGTTGCCATTTGCGATTTGTTGATTATACCAATTAATATTACGTCTTGGAGTAATGGTTTTAATTTTATTTATATTCGTTCCATTAGCAGTTTTAGTAAATGTAATGACAACTTGGATGTTCTCACCGCTTGCATTTATATTTGGGTTGCCGTTTTTAGCATACATATCTAATACAAGAATTGCTTCATCAGGAACTGCTTTTTGTGAACGACCATTATAATTTTTAAATACAGCAACTGGATTAGCTATTTTTTTAGGCAATAATTTAATGTCATCAATTGATATTTGATTAGCGTGTTTCCCAGTAATTACTTTATGAATTATGCTCGGATCAATCATGACAGCGCCATCAAGTCCTAACATTTGTAATACGAGTGGAGAATCCATTATTTGAACGGTTCGATTAATTTGTTTTCCGTTCAATTGATCATCAACAACTTGTCCCCAATTCTTTATATCCGTTTCTATTTTTTGCTGCATTTGTAATGGTTGTGCATACCCATTATTATATGCACCGCCGTTCATTTGTACACGAACAGTATTGAAATAATCCATGGCCGTATAGTTACCACGTCCTGCACGTCGCATAATATCTGCCATAACATCAGCATGTTGTGCCATGAGTAAGGCATTAGCTTCCGCCGTATCACGTTGTTTACGGTCTACAGTTTCATCACTCATTATGGATTTAAGTGATTGATATACTTCATAACCAGATTTAGATAATTGCATACGTAAAGCGATATCATTATCTGCAAGTTCAAACAGCTTATCTCGCATAGATTCTAGCGATTCAATTTGTTTGAGCGTATGTTCCATGTCAGCATAATGGGCTCCTGCTTGATTAAGTGCTTCAGGATTATCAGCTAACGCACTTTGCGTACGAGCAAGGCTAGATTGATATGCCATTCGTCTACGTTCTGAATTAGAACGTGGTGGCTTGTTTTCGCCTAACCATGTAGGATTTACACCGCTAGTACGTGCGTTTTCTAAATCGGCATCCATTGCATCGAAATCACTTGTATATTGTTCACGGTACTGTTCAGTAAGTTCCTTGTACACATTGTTAAAGGTTTGTTTAATATGTGTTGGATCCGCAAGAACCACATCGAGCATTTCCTTATCTACATCGGAAACTTCATCAAAGTAGGAACGAATAATATCATTCTTAACACGCTCTGCACGTTTTTCAGTATCATCATTAACAAGGTCTTTCATAGCATGGACTTCTTCTTTTGCACGTTCAAGCGTTTTCATGGAAAGACCACCACGTGTAAAGTAAGAGGATTCTTCCAATGCCTTAACTGTTTCTTCAGATAAACCACCGCTTAATTGAGCATAAGACCCGATAGGTATTTCGATTGGAGCGTCAGCAGTAATTGCTTTGGATACTTCCTCTTGTGTAGTAAGTCCTGCATCTACCATATTACGGATAGCCGCTTGGCCTTCTGTAGTTTCAGCCATTTCATTGACATTTACATAGGCAGTAGACACGCCTATATTATCGCCTTGAGCTTGTACAATTTTTCCATACAACTCAGGGTTTTCTTTTGCCAAATTATTAGCGGCAGCATCGTTTTTTAGGTTTTGCATGATAACATGTCCATTACGGTTTTGTTCTTCCATAACAGCCATATGCTGTTCTTCCGGTGTTAGTTTTTGAAAATCCTTAAAGGCTTTCATGGTACGAGCACCACTGATGCCGCCACCAATTACCCCTAAACCAACTACCGCTGGTAATGCTTGCCACATAGCCTCACCGGCACCGACGAACATATCACCTACGGAATAATTTCCCTCCGGATCATTCGATTTGCGCCATAAGTTATGCTGTAATTTTTCATTGACATCTTGCAGGCCCTCTTCAAATAGTTCTGGAGCGCCCGCCTTAATAGAACTCTTGGCTACCTGTGCCACAGTAACACCAATACCTCTATTGAATGTTTCAGCAGCATTGCTAGTTCCTCTTGAAACTGCACTTGCTAATGCAGACTTAGGCGCGATTTTAGACGCTGCTTTACCAATAGCACGAGTCGCTACAAATTCGATCCCCGCATCAACTGCGGCAAATGACATGGCGTATTTTTTTGCTTCGTCATCAGAATATATACGATTGCCGTTACTGTCTCTTTTATTGATTAATTCAAGATATTTATTGCCAAATGACATTTGATACATTTGTTCTGCCATACCTACTTGTATGCCAGTATTCAAGCCAACTAATGCACCCGGAATAGCACCCTCGCCCCCTACTGGCGCAGTAGCAGCAGCACCAGTAGCTGCACCTAACGCCATACCTTCTGCAGCACGATTTGACCCTTTGATAGCATGTACAGCCATCATATACCCTTGCGCTGCAGTTTCTCCAATTACAGCTTCTAAAATACTACTGCCATCAGATTGTCTATATTTAGATAAATTTTCATCTAAACGATTAATTTCTGCTGTTAATTCAGCAATCTTATTAGGGTCATTTTCTTGAGATAATTTATAACCGGCTTGTGCACGCAAGATTTGGTCATTCATAGACCAAACATTTTGCTGTACCGCATCAAATACACCATGTGTATTATTGATGGATTCGAGATTGCGCAATGCAGTAATAGCTTCGGCAGAACTTTTATAATTTATGGTATTAAGTTCCGGATACATATCACGGATTTCTTGAATCGTTTTACCTCTATCCATTTGTGCAGCAGCCAATTCAGCACGTCTAATGCCTTCTTGGCCACTTGCCATGATTAAATCCGGATTAATACCTAGCTTTTCACCACTATCAATGGCAGACCGGCTCCAATCCTCTTTATTCCATAAATATATTTGTTCTGCACGATGCATAGCCGGTTGCAATATTTCACTAGCCTTATTTACAAAGTTTTCGCTTTGTTCAGGCGTTACATCCGTTTGTGCTAATGCATTGAGACTATTAACGTCAACAGTAGCTTGCGATGGGTCTTTATGTAACCAATCATTAAATCCACTAGCGGCATTACTTATGGCTTTACCGTATGAATTGTCTGTGGTCTCTTGTTGTATAGCACCTTCAAATGGTGTATGTGCTTTGGATTGAATACCGAAAGTACCATTTGTTGCTTGTTCAGGTGTGATTTTATAATTACTCATTATTGCCCTAACCTTTCCGCCAATTCTTCAGGTGTAATCGTATGTTCTTCTCCGCTACTATCTTTATAAACGTAATACGGTTGTCCATCATCACCTGTGGTGTTATATAAACCATACATACCATTAGCAGCCAATTGAGCATTTGTATATTTAACGGCAGCGCCTTTACCGCCAAAGAAATTTGCCATTTTCCCCGCACCCCAGAACTCACCTGTTTTAGTGGATGCAATTGCTTGTTGTGCCACTTCCTCTGCGCCCCATTGAGCCATTTGTGCAGGTGACGGATCATACCCATTCTTTTCTCTGAATTCTTGAACTTTTGGATATACCGCAGCAGATACGCCTTGCCATTCAACACCATCAATTTTCCTACCGGCTAGACTTTCTATGCTACTTTTCATACCTTTCATATTAGGAGAGTATTTGCCAGTACCATTAGCGTACTCATCAAATTCCTTATTAATTTGCGATAATTGTTGAGGATTAAAATATACGCCCATTTGACCGATAAAATCATTTAGATCATCAATGCTTTTAAATTGACCGTTAGCAATAGCTGTTTTCACACCTAGTACATTTACCTCTTTAGCTTGCAATGCTTTAGCGGCCGCTTTATTAACTGCTATTTGCGCTTGATTCAATTGACCTTGCATGGCTCTTGCATATTCAGGATGAGTAGCAGCATAATCCTGCCTAATCTTTAGCGCTGTCACATCAGTTCCACCGTTTTTAGCATCGGCAGCAACCATTTGTTCTACTTCTGCTTTTTGGTTTTCTAGCGCCACAGCTCGACTATGTGCAATTTGTTGCAATTGAGTAGCGACATTACGTTGAATCATTTCTTTACGTTGTTGAGCCTGCGCGGGAGTTTCTGCTTGGGCTTGTCCATTAAATAGACGTGCTTTAACTTCTTGTATGTATTGGCGAACACTAGGTTCATCACCGTTTCCTTGTGGTGCATCCCAAGAATAATGATTACCATCACTATCAATGGCATCCGGTGCGCCGTCCTTCCAACGTTGCCCATTCACAGGCCCCGCATACCATGCAGCAAAGGCGCCTTCGACCCCATATTTCTGTGCATACTCACCTAGCTTAAATGCAGCAACCTTTTTTTGCGCTTCCGGGTCAGACATATCAGCACCCGGGATACCCGCTTGTTCACTCCATTGTGGCCAATTACTCGGTAAGATTTGGAATAACCCATATGCACCTGTTCGACCATTAACTGCGCCAGCATCACCACCGCTTTCCTGTCCCATTACAGCCGCTTTTAAATTTTCGACAGTCGCCTCACCAGTACTGCCCGCAACTTTACCAAATCCACTTTCGAACAATTTATTGGTAACTTTATTCAAAAGGTCTGGATCATACGGGTCAAATTCACCAATGACATCACGAATCGTCTTTTCGTTGCCGGTTGCCAATACCATACTTGCTTTTCGTACTTTTTGCCGATATCCCATAATTTCCTTTTCGTCAATCAATCCGGATTCGGCGACGGCGTTAATCATCTTATTTGCACCGTCTAAATCATCATCAGAGATTTTCTTTTCAATCATGGTAACTGCAGTATCTTGCTGCGCCTTTTTAACTTGAAGATTAATCGTATTATCGTCATATCCAAGATTAGCAAGTTGAGCATGAACGCTACCGCTTATTTGTTGCATAGTTTGTCCAAATGAATCAGGATTGCTGTTTACAACGCCGTTATTAGCGATGTTTTGAATGCTCATATTCAACGCCTTCATGGCACTATCCTCATATTGGCCACGAACATATCGATTAATTGTATTAATTGTATTTATTCTGTCGTTATCAACAATTTTGTTAAATGCATTAATCGAATCTGTCATCTTAAAATGATATTTTCTAAGAATTCCATTTCGTTTGACAGATTCAATCTCGCTGTAATCAGTAGGAATATTTAATGCATTTTCTCCTTTACGGTTCATAAGACCATTTTCAGGGTCATACATAGCCTGATTCATGGCTTCTGTATATTCATTAGCCGCATTTACTACATCTACCAATTCTTTTTGTTTTTGAATTTGTAGCATAGTCGAACCTAAATCACCAATCGCTTTGCCTAAATTTGACAATCCTTGTTGATTACCGCCATATGCCATTTCATTCCCGCTAGCTTGTGTGCCACCTTGGATTGTATTTAATTTTTGAGCTGGATCATAATTAACAAATTTCATATCCTACCTCATTTTGTAATCACGTTTAACAGTCACTACCGGCCCCCTATCTGTATACCCCACAGGGTCACCACCATATGTAGTCTTCATCTTGCCCCCTGCATATTGCTGTTTGAGACTATACATAGATGATGCGGCGCCAAGAATACTACCTACCATTGCCAAATTGCCTTGACGTCGTGCATTCTTAGCGGAAGCACGTGCGGCGCTAGCTTCATTCTGATAGTTCATGCCATTCAAATATTCGTTGTAAATAGCATTATTCTTATTCTGTTCCCAGTTATAGACGTCTTTGTTATATTCATCATAACTGGATGCCATTAACTGTAATGGGGACCCTGCCATTTGCAACCCACCTGCCCCTGCTTCTGCCGCATTCGTGCCGGCTATAAGTTTCATACGATTATCCATCTTGTCACGCTCTTGTAATTGTTGCATGGCAATTTGCTCTTGCTTACGGTCAGATATTCGCTTATTAGCTTCTGCCGCTTGTGCTTGGGCATTGTACATCGAAACTTGCGCTTTGGTTTGTTGATTTTGCGCAATCAATCCTACGCCGGTACTGACTGCGGTTAAGATTGCCGCTGCGGGTAAGCACATATGAAATCCTCCTTCTTGAGAGTAAATAATTCTAAATCACCAACTTTTACAGTTGGATGAATAACGGCCCCAATCGATTCGAGCCATCGTTTCGTTTTAATATTTGTCGTATGAACGTAATTGAATAACCATTCACGAGTTTCTAACCATTCAGCAATAACTTGGTTACTTAACTTGATAAAACGCATCTGCCACCGCATATCGTTTTCTAATACTTTATTGCCAAGGAAGTAAATCCCATACATTCCGTTAACTGGTTCTTTTGCAATCCCATATACGCAAATAGCCACATCGTCTTCTACGACGACATGGCTATCATAATCAGATTTACAAATCTCGGAACAGAAATCCTTGAATGGATATAATCGATTCACCTCTTTGACTTCTATGGCATCTATTGCCCTTAGATTGACTTCTAGGTCTTGAATTAATTTATCTCGCCATGCAGGCTCAATTTCATTAATTTTATAATCCCGGTACATCTCTTAGTCCTCCGCCAATTTCAACGATACGAGTAATTGATAACAAATTAAATGGGAATGGATCGCTATGTTTTATACATATCGATGTATCAGTTGAATAATTTGTCCCCATTTTAGGTAGGATTACCGGCTTATCTCCTGTAAATAACTTATCGGGTGGCAATGTAATATCATCCATTTTGTCAAATGTACGGCCAACTTTACCACCAAACGATTTATACATACGCAATACAACTCTTGATACCGTGGCAACTCGTCCTTGTAAAGTGCCGTCTTGCATTTGCATTTCTACAGATGGAACACGAATTTTAGAGGTAAATGGTAATCCGATTTTGATATTGCTACCACTGACGTTTAATTGTAATAAGCCATCATCTGGAACAACCACATCTGGTTGTTGCTTGCCATCAATTACAACTTGCACAGTTTGACCGCTCAAATGAGGAATGTTAATACTATCAATTGCATTACTCGACTTAAATTCGACATAGCAATCAAGAAATACATTCACATCATCAGAATATAAAGGCACCATACGCTCGATGCATTTCACCTTTTTGCCTTGTAATGTGCGTTCAACAAGCGTATACAAGCTATCTTGTTCACCTTCAGAAACGGATTCACAATATAAATATTTACCATTCGTTACAAAGTGCGACCACCCATACACCTTTTGTTCAGGTATATAGGTTAAGCAGTTAATCTCGCCATCATTTCGGATGTAATAAATAATGCTATCTGGGTCTTGCGCATACGCACTGGTGATAGTGAGATACCCTCTAACACGAGTCTTAACAAATAGCGTTAAATCTTGCCCTGTATAGTTATCAGACTCATAAGAGTAACCCATATCACGAACAGTGCCGCCACGTTCTTGAACGAACACGCATCGATTACCTATGAATTGTGGTTCACACGATAAGGCCCCTCGTTGGGTTTGTGTCTTTAGGTTACAGTTGGTAGGAGTAATAGTCTTATCACCGCTTACAATCCATTCATTACCGCTTGTAAGAATGATTAGATCATTAGCCGGCACTAGATGACGAATCTCATACATCTTGCGGTTAATCACCGGCAAGGTAATCGAGCTATCATCTGTGATAGTGCCTTCCACCTTTTCAACGCCAAAGTTTGGATAGTCACCAGTCCGGCTCATCCAAATATAATTGGGGTTCTTATTGGTAGCCGCTACTACAAATCTATCTTGATAAAACGTACATAACTTAGGATATCCATTGCTACGGCCCCAACTGCCCATTTTCCATTTTGAGGTAGCTTCATTTTCAACAATGCCATTCAAGATATTAATCTTCATTGTTTTAGCATCTACGAATTCTTTAAATTCGATAATGCCCCATGTAGTGTATGGAAGAATTGAAAGGTCAACATTACATTCACCGCTTTTAATATCTGATTGAATACGTAGCTTTGCATTTGGCTCAATTTTGCCAGCATCTGTTACGTTATAGTCATTATTAGAGGAGTATGTACGGTAATCTTTCCAAGTCGTCCCATTATTTGTGGTGATTTGTAGTTTAACTGTACCAGTCCATGTCCCATGCGTTGTAAATTTCCAAGCTAGATCTTGGTCTGTGGAGTAGGATTCTACATTGTAATTAATGTTATTGTACTCATTCCATTTATGAACACCACCCATAAATGACCGTTTTTCTTTTTTCTCTACTACAACACCAGTATTCTTTGTATGAACAGCTGCAACAAAATAGCCTAGTTGTATGACCATGCCGACCATATCCGCATTAAATAGATCTTTGCTAGAACGTACTGTATCGCCCGTTACCGTAACAGTAGAATTAACATCTGTATTAATTGTGTCGTACGGTTGTTCAGTTAACTTGTAGGCTTCAAGTCGCCAATCTGTATCACTATATCGTGATAGCGTTTGAATAGGGTACTTTCCACTACAGATGAACATTACATCGCCTGACTGGCTGCAATTCAAATCAAACAAGATATCGCTAGTAAAAGGAGTAGTAACTTCAATACCGGTGTAAACACCGTAATTCCATACACGAATATATTTGTCGCCAAACTCGAGCATGAATGAATTATTAGTGTTGGTAGTAAATTCAAATAATCGTGTAGGCTTATCACTATATTTAACTTGCCCCACGTATTGGCTACCTTGGCGTTTTGCAACGGCCCCATATGGGCGAATAACCACATTTTCTGCTTCCAATAAGGCACTTTTGTATTGCTCCAAATCAAAGCGACTTGATACATCCGGCGATACCTCGCCAGTTGTAAATGCTAATTGTGAGATATAGATAGGATTACTCATTACCAATCCCTCGCTTTCACATAGCTAGATATATATACTGTATCTTGCTTACGTTCTTTAGCGTTCATTCCTTTAGCTTCTTGAACTGCCGCTTGATACAATTTGTATGCTTGGTCAAACAATCCTCTATCACCAGTCAGTGGCATAGCTAATGCACTAGCCAATTTACATTGCAACATATACAAGGATATTGAATCCCAAACATCTAAGTCAGTCACGTCATATATATAATCAATGAATGCTAGTGGCACATCGCTCACTATGCATTTTTTGTTATTTCCAATATTAAATATGTTGTATTCCGGTTGCGATTCCGCATGGAAGCGATCGCCTTGTGGAATAACACCTAAAATGCGGATACACTTTTCAGGGTACGCATATACATAATTCCACCCGCTCACTTTATGGGCAGATAGTACCAATCTTTCATTTTTGCGAGCAAAATTCCATTCGAATTGTCGCAATACCAACTGTCTAGTTGGGTCATATTGCATACGGCATTGGCGGCCTTGCTCAGTTTCTTCTTCAAATGAATAAAGCAGTCCTGCATTAATTAATGCGAGTGCTTGATTGCAAATATCAGTAGGTGTCATATTTCCCCCTATATGGTAATAGAGGGATGCATAAGCACCCCTCATATTGTCACTTATTCTTCCGTAGCATCGGTTTTCTTTTTGCTTGTTTTCTTAGGCTTTTCGTTGCCAGTATTTTCATCTGGTGGATTTTCATTGCCGGTATTATCACCTTCAGTATTTTCATCTGGTGGATTTTTGTCACCCGGCTCTGTTTCAGGAGGCTGAGTTTCATTGCCCGGTTCTTTGTCTTTAGCCTTAGATTTTGGGTTAAAGATTTTTGTTACTTCATCTTCATTACCAGAGAAAAGCTGTTTAAAATAATCAGGCTCAAATTCCTTAATTTCTTCTTCAGAGAAATCAATACTTTCACCTGCTTGAATTAATCCACGGTTGCCGTGGTACATAGTTTCTTTAGCCGTAAAATTCATAGTTGCACCTTCTTATTTCAAATTAACACCATCTGTTAAGAACGATGTAATAGTAGCAGCAGTCATATTGTTAGCATTAATGCGAATGAACTTTTTCGCACCTGCAGGAAGTCGACCTTTGTATTCTGTACCAGCTTTGGAGTTCTGTGGTAATGTAACACCTGTTAACAATGTGGCATCAGCCATATTTTCCTTATCAGATGTGTATACATTAAATAAAGGAGTCCCTGTAACGTCTTTATCTAAACGAATATACAACCATAAGGCAACGGCAGCATCACCACCGTTACCATTCATCACCACGTCAGAATTGGTGTTTGCAGTAATTTCTTTTTTCCAGAAAAATGTATTTTGTTCATCAATAATCATTGAATTATGTTCCTTTCTTTACGCAATAACACGAGATTCAGTGCTTAACAATGCATCAATTTTGCGAACTGGTACACCGTTTGCACGAGTAACGAGTTTACCCATTTCCATATCTTCAGTGATAGTGGAACCATGTTTTGTATTCTTTTGCAAACGTAAAAATGTACGCAATGTACGGTTCATATACCAAACTGGACGAACACCACCAAGGTTAGGGATACGTTCTTCCGCTTCAATCATTAAGTTGATAAGATCTGCACCGGCTTTAGCATCATTTGTCAATTTCGTAACATCAATATTGGCAATACGAACAACGTTTCTCCAGTCCCGTACAGTCAAACCAACATCATGTTTGAAGTGAGTGCGATATGCTTCAAACATAGAACCATCATCCTTAGTAACAGTAACAACGCCTTTATCTTCTTGGTGTAAACCTGCTGCAGAACCTTCAGGATAAATGCCATGAACGGATAAAGGACCCCAACCAACAAGCCAAATAGACGCCAAGTTACCTGTGCCACCTGCATCAAGAATGTTTTCTGCACTTGCTGCCTTCTTAATATCAAGAGTATTGAATCGAGGAGCCAAGCCAATGAATTTTTCTGGCGTATTTTCATCGCCATAGAAAATTGTACGACATAATTCTTGACCCATAGATTCAACGAATGCTTTATCTTCAGTTGCACGGAAGGATGCTTTATCTTTGGATTTATCAACAAGCGCTTTATCAGTTTGAGAGTAAGCTTCAAGCATACCACAAGTGTCAGTGATTTGACGTGTGGAGGATTTAGACGCTTGAACACCGCCATATAATTTACGCCATGTAACATCTGGTAAACCAGTACGTACAGTTGTTACAAAGCTAGATCCTTGGTTGCATTCGACCATCGTCATATCTTGAATGATTTCTGTCGATTGGTCTAATTGCTCAATAATTTGAGCAACATTACCATTTGGATCCATTCGTTTTTGCAAATCTAAAAGTGTTAAATTTTGAGTTCCAATTGTAGCCATTAATTATTTACCTCATTTCTTAATACATAGATGGATACATTTTTCGTTTTGCTGTTTCTTCATCAGAATTTTGACCGGTTCCAGCTTGTCTTGTACCTTTACCCGGGTCTTCCTGAACCATTTCACCAACTGCCGCAAATACCTTAATCATGTTGATATTGTTGTCGATATGACTATCAACAAGTAATTGACGTAATTCAGGTACCGCTTTAGTTAGTGCTTCAATGCCTTTACCTGCAAGGGCTACAGTTTCATCGAATTTACCGCCTAATTCCTTTTTGGCGTGTTCGTAATCCGCTTGTTGTTTTTCAACGATCGCTTGTTCTTGCTGCTCTTGATAAGCTGTCAAGATGTTTTGTGCGTATTGACTGCCAAATTTGGCTAGCTCAACAGCCTGTTCCTGTGTTGCACCAACTTGGTTAAGTAGCTTGCTAAAATCTGCTGATACAGTTTCATCAAGTTCAGTACCTTCAGGAAATACATCCTTAAAGTCATAAACCGTTGGTTCAGCAGGTGGCGTATTATCACCGCCTAGTACAGATGGATTATTACCTTCACCACTCGGATTAGCAGGTGGTTCAGCAGGTGGCGTAGGATTGTTTTGGTCCGGATTCGCGCCCGGTTCATTGCCAGTCATGTTAGTGTTAGCACCCATATTTTCTTCAGCCATTTTGTTTCTCCTTTTCGACTAAATTATTAAAATATTCTTGTTGCCCGATATATTCGAGCTGCGCTTGGTGGTACTGCTTAACGCCATCGACGCCTAATTTGTTTAGGTCACCATGGAATAACAGCCCTACCTTGCGCTTTCCTTCGTTGAAATATGTTTCACTGTTTCCAGTGAACGATTGCTTTAATATGCCTGAGCGATCCATTAGCCGACAAAAAAACCACCTACCTAGCTCTGTGCTAAGTACGTGGTTAAGCGCTTGCATATCTCGCTCTTGCATATAATCTTTAATTGTTTTCATCTAGACACCGTCCATTCCTAGCCATTGCTGTAATGCAGGATTGCCATCATTGGCGGCGTCTGTTGCTTGTTTTGCTGCACTAGCCATTTGAGGTGCTAATTGTGCAGCCTGAATCAATTGTTGTTGCTGTTCCTGTTCAGCTTGCGCCTGTGCTTGTTGTGCTAAGATTTCTTGATATTCGTCATCTGAACGAATAATCTTAGCCGGAACACCGAGATTTACACCGTATGTATTGGCCGCTTCCTCAAAGTTGAACTTGTTGACGATATTAGGATTAGCTTGTGCCAAACTCATGATGAACGCAAAATACTGTTCGATGTTCACCAAAGAACTCATCTTTTGCGCTTGGGCTAACGGCGAGATATATTCAATCTTCACCTCTTGACCATTTAATTGGTCTAAGAGTTCCTCATCATCAACAGGTGGAAATACACCGGCACGATCTAGTACCGAATACACACGTTCAATGATTGGATTCAAGAACTCAGATAATAGCCGTTCAACCACAGGGCCTAATTGTTGGAGTTTTTCTTGAGTACGTTCCATAACTTCACGAGCCGTCATCTGGCCCTTGTCGATTTGGTCTAACATCAAGAATAAATCAGCACTATAGGCTCTCTTGATTGAATCTTCTGTAACTGCAATCTTGTTTTGAATATCTTGTAAATTGGACTGCACTGCAAACATCGGTTCAACTTTATGTTGCCCCTCAATCTCTGTAATGCCACCCGGATATAAGTTAACCGTGCTAATGACATCAGATGGTGCTTGCATAGGAGGTTTAACGCCCAATTCAACGGCGGTCAGATAGTCAAATTCTAACTTCTGCAGCATTTGTGAATCTGGTTGAGCAAACCATGCGGCACCCTTACCGTAACCATTCAAGTCCATCGACGTATGCCGAGCAATTGGAATTGGCCACTCTTCAAAGCCACCATGATATAACACTTCATCGCTATTGCTACCTTCAACCCAATAAATGGACGAATACGGCATATTGCGACGTCCTAACTTATCCTTACGATCTTTGTTAGGCTCAACCAACCAATTGACTGTGAATGATTGTTGCAAGCTGTTTCCATTGTCGTAAATATTCTTAATGTTATCTGGGCAGTTATCATACCCAAACTGTTCGACAATCTGATCTACTGTCATTTTGTATTTACGACCAAAGACATTTATGGTTTCCTTGCTGTTAGTGCTAATGGCATAGGTCCCAATCGGATACGATGTGAAACGAACACCAGATTCGGAGTCAGCAAATATTCCCATAGGTGCTTGTCCCATGGTTAACTCCATATAGACTTGATGGACTACGCTGTAGAAATTAGATTTAGCAAGAACCGCATACAAGATTTCTTCACGTTCATCCAATAGTTCAGCAACTTGGCTATTCGCTGCTACGTCGATATTCTCCATGGTTAACTTAAACCATTTACGGCTTGGAGGCGTTAAGCCACTCATGACACCACTGGCGAATATCTGACAAGATTCCCAAGCTACAGGATTTAGGATTTTACCGTTGTACGGTTCTGATTGGTCGCCCTCACCGTCAAATTGACCTATAAACGGTAACTGATAGTCACGCAACTGCTTCCACTTATTTACGTATCGTTGCTGCGCATTAAACAGCTGAGAGAATTTCTTTCGTAACTTCGTATAATCACGCCTAACAGGCTTAATACCTTCCGTAGGTTGTCTAGCTAGTAAAGATTCCATTTCCGCCATGCTAGCCTCCTAAAATTGATTTTTGACCACTTCCAGTTGGTCCTAAAATAGTAGATTCAAAGCCACGTTTGAATTTGCGTTTAGTTTCTGCCATTTCCTCACCAGTCTGATTGCTCATATTCGCTTGAACAGTCGGAGCCGGAGCAGGTGGCGTATAGTTAGCAGATGCACCTTTCATACACATCTCAATCCCTCACTTTCTACAATTAAAAAGGATTGTAACTCGTATTAGCTACAATCCTATTGCCTGTTTCGCTTTTTTTAACGACCCGCGCAGCAAAGGTCAAGGCTAATGCATCGCCTTTATTTGGTGATGGCAACCCTCGGTCTTTCATATCTTTTTTGCTTTCAAGCTGAATGCGACCATTTTTATCAATGATCGCTTCAGGTCCTACGATGTCATCATATAGTGCTTGGTCATTAGGTGGAATCGAGCCACCCTCACGAAGCCATTCTTTCATCTGTCCCCACATATACGCCCTCATATTGAGATATACAGGGTCATTACTCTTACCGCCAAACTCAATCAATCGCCATTTGCGCCCTAATTGCTTACCGATAGAATATATCCCTGTACCATATCCCATATCGATGAATACGGCATCAGCTTTGTATTCGTCCTCGAACTGAGCAATCAGTTGAGCCATGCGCCAGTCATCGTCATTCTTAGGAATAGAGGCAAGCGACTTCATATAGTAGCCTTGCCGCATTACTATTTCTAAGGAGTCTGAACCAGTCCACGCAGGATCCACACCAATGATTACAGGCAGATGTTCAAATGCTCCTAGCTTATAAGATTGTTTTTGTGCCTTGTCCGCAATTTCAGTAGAGATAAACTGTAAATCTGATGCGGAAGGGAACACACCACGAACACGAACTTTAAAGAAGTCGGAATCCTCACCGTAAGCATCTAGCCATTCTTCAATCTTCGCTTTATTAGAAATCTTAACAGTCCGGCTATCAATTTGATATGTATTCCAGAACTTTCTATATTTTCTAAAACATTCACGGAACCGTCCGCTATTACGAGTAGGGTTTCCAAAGGCACACCAAATGATTTCAGTGTTAGCATCTGTAAGAGCCCCTTCAGTTACTTCCCAAATGACATCATCAATAGCAGAGGCTTCATCAAATAGAACCAATATCCGATTACCTTGGTTATGTAGACCAGCGAATGATTCAGGGGAATTCTTACTCCAAGGAATGGCATCGATGCGCCATGTCTTTTCATAATCTTTATCGCTACTGAATATAGCTGTGGCTGTGTAGGTAAACAAATCTTTAGCAATAAACATATTGTGCCATTTGCTAAGTTCTGGCCATGTTTTAGTTCTAAGCTGACCTTCCGTATTGGCAGTAACTACACCACGAGTATTCTCATGAGTAGATATTGCAAAATGAATAAGCCATGATATCAATGCTGATTTGCCGATACCATGGCCAGATGCTACCGCCTCTTGAATAGCGGTTTGTAGGTCTTTTCCCTTCTTTAATTGTTCACCGATGTCTTTTAAGATTTGTATTTGCCACTCATCGGGACCTTCCATATTCTCCAATGGCGTCCCAGGCTCTCCCCACGGGTAGGCAAAATATACAAACGCTAACGGATCATGTGTAAGAGCGCCTAATGCCTCAAACAACTCGTCATGTTTTTCCATTAGCTCTCTCCCGTGCAGCTTTCAACTTATCCATAGCAGATACCGTAAGCTCACCTTTAACATCGATATTTTTAGTATCTCTCCATTTCTCAGGATTACGGTTCTTAAGCCAGAATATTTGAGCCGTAACATCTGGAGGTTGCTGTTTCTTTACAACTTTAACGAGTTTCCCATTCTCGTATGTTTTCTCTTCATATTCGTAGCCTATAGCACGTTTATGCAATGCATTTTCGACTTCAAGGTCAATAACTTCCTTCCCTCTTTTAAGGGACTGCAGAAACTGCGGGGAACTCTTTTTCCAATCATATAAAGTTCTAATCGAAATGCCTATATTTTTTGCTATTTGCTCATCAGTAAGGCCATCACGAGCCCAACCTTCTGCACGCAATAAATTATCTGGGTCAGTTAGCCAGTTTTTTCTATTTACTCGCAATGGATCATCACCTCACTTTAATGTATTACCGCCCTTGCGAATCATCTTCCCATTTTTCCTTACACATAATCCGCATGAATTTTTACTAGCGCTTGAATGCGTAATATAGGATTGACATAAGCCATCATAAAATATTTCATTGGCCGTGCATATTCCATTTTTATTATTCAAGCATTTGTGCTTGATGCAGTGTATTTGTGTCATAATTTTCTATAACAAAAAAGGCACATCAATTAAGATGCGCCTTTTTGTGTTTGGTACTCTAAATACTTAGGAGATGAACTCATGTTCTTCCACTTACAATATATCATAGATATAGGGGGCTTAAAAGGTCGGAATTAGCCGATTTAAGCCGATTTTAGGCGGAGTTTATAACCTAATTCAAGAAGAGCCAAATTCTTATATTCTTTTCCTTGCGATTCGCCATATCCCACAAATGCATAAGCCCCTTTAGCAGACATACCATTGATATATTGTTGCATGAGGATAATAGATCCAACAGTATTGGTTAGTGAATCAATCATATGACAAGCATCATCACGTTTGGTAAGTAGTTCATGGATTTGACGTTTGTACCTCATTTCCATATCAAGTAACCGGTTAATATCATCTTCAATACCTGATGGTTCACCCCCATCTACTCGTTCTTTACCATAATTTACGGCACGTAATGACGTGATATCGTTTTTAATGCGTTGGATATTACGCTTTAACGATTTAATCCGTAATGCTGCTTTACTTGCCTCATGCAGGTACTCATATGCCAGTTCACGATATTCTTTTTTGCTAAGTTCTACCATAGGACCACCACACAGACAATATTTAAAACAAACAGGATGATACATATTACCATATCCCGTATTTGTGATCTAATAATTTTCTGTAATTGCATTTTATATGCATCAGAAACCATAAAATATTTTAATGCAGCAGCTTCACGATAAGAGTAATAGGACATTTTAAAAATAACCACGAGGTAAATCGCCAATAGAATGTTTATAACAACCATTTCATTCATGGGTATCACCTGCTAACTTTATACAAGATTTCAACGTATCAGATATTGCGTCTTGTTTTATTTCATCTTGCACGGTATCCCACATTAATTTATTTCTGTTTTCATATATACAGAAGTACTCATTTAAAACATGATGTTTTATTCTGTACACAAATTCTTCTAAAGACATATTTGAATGTTGAAATTCTATTAAACTTACCCTGTGTCCAATGTTCACATCACCAATTTTATATTTGATAATAAAACTATCAAAATCATATTTAATTTTAGGTATAAAAACATCATCAATATGAACAATGGTTAACGCACAGGATAAAAAGCTAATAGTATTACCTATTCCTTCTTCAGATAACATACTATGAATTCTCATACATACCTCTTATGATAGGGCGGATATTTCACCGCCCATATCCTTTACTAAAACAACTGCTTAAACATCATAATTGTCATTCCGATTAATAATGTAAAAATCCAAACAATCATACATATCATCAACACATTAAAAAAGCCATCTTTTTTACACATTAATTTACCGCCCATACATTATTTAATCAAAAATACCAACATCACCAATAAATAAATCAATAACAAAATGCTCATAGCTATTAATCCAATAATGGCCCCACATAGATCAACTTTTTGTTGTAGTCTTATTTTTTCGCTTTCACGTATAATCCTATACATTTATCTCCCTTTTCCTTATGTCACATATTGCTTTTTCATATAAACGGCCAATTTCTTTTGTTACATCGCTAACAAATCTAGCCAATGAATTTGAATCCGATAATCCACGTTCAACAGTCAAGCATATTGGTTCCTGATACTCAAATATTGCCACTTTTGTTTTATAGGAAAATCTTATGTTTCTTTTATGGATACAAATTTCAGGAATAACATCTTCGCTGCCCAAAGGCATTTTAAATAATTTTGCGATTGCTTCACGTTGTTTTTCTTCAAAATCCTTTGCAATTTTCTTAATAACAGTTTCACATTCATCAAATGAATAATTGTTAAAATCTTGTCCAAACCTATTCATATTTGTTCATTCCTTTTTAGTTATCTTCAATACACATAGTTTTCACATTGTTTTAATATATCGTGAATTAATTTTAATGGAATATTGGAACGTGAATTATATCTGCCTCCAACATTACTTAATTGATGCCATTGCAATTTAGCTTTTATATTGTTTTTCATTAACTTCAAATCAATATTGCTGCCAAACTTTGTTGGTTTCTTAACTGGGTAATCATAGTTGTTATAATATGTTAGATTTTCATAAGGAATATCAAACCCTATTACATTTATTATGTATTCCCATATTCGTCCATACGCTGGGTTTTCAATCACGAATACTTTAGGTTGATAACGCTCAATAATTTTTATCGTATTATAAATACACATTTCACCATTAATCCGTGTTAAGAATTGTTTATCATAATTATATTGAACACGATCATATTCAAATTTATTACGAATTGTAAATTTACTATTTTTCTTGATTTCACCAAATAATGAAGTGATGCTATTAGGCTCACGTTTCCAACAAGCATTTCCATTTATCATTGCACTGGCATTACTCCAGCTTTCGCAAGGTGGACTAGCTAGAATAACATCAGGTCTATCTAGCTTATCCAACTGTTCCCATAGTGCGTTAGGTTTATGTAGTGTATTAACTGCAAGGTCTTGGTTGATACACGCATCACCAATGCCTATTGATGTGATCGTGTGTCGCCCCCCCATATTCACGTTGTATTCATCTACCGCTTGACGATAACAGCCGTTGCCATCATCAAATAGCCCCCATATATGCATAAGTTTTATTTATTTACCTTTAATACATACATTTTTAGTTTTGTAGTACACATCAACATATGTTTCATTACGATCACCATTATGTGTTACTTCAATAAATTCTTCGATAGTCCGACCACTAATAATGGCCTTCCAATTCTGCAAGGTTTTACAAAACCAAACAATGAACATATCTTCTAGATTAATAGTTTGATAGCCTAAGTTTTCAATTAATACTTTACGAGCTGCTTCAATTGCTTTTGTTTGTAATTCGTACATGTTTAAATCTCCTTTACTAAATCCGATTTAATGACTTCCATTCACTCAATGTAAAAGTGGAAATACTATGTTTCTTAGCGAACTCAAATTCGCCTTTACAACCCCTGCTTGTCTCCCAATCAGGACATACTACTAAGACATCGCAATGTCCAAGTAGGCTTAAACAAATATCTAACCCTTTTTGATATTCCGGACCGGTTAGATATACATACCCAAAGTTATGAATTGGGGAAATATAGTCATGACTAGCATCATTTAAAACTAAATCTCCCATGATCACATCAATCTTTTTACGATTGCTTTCTTTACCCCCAAATGGATGAGCAACATATACTAATTTTTTCTTCATAGCATCAACCTTTCAACGTTTCAATATGTACCCAAATTCCTGTTACTGGATTCCAATACTTTTCTGTAATTTCACTACAGACTTGAGCATCATCATGCCAGTAATTCAACTTGGTCATACAGTCCTTAAATAATTTAATGAGATTATCTGTATCTGGCCGAGTAGTTTTCCAATGTGGCGCTTTGCAATTCGCTTTACCGAAACACCACTTGGTAACCAATCGAATAGGTCCCTCTAATGGTTCACTAGGAACATGATCAGCTAAACCATCTAAGAATATTTGCTTAGCGTGTTTCAACTTATCAGATTCATAAAAGATAGGCTTACCATGTTGTGTATTCACCTGCTTAGTTTGATGTGTAACAGTGGGAACCTTTTTAAGAGGAATGAAAAATTCAATAATCAATAACCAATCCCCCTTTATTGAGAATTAATTGATAATAATCAATACAATTTTCAAAGCCCTTTTGTAATGTAGGGTTCAACCTAAGGGGAAGAGGTAAGAAAAGGATGATTTTAGAAATCCTTTTCCTTACCCCCTTAGCTTGAATCCACCTTACATTGGGACACAAACAATAACAACATACACTTATATATATAAGAGCGTTTGTTGTTATTATTGTTAACCTAAATATAATTTTATAGATTAACAATCTTCTGGTTTAAACAACTCTCCTTTATCGACATTTAAGATTGGTGTTTCTCTTAAATATCGACGAATAGTCATTTCACTAACTTCCATAATTTCTGCTACCCGTTTAATATCTGCTCTGCCGTTAAATCCATTTTCAGCAGCAGCAATATTAAAGGCATCTACCAATTGCTCTTTTTTCTTTTCTTTAGCAGCTTTTTTGCGTTTATTTATAACATTAGCGCCTTTTTGTTGTGGACTATCAAATTGAGCCATTGCAAGGAACCCGTTTGTATCTACCTTGTGAATAGGGTATTCAAACCATAAATCCACCGGTTTAAACTTAGGATATTCTCGGAGTGTTCCTTCCATTCGCCATGCAGTACATTGGCTAGTATCAATAGGAGCATCTTGGAGTTTATCCTCGTTCATGTTCTCGAGTTCAAGTTCTAAGAGGTCTAACAATGCATCTGGATCACGAGCAAATACACCAGAACCGGATGCACGGTCCATTGACCGCTTACCAGTTTGGCTGCCTTTTGAATGGTGATGACAATAAATGACTGCGCATTTAAGTTCAGTACATACCTTATCAAACTGATTACAGAAATTTGCCATTTGATCAGCACTATTTTCGTCACCTGTAATAACCTTATAGATAGGGTCAATAATGATAGCCTTGTAGTTACGCTTTTGGGCCCTACGAATTAGTTTAGGAGCCAATTGGTCCATTGGTAATGACTTACCACGTAAATTCCAAATGGATATATTTCCAATGTTTGTTGGTTGCTGCTCAAGGGCCTCGTATACATCCTTAAATCGATGCAAGCAGGATGCCCTATCAAGTTCCAAATTGACGTATAAAACTTTACCTTGCGTGCAGTCAAATCCAAACCACGGCTTACCTTCAGCAATGGAAATGCATAATTGAATTAACGCAAATGATTTACCTGCTTTAGATGGTCCAGCAATGAGCATCTTATGTCCTTCACGAAGAATTCCTTCAATTAATGGAGGTGCAAGGTCTGGCATGTTATCCCATAATGCGTCAAGTTCTTCTGGCTCCGGTAAGTCATCATTAACGGATGCGATCCATTCTTCCCATTCCTTATAGTTTTCTTTACCAATATTGGTTGCCATAAGGAATTGGGGCTTACCATCACGCATAACGCCCGGCATTCGAGACAATCGGCTAGGATTACGATTTTTTTTATCTGGTTTAAAACCATTCTTTTGAGCAATGGAATATATAAAGTCAACACGCTTTCTGTATTCCTCATAGGAGTAAGCATCTACTTTAACGATTGCATGAATTGATTTACCACCACTAAATACCATGGCTGCGATTGGTAACTCTAATTGTTCAAGAATGGCTTTTTGTTTTCCGAGTGACATATTGTCAGACTCCAAGAGCATATACCGAAATGCGGTTACATTATCATTTTTAACACCTTTACCATCAATTGGATTAAAGCGAATCCATGCACCCATTTCTTTGTTAAAGCTGCCAAACACATTTTCTAATTGTGTCGTACCGTTAATACCATCTATGATTTGTTGTACCGTGCGGCTATAATTTCCCATCGTAGGGGACTGTTTGCCGTCTGGTAAGGAGAATGTATTAACTACATACCCAACGTATTCCTCTGGCTCAAATAACGTAGTCAGATATGTAACAATATCTTGTTTACGTTGCTCTAAAGGATATGATTTAGGAATATGAACATCAGATTCTTCTATCCAGTTCTTATCAACGACTTGATATTGTTCCGGAGTTGTGGCCAATACCATGGAGTCAAAACTTAATGCCTCATTATTTTCAAGCTTACGTTTTGATGTCCATCCGTTTTCTTTTGCCATTTGAGTGATCGTTGCACCTGTAACAAGTTTTCCAGTATACCGACCAAATGATTCCCATTTAGCAGCACATTCACCTTCATGGAATCGTTCTCCATCATCTGCAGACCATTCTTCCCATATAAACATAGGATAGCCCTCTTGATGGAGAGCAAGTCCTACGTTTAACCATTCCTCATAGGAGCATTGGGCAGGGTCTATATATTCGAGTAATTCTCGTAAATCAATTTTGCTTTCCATGTTTACTCCTTACCATTGAGGAATGAATTCTTCTACAGGTGGCTTGTATGTAGCAGGCACTACACCTTTAGGAATGCGCCAACCACTAGCACTAATACGACTAATCATTTTAGAAGCTTGATTGTTGCTCCATGTTCCTACATTCTTAAATCCTTTGTTTTCAAGGAATCTAATTTGTTTAGGAGTAGACAAGCCTTCTTCACGGCGCTTTTGAAGCCTATCAATAAGCATTGATGCCTTGCCCGCGTCTTCAATACTGTCACCATTAATGCCAAATTGCTCAAGTGTTTTCTTTTGACTATCCGTTATAGATGTCATTTGCCAGCCAAAGGCAGGTACATAATGAGTAAGGTCTTCAGCTTGAATAGAAAACTCGAATTGTAATGGATCAACAAGTTGTGCTTTTTTCTTGCGCATAGCAGCAAGTTCTTTTGCAAGTGCTTCTTCACGTTGAGCCAATACATCAGATTCTGCATCCCTTTCGCATTCTTCGAGGTCCATTCCTTTTTCTTCAAGAATTTCCGTCATGCGCTTGGCCACATCATCTGACTTAGCGATTAAATGAGCCGGTCTACACAATTCGTGACGCTCCACATGCCATAGAAAATCTAAAATTAATAGATGATCTTTACCCGGTGAAAGACGTGTACCACGTCCTATCATTTGACAATACAAGGCACGAGACCGAGTAGGACGTAATACAATAACACAATCAACGCTTGGGCAATCCCATCCTTCCGTGAGCAGCATTGAATTACAAAGTACATTATATTTACCTTCAGCAAATGCTTGTGTAATTTCTGTACGGTCTTGGCTTTTGCCGTTTACTTCTGCTGCTTTAAATCCTCGTTCATTAAGAATTTCACAAAATCGTTGACTGGTAGCAATTAACGGTAAGAACACAACAATTTTTCTATCTCTGTATTCCATTAATTTATTGGCTATTTCTTCTAAGTAAGGTTCTAATACTCTACCGATATCTCCCACAGCAAAATCACCAGTTGAAATCTTAACCGATGAGATATCTAATGTGAGCGGTAAAGTTTGCACCTTAATCTTAGACAAGAACCCCTCTTGAATAGCTTTAGGTAGTGTATATTCAAATGCTAAACTTTCAAATACACGTCCTAAATTTTTCATATCCGAGCGATCTGGTGTAGCCGTTACGCCCAAGACTTTTGCTTGGTCAAAGTAATTTAATATAGCCTGATAGCTACTGGATACAGCATGATGTGCTTCATCAATGATAATGACATCAAAGTACGTTTTACTGAACATTGACAATCGTTTGTCTTTGCATAATGTTTGAACAGAACCAACTATGATGCGGTCCCATTGTCCAAGACATGTATGTTCAGCCTTTTCCATTGCCGTTGTAAGTCCTGACGCACTCATAATTTTGTCAGAAGCTTGCTGTAATAGTTCTTCACGATGCGCAAGGATAAGAACACGCTTACCCCTGCGAACCGCTTCCTCCGCAACTTTGGCAAAACAGATTGTTTTGCCTGTGCCAGTCGGAAGAACCAACAATGTTTTATTAACCGTTTCCCATTCATGCCATATCGAGTTTACAGCTTGCTGTTGATACGGTCTAAGTTTCATTAGAATGCACCGTATCCATTGGTTTGAGCATTAGGGTTTGCAAAGCATTTTTTAATTTCGTTACGAACGCCATTATTGCCATCATTTTTTACATAGCCTTGTTGTGTTAATTCACACATAGCGGATTTACCCATTAATTGGTCAGGGTCCGGATTGTAATTTTCACCTTTTTTAGCTAGTCCTACGGCCATAAATAGTTCTGTAACTTTCCAGATTGTAGATTTCGTATAGAATAAGTTGTGAATCAATTTTGTTTTACCTTGATCACCACCATCTACTTCGAGAGTAATTTGAGCTTGTGGACAAGATGGTAGCTTGCTACCTTCTTTAGGTTCATAAAATTTCTTTGCTACATCTGTGATTACAAATGGATAAGAACCAGCTTCAAGTAATGTGTATTCACGTTCTTCCGCTAAAATAGGTTGGTCAAATGAATATACTTCTTCTGCTTTACCGAATGTTTCAAAATTGCTTTGTGCTGTCATAATAATTAATTTCCTTTCTTAATTGCTTCAACAATATTTGGCCAGAATGGGATAATCCATCCATTAACGAATTCTGGATCATAATTTTCAAATGGTGTACCAGCTGGATACTTACCACGAGCGATTACTACTGATTGAACTTGTTCTAATGTGATACCATCTTTAACCATTAAGTCTTTTAATGGTTTAGGAATAGCCGTTTCAACTAATGGTGTTTCGTTTTTGTTAGTGTTAACATTTTCTTGTGGTGGTGCTGTTATAGGTTGTGTTGTAGTAACTTCCCCAATTTGTGCTTTAGCTGCTTCCGTTACTTCCGGAGCATATTCTTTAGCAGATGCAGCAGCATTTAATTCTGTAGCCGCTGCTGTAGGTAATATGTCATCCGGGATGACGTGGGCAATTTGACTATATTCAAAAGGCATCATATCTGATAATCCATGACGATTTTTAGCATCCCATGCAGGGTTATGAGTAGCGTACATTAAACGCTTACCATTGGTTGCTTTCTTTTTGTTTGTTTGAGTAGTGATGATTTCGTTTTTATAATTGGCAAAAAGTACCATATCCGCCCATTCTTTAATAAGTGGAGACGTTTGACTTCCTGTCTTTTTGCCAAGTTTCAATTCAAATCGATCATATGCGCCTAATTCATCTGGTTGCTCAAATTTCCTAATTTGAGCATGCGCCGTAAGCACAACATTCATACCTGCATTGATAACTTCATCAAGCAGATTTAAGAACCGGCCCATTTCTTCACGGACGAATACATATCCGTTACCATATCCAAAGTCTTCAATACCAGATTTATTATGTTTAGCACAGATGTACTCAACACATAACTGTTCCGCCCAATCAATCGTGTCAATAACTAAAGTCCGATAGAACCCCGGCATTGTTGCAAATTCCTTAACAAAGGAAATAAGCATTTGCCATGATGTAGGCTTATCTGTACGAGCCACATCTAAATGGTCTGTGCTGCCTTCTGTATCAATAAATACAGGAGATGGAAAGTGACTGGCAAAGGTTGTTTTACCAATCCCCTCGACACCATACACAACCACCTTTTGTGCTCGTTTTCGTTTACCTGTTATAATATTCATTAAAATTCACCCCACTCATTTTCAGGTTTAGTATCATTAACTGGTGCCGCCACATTACTGTACTCTTCACCTTTAATGTGTCCATCTTCAATGATGATGGAGCATTCATCTTGGTTATTAGTAACACGAGTGGCAATGACTTGTAGGCCTTCCGATTCAAGCCAAGCCCCAAATTCTTTCATAGTGTCTACATCCATTTGTTCGAGTTTATCCATAAGTACAAATCCACACTTAGGATTTAAAGCTCTAACAATGGCCGTAGCCACTTTTAATTGCTCTGCACCGCTCATGCAGTCCCATTGTCGTTCATTAAAAATAAGAACACCATCTTGAATTGAGAGCCCCGGCAATGGCATTTGTACAGATTCAAGCAATTTATTTTTATCTTCTCTGATGGTTTCAAGTTCACCAGTCAAGTTATCATAATCTGCTTTATAATCAGCGGCTTCCTGCAATGCTCTTGCACGTTCTTGATTAGCACGTACCTTTTGATTAATGGCATCTACATTTTTGATTTGCTCCTCGAGTTCAGCCGTAGATTCATCCTCAAGGTCTTTAGCTGCCGTTGTTGCAATATCATAATCTTCAGCTAATTGCGCTTGCTTAGCTTGTAGTTCTTCGAGTTTCTTTTGCGCTTCATCAACCAAGTTATTTACAGTAACCATTTGAGCTTGAATAGCTGAAACGTTATTACGTTTCTTTTGGTTCTCTGCATTTTTCAATAAGATGGTTTGTTGTTGCTGGATAAGTTCCGATGCGCTAATTGGTTCAAGTGGTACATCATCATAACCGACTAACTCTTTAGCGTACTTATCCTTTTGATTTGCAATTTGCCCTATAGAATGACGTTTTGCATATACCTCTTGGTGTTTACCTTCAAGTTTATTTAACTCGTCTTCTACGCCCAATAATTTTAATAATTCTTGGGCCTTTTCCTTATCGCTCATTTCCATGAACTTAGGAAGGTCTAAGGCTAATTGGCCAATAAATCCATCTAAAATACGTTGACCAGATTTTTTACCTTCTGGATCTACGACTTTTAATGTGCTGCTGTTACCACTTCGAGTTACTACAAGTCCATTAGATAGCTTAACTTCTAATTTAGGTGGGTTGTAGCTTCCATCACGTACCGCACTGGATGGTTCAAATTTTGCACCACCTAGTGTCCAAGCAATGGCATCAAGGATAGATGTTTTCCCTTGTCCATTCTTTCCACCAATAATGGTTAATCCATTAAGGGATGGTTCATATGAAACGGCTTTAACGCGTTTCACATTTTCCAGTTCGAATGAGTTTATTTTTATAGATTCCTTCATGTATTTGCTCCTTATTCTTGAGTACCATCACAAATATTAGTTAGATTTAGGATTTGTTGTTTTTTATTCATTTGTTTTCTCCTTTTCAAATGTATTAAGTAACTCATTTAAGAGAGCCATTCCTTTTTGTTTTTCACACATATCTTTGGTGGCTTCTAAAAATGCTACAAATTGCGTAACATTAAGATTTTTATGTCCAAAGTTATGAGCAGCTGAAACCAAAAGTGCTGCAATTTCTAGTTCCCCACCATTAAATTCATCTTTATTTAAGACAAATTCCATATCATGACCGCCATTATCTTTAGGTGTTAATATGATTTCAATTTTCTTTTGCATGTTTCTTCTCCATGTTATAATTTATTTAGGTTATTTTACCTAGCTCGCTAGCTGTCCAAGGCTAATAGCGGGCTTTTTCTTTTTCGTAAACATCGGCGAAAATCCAAGCAAGTCCGCCAATAATGAATTGTAATAGAAATTGGAGAAATCCAATTCTATCGATTTCAAGGCTCCCCATGGATCCAATAATCCATATGAAAGCCACCCATTTTAAAGCAGTAATCATAACTTCAAATCCCCTCCTACCATAACCAGTAAATCACTGGTTATTTTTCTTATAGTATTTTTAAGGCTTTCGTTTTCTTTAAGTAAGCTATCACGCTCCCTTTCTAACTTCCTGTATTGTAGTGGACTGTATTCATCTACAATCCCTACGAGCGCATTAACTTCTTTTTTGTTAAAGCGGACGCCCGGAAGTCCTTTTACTTCACGTAGGATGCCACGTTCCCTAAGATTGTTGACGCTGCTTTCACTGCATTGAAGCAGTTCTGCAACATCCTTTATTGTGTAGACTATGGGTTCCATTAATTTTTATCTTCATAAATAACTCTGGTATGAGAGCTTATTAAAGGATGCCGTGCGTCACGTTCACTAATAAACGCTTCATTATCACGAATAGTTACTTCACGATAATTTCTATCTCTAGTCGCTTTATTCTTTAAAAGTGCAGTAATCACTTTAATAGGCCCTTGTAAACGTTCTTCAAAAGTTTGTTCAAAACTTGCGGATTCTATTGATTGTTTGGAATCTGGATATTTTTGATCTAGTACTTCATATTGTCTGATTAAATCCGGAAGTATCTGCGTTGGTGTAGAGCCATCTGTCATCAAAGTTAATATGTATTTTTTAAGTTCTGTTTTAATTTCGTGCATGATTTTCTCCTTTTAAAAATTATGGGTTCCATACTGGAATTCTTGATTCAATTTTTGCCATTCTATCTGCTTCACGACATTTTTTAATTTTGCCGTGGATAGACTTTCTAAATAATCTGCTTGTATGTCGTTTAGCAAAGTATTCTCTAATAAGTTTCCGCCAGTATTCAGCATACTTAGCGTTGCGACCAGCCCAACCGAATACAGTTGATGTGTTTCCATAGACTTTGTTAGCTACTAACAAGTCTTTTTGATTTTGTACTAACATGGTTCATCTCCTTTGTATTATTTTTTTTAATATTATTGATGTGATTTTAAATCACTATACTTTTTAAAAAAAATAGACTTAACCTCAAGGTTTGATAAATGTAAGATTTCTGTTAATTTTGCAATTTCAGATGCCGTAAATTCGGTTACTCCATTGATTTTTTTGTATAGCGTGTATCTTGTAATATTAAGCTGAATTGCTATCCACGAGATACGAAATCCTTTTTCAATAATCACGTCTTTTAAACTCTTCATCTATTCACCCCCTTTTATAACGTGATTTTTAATCACACCTATAATATACCCTAAGGGTGATTATGTGTCAACAATAAATTACAAAAATGTTGATTTTTTTTCACATATATAATATATTTACTTTGTAAGGGGCATTAAAAAGAAAGGTAAAACCTATGAAACTATATGCCAATATCAAAGCTTTACGAGAAAAATTAGAACTATCACAAGAAGAATTAGCTCGTCAAGTAGGATATAAAGATAGAACAAGCATTGCTAAAATTGAAGCTGGGAAAATTGATATACCACAATCTAAAATTTATGCATTTGCAAAAGCCTTGCATGTTTCTCCAGAAGAGTTAATGGGCTTAAATAATGATTCATATTATATAGATCCTGAAGTAGCGGAATACGCCAATAAATTAAAGGATAATCCAGACATGCGATTGTTGTTTGATGCAGCTGAAGACATGTCAAAAGATGATATTGATTTTGTTGTTAATTTAATTGAGGGATTAAAGAAACGTGAGGGAAAGTAGAATGAAGAAGTTATTAATATTAATTTATATATTATTTATTCCTTTATCATGTAATGCAATTTCTTTAAATGAATTGCGTAATAATCCAAATCAGTATACATTAGTGTATTCAGACCAAACGCATGAAGCGTATGTTGATAATTCAACGATTGTTGTATCAAGATATAATCCGCCATATTATGCTATTAACACTACTGTATATTCTATATGGTACGATGAAAACAATATTGTAGAAGCGAATCAGACTTCTTTTTTTAATTATGATAGAAGTTTAAAAATGCTAGCACTAAAATTTGGAGAAGTTAATGATTTAGCAAGAGAATTTACAAATGATAATGGGGTAAAGTTTAAAATAAATACTTTAATTCGGTATGATTTAAATGGAAATAAAATTTCTTCTATATCTTCTTTCCCATTTGGGAAATCCCCTTCTGGTAAAGCGCCTGTATATTCTCCGAGTTACGAAGTTGCAATGTATATATTTCATAAATCATATAATATGTATTTTAACGAACCTTTATCTAATTAATTCTATCAGGGGAGAGTGTTGTTATGTCTATTAACTTGATCTATACGCAATTAAAGAAAACACAAACAGCAGTAGTACGTCTTAATGAAGATGGCAGTCATTCTATACTGGTTAATTTAAATAAGCCTTTTGATGCTCAACGAGTTAGTGTACTACACGAATTAGGACATATTAAACACGATGACTTTCATTCTAAGGAACATATCAATTTAATAGAACGGATCGCTCATGATAGAGAATTAGATGAAGATATAGATGAGGAATTCTTTTATCACGTGGTTAATAGCAAGGATGTGTAACCATGCAATACAACTTTACCATTCGCAAGAAAGACAAAGGCTATCAAATTATTGTTAGCTATAAAGACGGTATAAAATGGAGGCAAAAATCCAAACAGGGTTTTGCTACTCAAAGAGAAGCAAAGCTTTATGGACAAAAGATTATTGATGAATTAAAAAAGACTGTCACCAATCCGCTTGATGACAGTCTAAAAGATATAACGCTTATTCAGTTTTATCAGATTTACATTCGGGAAAAGATTAATATATCCGCCAATTCAGTACTGATATACAATAATATCATGGAGAAATATTGTGAGCCCTTACATGACAGAAGAATGCGTGATATTACCCATTCCGATATTTTTACATTGATTTCTAATTTGTCAAAATCAGCGGCAAGTAAAAATTTGTGTATTGTATTACTACGTGCCGTTTTTAATTATGCTATCAATCCATATCGGTTAATTCGCAATAATCCATGTGCCGCCATTAAGAGATATCGTAAACAAAGTACACGATCAATCACAACAATTCCAATAGAAGATATGGACATGCTTTTACATAATATTGAACATAGTCACCCAACGTATTATTTGTTATGCAATATAGCAAGATATACAGGTGCGAGGTATGGTGAGATTATAGCATTACAATGGTCTGATATAGACTTTGACAATAATACTATATCAATTTCTAAGCAATGGGCACAATGTGAACGTAATAAATATAACTTTAAATTACCAAAAAGTAAAAATAGTATTCGTATAATTCCTATTCCGCCTATACTTTCTAATTTATTAAAACAGCATCAATGTAACGGATCGGATAGATTATTTCCATTTCGCACTAGTCGAAGCAGTCAATTAAATGAACTAATTCAACGGTTTCTTCCCGGAAAATCAATTCATATGTTTAGACATACATACGCTACTACATTATTAGGCAATAATGTAGACATACAGACTGTTGCCAGTTTACTTGGAGATAATATAAATACGGTTATTAAAACATATATCCATTATTCAGATGAAATGAGAAAAAATGCTGCGGATAACGTGGCAAATATTTTTGGTTAATTATTTTTGACGATTATATGACGAAAATCTATAGAGCCCTATTTATCAATGTATTCTATAGCTTTATTTTATAATATATGTATTATACCATTAAAAGAGACTAAATATAATAGAAATAATGGCACCCACTAAAATAACAACAGATGCGACAGTGAGAATGATACTGCCAAAGAATACAAC
>ERZ773073.142-NODE-142-length-41395-cov-13.919690_pt1 | contig 41395 bp, 53 predicted proteins | sample MGYA00580616_ERZ773073 | MGnify/ENA primary metagenome ERZ773073 (study PRJEB29015, sample SAMEA2737960) | human oral metagenome | biome: human oral; feature: human-associated habitat; material: dental | place: China | collected 2131 ...
TTGACGGCTGCCAGCTTTTGGGCGTTATCCTCTTTGTAGCTCTCGAATGTTACGGCGGCGTTGATGTTGATGTTCCGAGAGATCATATTGATCGCCTCCGGGGTTTGCGTGATAAGAGAGGCGATCGTCTTCCCATTCGCCAGCTGCGCGGAGGCGTAAAGGGCATTGCCCTCGGCCCTCGAGATGAAGCCAGCCGTCTGCAGGCGGTAGATCTTATCGTCGGCCGTGGATTGGCGGCTCAGGAGGTTGTTCACGTTCTGCTGCGTCTGTTGCTGGAAGGCGTCCAGCTGAGCCTTCGTGCCGCCCAGCTGCGTGTTGAACTTGCCGACCTCGCCCTTGATCTGATCCGAAACGACCTGTAGCTCCGTCTTGGTGGCGTAGTCCGAATTGCCTTTGATCTTGATGTTGCCGCTGATCACGCCCTCGTCCAGATCGAAGTACGTCAGGCCGTCGGCCGACTGTATGCGGCCCGTCTTGATGAACCGACCGTTGATCATCGTAAAGCCATACATGGGCTGAAAGGCGCGCGCCTTCTTCTCTTTGTCCACGGAGTTGATGATGCCGATCCAGAAATGGTAATAGGCCGGATCTTTCTCCACCGGGATCTGCTCCAGCGTGAAGAGGATCACACCGCCCGTGCCCGCGCGCTGGCATTTGGCATAGACGTAATACGGCTTCGAGGCATCGGAGAGCGTCGCCAGACCGTCGGCCAGCGTCCAGGAGCGGGCCTTGGCCTCGTCAATGGTGTAATGCGTCAGCACGCCGCCCTGCACACGGATGGCGTTCGGGTTGCCCTGATAGTTGGGCTCGAAGACGGTGTTCGTCAGCCCGAACTGCATGGACTTGGCGCCTACCGAGAGGGCGATCGTATCGATGGACTGCGGCCGGATCTTTTCCGTGTAATAGTTTCCCTCGGGATCGAAGACGGCGGCCATCACCTCTCGCGAGCGGCGCCAATTGGCACGCGCCGTGGCGGGGTCTTTGATGTTATTCATACGGATGATCTTGTCCGTCTCGATCTGGTCGGAGATGATGCGGTTGATGATCGACGTGGTGACCGTGTCCGAGAGTGTCAGCTGGTAGTTGTACGGCTGCAGTAGATCGCGGGTGAAGGATTGCACCCGGACGGACTTCTTGATGGCCAGGGCCTCGTCCTCGACCGGGATATAGTCCCCCACGGAGAAGACGTGCGTCTCCACGCCAATGCCGGCGAGCGAGCGCAGGAAGTCGGGCGCCACCGTGAGGCCATACTGCACCTTGGGCTGGCTGTTCTGATCGTAATACTTATTGCCGGCCTCCTCCAGTTCCTTCTCCGCGGCGTCCACCACGGCCTGCGGGGGCGCGATGTCCAAGAGGCTGTATTCATCCCCCACGCCGATGCGGAAGGCGGCGGAAGTCTTCGAGGGGAACGTCTCCCCGCGGTCGTCCTTGAAGGCCTTCAGGGTGAAGGTCTTTGTGGCGTGGTCATACTTAGCCACTTCAAACTCATAGCCCGAGAGGTTGCCAGAGTTGAAGTGCACCTTGGCCGATGTGCCCGGCAGTAGGTAGGTGGTCTTCGTCTCTTCCTTGCCGTCGGCGTCTTTCGAGGTGACCTTTTCCGAGAGGTCGAACGCCATAGCCGAATCGGTAAACACCAGCTCCGAGGCGGCGTCCACGGCCGTTACTCGGCCTTTTTGCTTGGGGTAGATGTCTTCGAAGTATTTCGTGGCCTCCCAGATGCCAAAGCGCCACGAGGCGTCCGTCTTTTCGATGCACGATTCGCCCTTCTTCTTGCCCGGCAGGCAGAGGCGCTGGGCGCGATAGCGGGCGGTGATGTTGCGCGTGGAGCCGTAGACCTTCAGGCGGGTGATGATGTTGGCCGACGAGACGTTCTGCCGCTCCAGGGCGTACAGGCCTTTGCCGCGGCCGTAGCGGAAGGTGAAGGGGAACGTCTGCCCCACCTTCTTGAAGTGGATCGTGCGCACGCCGCCGGCCTGAGCGATCTCGAACTCGGTCTCGAACTCCTTGCAGAGGCGTTGCAGCACGGCTAGACAGTTGTCCGTCTCGCCAAAGGTCAGCGTCCGATCGGCGGCCGTCTCGGGGCATTCGCCCAGCGCCCACTGCCCGGCGAAGACGCGGCTGGCGTTCGAGATGAGCACCGTGGCAAAGCGTCGGAGGTCGCCCGTGAGTGCGTCGCCCTGCACGTCCTGCAGCTTATTGCTGGTCGTGTCGATGGTCAGGTCGTACGTCACGCGCAGCAAGTCGTACTGCGCGCCCTCCATCTCCACCTCGTAGGTGTAGAGCCTTTCGCCCTGCTTCTGTACGGCGGGCAAGCGGTTGAGGCGATAGGTGCGCCCGTAGACATTCATCACGTCGCCGATCTCGAAGGCGATCGGGCGGACACTCTCCACGGTGAGCGTCACCACGTCCTCTCCCAGTAGGGCAATCTTCTGCGTGCCCCGCGTGACGGTCGAGAGCTGCCCCGGAGTGCGATTCATCAGGTCAATGGATGGCTTAACACCGAGCTCATTCAGGATAAAACTCATAGTTTCTTTTGCTTTTTATGGGGGTTGAGGTTGTTTCAAATAGGAGGGGGAGGTTACCCCTTCAGCCAAGCGAAGGGTCGGCGATAGGTGAGGTAGTCCAGCTCATCCTGATGGCCATAAGCCTCGCGCTCGAATCGGATGGCGCGATAGGCGGCCGTGGCATCCTTCAGACACGCCCACCGCCAGAGCCATTCGGCAAGGTAGAGGAGATAGAAGCCCATATAGCCCGTCTCGCGCATCTGGGCCGTGTGGATAGCCTCGTGCCTGAGGATACGATCGGAGACCGGCTCAAACTCTCTGCGGGCAAAGACGCGCCCAAAGAGATTAATCGCCGTAAAGCCTCGGAAAGGGATAAGGCCGTTGTAGATGACTTTCATCCGTTAGCCTCCACCTCTTTTGGCTTTTCCGATTGATCGGCGGCCTCGAGGTCACGAATGACGGAATAGCGATAGCCTGAAGCTCTCATGGCGGCCGTGAGCATGTCAAATTCGCCGTCGGCAAGCTCCGTAATCTCCCCGGTGGGGGCGTTGAAGATCTTACGCGCAAGTGTGTCTTGCTCGAGCGTAGCGGCGTGCTGAAAGACAATGTTCCCAAACTCAGAGCGCGTGTCGCGCGTCTGAAATACGCCGAGCTCCATTTCGATGTTTACGTTACTGAAATCGATTCTTTTCATCTGTCGTTTGAGGTTTATGTGTTGAACTGTTTATGCGTTGTGTGTAGTAGGCTTTACACCGTAGGCTCAGGCTCGATGATAGTCACTTTGAAGGTGCCCACGTTTCGGCCGTCAACAAACGTCTTTACAATATCCGATATGGCGGACGTGTAGACCTGCCCGGTGTAGACCGTGCTGCCATCAATAGCAACCGAAAAGGAAACCGTGACCGTGACACCCAGCAGAGCCTTTGTGAAGGCTGTAAAGCGCGTGACAAGTTCAGCGGCCGAATCTGTCACGATGAAGCAATCCAGTGAGATCGTGCGTGCCTCATAGACGGGCGCCTCGAGGTCTGGCAGATAGCCGTTGTGATCCGGATATTCGTACGTCTTTGGCTTCTTACGTGTAGGGGCTCCGAGGAAGCCGCCGCCGTTGGAAACATAGACGCCGTACGCCTCGAAAGGAGTACCGTTGTATTGATAGCTGACTTTCATGGCGGCAAAAGTATTTCCGAGGGTTCGTGAGGTCAGTCAGAAAAACTTCAGTATGTCTCTTTATGCTTCTCGATGATCTTTATCTGCCCCGTAGATCCGGGAGCAATGGTGACGCGCGCACCGCCGTAACGGTTGACGCAGATCTTGGCTACGTCGCTCGCCGAAACGGTCACCTCCGAGCGGTCGAAAGCATCTACCATCACAAAGGCGTGATCATCGGCCGTAATAGAGAGGCGTGCGTCGTGCTTAGCGAAAACCTCCGTGACGGCATAGCCGCTCACATGAATGTTGCCGCGAGTCTCACCCAGTGCTACGCAGCGCTTGGGGTTGATAAGATTTACGCGATCGTCGAGGTAGATGCCATGCGTTTCCATCGTGCCCTTGAAGTGAGCGCGTATGAAGTCGTTATCCGGATAATCATTCGATAGACAGAAGTCAATACCACGGACGTACATGTCGAGCATGGTGTCTTTGTCATTGAGCGCCATCAGATCGCGATACCATTCATCGCAGATTCCTTTCCGGCGCGCCTCACGCGCGAGGGCTTTTGCAAGTGGATCCATATAAAGGGGGTTTGAGTGGTAAAACGTGAAATTTCAAAGTGTCCCGAGCTGCTGTTTAAGACCTTCAGCTATAAGACCCATCTCTTCCTGCAGATCATCTGGGAAACCATACGTGCTGCCCGTGATCACATCATAGCCGCGTGCCTCCACATAGAGAGCATAACGCGCACCGGCCACGATAACCGCAATAACGACCCGTTCGCCGGCCTCCGAGGCGACACGGCGAGCGTAAGCCAGTCCCTCGGATACGCCCTCGGAGCCCTTTTCGCCGCCCTCGCTCTCGAAGTAATTGTACACCTCTCGGCCGCGATGAAAGACCACACATCCGATCGAGGATCGCAGTTTGTGTGTCTGGTCTTTGTAGGTGTTTGTCTGCTTAGCGCGGCGCACCATTTTCAGGGCGGCTACTTTGTAGGCCTCTACGATGGCCTCTTCCACAGCATCGACTCTGGCATACACGGCGCGACGGATAGCATCCGGATCAAAAGAAGGGGTTACAGGCATAGCGAGTTAAAGTGTCGGTTCGAAGGCGGATGTGTAGACGCTGCGGGCGTCTTCGGCCTGTAGTTTCTCATAGGTAGCCTGCGGATTCATCGAAACGCCCGCCTTTTCGATCGATTCCTCCTGCGAGACTACGGGCTTGTTGCCATTCGCCGTCAGCCAATAGTTCAGTTCGTCGATCTCATTCGTCAGCATGTAAGGAGTGATCTCGGGGGTGATTTCCATCTCCTCGGCCACGGTGGCCAACGGCGGTGAAAAGAGGCCGATGTAAGCCTTGATGATGTTGGCGCGGCGTTGCAGATAGTCGTCGAAGATCTCCCGTTTGTCCTGCACCTTCAGATGTGCATCCATGAATAGCAGCTTCAGGGCGATGCCGGAAACGGCGCCGATACCCTTCACGGAATCGAAAGAGATGTCGGGCGTTTGCGTCAAGGTGTAGATCATTTTGAGGATCGTCTCGATCTCCAGACGCACCGATTCGGGGGCGTGCGCCCACGAGACGTAATTCATCGTCGACCCCTCATCGCCCTCAATGATGGCCCCGGCCTCGCCCTTCTTGCTAAAGCCTTGAATATGCCCCGTGATAAAGAGCTTCGGGGAGGCGTGGTAATCGTTCGTATCGGCGAAGTTCGACAGCAGCGTCTCGAGTCGCGCTATGAGAGAGTTCACGATCGCCGTTTCCGTCTCGTCCTGCCGTGCGTACACCACGGGGATTTTCCCAATCGCCACAGCGCGGGGGTATCCCTCGGAGGGCGTCCACCCGTTGTCGCCACTCTGCCACATATAATGCGCATCGGCGGTGTAGGTCTCGAAGAAGTCCACCGTGTTCCCCTCATCGTCTTTGCGGGCAAAGCTGCGAGAGAAAGCCACCATGTCGCCCGTCTCATCGAAATAAGGGTAAAGCGTGTCCCCGTTCGCGGGAGAGAACACGGCGCAGCGCAGCTTGAATCGAGAGGGGAAGCCGTAACGGTTGGACTCCGCCTCGACCTCCACCGGATACCACAGTTCGGCGCACTCCTTATATCCAAACACACTGCGCGCCACACGGCGGTTTATCGAGTTGCATTTCACCTCGCGCAGGATGCGACCAAAGGCGCGCATGACGGCCTGCTGCTGCTCCGACTCGGTATCTGTATTGTAGGCCGGATCGTTGCCGAAAAGGAACGACACGGCGCGCTTGATGATGAGCTGCTGTATGGCGAGGCTAATGCGCGCCACGGGCTCGGGGCGTGTCGTCCCCTTGCTGCCCCCCGGCACATCGGAGGTCACCTGTAGGCCGTTCGACTCATCCGAATCAGAGACAGCCACACGTTTGTCGGGGCGCTTCGTCCGATCGTTCACGTCGTGTTTCTCGGGGTCGATGGCTTTGCGGGCGGCCTCCACGTCAGGCAGCGGCGCGTTGCGCCCCTTCTTCAGGGTGTCGATTACATCAGAGGGTGTGCTCTGGCTGAAAATTTCTTTGAGAGTCATAGTATTGAGCGTGTTTTGAGTTGAATGAAGTCTGTAGGGAGGATTAAGAGGCCGTCAGTAACCAAAGAGGCCAGCCACGGCGGAAGCAGAAGACGCTTTGCGGCGAAACTCTACCGTTCCCGTCAGGGCGTCCGGAGCATCGTCGTGCGCGTTCGTACCCATCTTGAGGTATCCCGTCAACGCGCCGGCAAACTCCGGGAAGCGGCGCTGCCATCCGAGGGGCATGTAGGTGAGATTCTGCACGGCAGCCGAATGTGTGAAGATGCGCACGGCCTTGTTTTGCGATTGATGGAACCACTTGAAGTGCGTGCGATCGTTGCCCATGCGCCGGCATTGCTGCTCCACAGCGCGGGCATATCCGCGGCCGCCGTTGTTCGACTCCACGACGCACTCCAAGACGGAATGCCGAGAGAGCATCTCAGCCAGCGCCGGCTCGGTGTACTCCATCGGGCGCTGCGTGTAAAGCACGTCCACGATGTAGTTGCCCGTCTCCGTCTCATCGTAGACGATGGCGCAGAGGAAGTCGGCGCCCGTGTCTGCCGTGTCTACGTAGGCCTTGCGGGTGACGCGCTCCGCGGCGGGGCGGTATTCGTATTCCTGGAATCCGCGGTCGTACATCAGTCCCTCGCTGGGCTTCGGGTCTTGCTGATAGAGCGAGTCGAACACGTGAGGATTGCGGGCGCGAATGGTTTGCAGCTTTTCCAGCGAGTGACGCTCCGGCCAAAGCGCCTCCCCCTCCTGACGGGGGTCGGCCTCGGTGGGTGCGCCGATCTTGATAGCCGGATAAACCACCACCTCCCACCCGCGGGGATTCGTCACCGGATCATAGGCGCCTTGCTCTCGGAGCAACTTGCCGGCCAGATCATCCTCATGCCAGCGGGTAAAGACGATCAGCTGCCTGGAGTGATTGTGCAGACGCGTTTCGGCAACGGTGTCGTACCAGTCGGAGATGTTCTCTCGCACCCGTGGCGACCACGCCTCTTTGGCGTCTTTGTAGATGTCATCCATGATCAGCAGGTCGACCGGGTCACCTGTCAACGGCCCGCCCACGCCCACGGTCTTGAAGCTGCCCGCCCGGCCGACGATCTCGCACTCATCGGCATTGCGCACCCACGCCCGCGCCACGGTGGTGACGTTGGTCGAGTTGAGACTCGTGGCGGGGAAGATGCGGCGGTATTCCTCCGTGTCGATGATGCGCTGTATCTCCCGGTTGAACTTTCGCGCCTTCGTAGCGCTGTACGACACGATGGCGATCTTCGCGTCCGGGTTCTGCCCCAGCACGAAGGCGGGCAGGCGACGGGTGGAGCCTTCGCTTTTCCCATGTTGTGGGGGCACAAAGACCATCAGCCGGTCTATGTCGCCGCGGGCGAAGTCCGTCAGGCGGGCGTAGTAGCGGCGATGGAACTCAGCCGGGTCGAAGTTGGGCATCGTGGCCTCGGTGAAACTCAGCAGATCCGTGCGTGCTTTCCGCGTCAGGCTCTCGGAGAGCATCACGTAGTACGCTTCACGGTCTGCGCGTGTCATTGCGACTCACCCTCCCCCAGTTTCTTTTGCAGCGTCCGGATGCGAGCGTTCAGCTCCTCATCCGAAAGGCCGGCGAAGAGGTCTCGCCCGTCCTTGCCGGTCACCTCCGTATTCATGCGATTCTTCCAATGCTCGGGGTCACGATTGCAAAGCGTGAAGATGATGGCCGCGGCCGAGGGCGGTATGTGCTTCTTGATCTTCACGTGCTCTTTCACGCGAGTGATCGCTTTACCCTCAGCGTCACGCTTTCCGGTGTCGACAGCGATGGTGCGCTCCTCGGTCACATCGTAACCAGTCAGGAGGCGGTAAATGGATTGATTCGCCACCTCCCCGATACGATCGTAGGCCGCTTGCCGCGCTTTGTTGACAGCGTCGGCGAAGTCGGCCTTATGCTTAACCCACTCATAGAAAGTGTCTTTGTGGATATGTACATTCCGACAGACGCTTTGCACGGTCTCCCCCTCCTCGAGGCGTTGGCAGATCTGCTCGGCGATGTCTTTGTTATAGCGTGCCATACTTCCGAGGGTGTTTCACGTTTTCTTGAATTGTTCGGAGATGATCTTGGGGACGGCCGCGTTCCAGTTGATACTGTGATGCAGGCGACGGTGTTTCGTTCCCATCATCCGAATGCAGGCACAGGCGGGAGCATACATGACGGTGTAGAACGACTTTACGTATGTGCCACTATCAAGGTAGATATCTGTCATGCCGCCGGCGGATTGCTGCGTGCTGACCTGATTCAATGCCACATGTGGGACCTGAAGAAACAGTGAACCGCGGCTGCCCAGTACGACATACGTGTTCACGTCTTCATTGATCTTTCCGAAGAAGCGAAAGGGCTGTTCGGTGTCGCAGATGAAAGAGTTCATCGCCTTCCTTTTGAGGATCTCGCCCTGTACGAGGTTATTCTCTTTGCCTCCCATAAAGTCTCCACGCTGCGCCATTGCTACGGTTAGGGCACCGACGTTATTCTTGAAATCAATCAGCGTGTCGAACACCTTATCCAAGGTGCGGATGCCACACTGCTTCAGTTCGCCCTCCCGGGTGTAGGTGTAGGAAAACTCTTGATAATCGTCGTCCAGCTCGATAAAGTAGCGATAGCCACGCTCTCGGGCGATCTGAAAAGCTACGTTGCGGGCATAGATGATAGCGCGGCGGTCTTGAAAGTTGTCCCCCTCGTCAATCTGTGCGGCCACGGCCTTCTTGTCGAAGACGTAGACGTCTGGGAACTTCTTCTTGTATTCTTCCAGCGTGGCGTCTTCATTGTCTACCACCACTATAATGTCCCCGGTATAGCCACGCTTTCGCAGTGTATCGTATGTGTAGACCTTGTCCGGCCGGCCGTGCGTGAGGATCAATGCAACAAAGCTGTTATTCATCTGGTACGTCCTCCTCCCTGAGCGCGGCCAGCTCAGATTTAAGTTTCACATAGCCCAATTCCACGGCGCGGTCAAAGTCTATAATCACCAGTGCAGAGTCTTCCATTAGGCGCTGCGTCTCTTTGTTCGCATGCGCATAAAACTCTGCGATTCGGCCGTAATCGAAGACGATATGACGAGCGGCGGCGATACGCAGAAAGGCTTTCGTTTCGATGTCTACACCCTCAGCAGCAGCGATGTCTTCCATCAGATGTTTGTAGGCGGTCGAGTCATAGAGTTCCTGTGCCAAGGGGCATTCACCCTTAGGTGTGTATATGGGTGACTCTATCTTTTTCGTGTAGGTGTTATCCTCGCCGGCTTCGCTGCCGCCATCTCCTAAAGCCTGCCCACCGCCTCCGAATTGGTTTTCGGAAACCTCCACGGCAAACTCCCATGCGTCGAGTGTTTCGGGCGAAAAGTCTTCCACGACGATTTCAGTATCGAATACAGATGTGTCCGAGGCGTGGTTATCAGCAAAGGCAAGTAGACGCCGACGTTCGTCAGCCGTGCCCAGGTCGGTGCGTTTGACGGCGATCAGTTCCCGCCCGTCGGTTTCTATGACGCGCACGGGAAGACCCAAAGCCTGCGCCTCTTCATAGACGCCATTGCCGGCGATAATGCAATCCTCTTTATCGATCACAATAGACCGCCCGGCGCCAAGATCCTCGAGGCTCTTGCGGATCACACGCTTGTTGGCGTCTGGATGTAGACGGTAATTGCGTGGGTCGGCCTTGATAGTTGTAGCTTTTTTCATCGAGATGTTTGTTTCCCTGTGTTGTTTTATGGGCGCAAAGGTAGAGTGGGCACCTCGTGAGGGCAATGTGTTCCACGCCGTCCGAAAAAAAAACGCCGTCTCTGTTGCCCATCGTGACGATAAGGCCCACGTAGCTTTGCGGCGTCATAAAGTTTAATCGAGTTTTACTTGTTCGATCGAGATGTAGGAGGAGGCGCGTCATGGTATATTTTCTTGCTGTTTCACTCTAACAAACAAAACAGAGTCTCGCTCATACATTGCCCTGAAAAGGGTATACCGATCGGGAGAGGAGGGGTTGCGACGTGATGTCGGGGCCTCTTTTTTTTTGTGTGTTAACGGTCGACATAGAATCGACAAGACCTCCGGATACAATCTATATACAGTTAGTAGTCAGCTATTAGCAAGAGAATCCATGTTCGTTTTGGGAGCAGGGGGTCGTGGGTTCGAATCCCGCTACCCCGACAATGAGGGAAAGCCTCTTAAATGCTTAGTATTAGAGCATTTAGGGGGCTTTCTTCATATCCGGATGAAATGATACCTCTTTTCCCCGCAGGGCCGTTTTCGGGTATTATGGGGTACTTTTGTGTCGCAGTAATCGACAAATAATCGACAAGAATCGAGCAAGAACGGAGACTTATGACCATACGAGTGACCACTATCGGGAAGTATAAACGACCAGACGGCACGGTGCCCATCTACCTCTCTTTTGCGGGGCACGGGAAGACCGCCTTCCACGGGCTGGGTGTCTATGTCCTCCCCTCGGAGTTCGACAAGGAGACGGGTACCGTGCGGACAGTCGACAGGCGGCGTAAGGCGGACTTTGCGCGGTACAACCTTTTGATTCAGGCCGAGCTTACACGTGCCCGCAACCTCTTGCTCTCGCTTCAGCTCGCCGGGAAGGCGGGCAGCATTCTGCCGGCGCGTTTCAAGGCGCTGTTTGCCGCCGGTGAGACCGATGGCGAGGGTGGCACGTTTACAGACTATTTCAAATCATTCATCGAGAAGAAGGCGGGGCGCACGAGGGAGATCTATCAGAACACGCTCGATAAGATTATCAGACTACACGGCGACGATGTGCCTTTTGATGCCGTCAATCACTCATGGCTCGAAAACTTCGACCGCAGTATGCGCACGTCCGATATATGCAACGGGCGTGGGAAGGTGCTACGTACCGGTCTGGCCACGAACGCCCGCGCGATCCATCTGCGAAACATTCGGGCGGTATTCAACAAGGCCATCGATGAGGAGGTGATCGGGCTGGAGCTGTACCCCTTTCGGCGTTTCAAGATCGAAAAGGAGCGCACCCGCAAACGGGCGGTCTCTCTCACCCAGCTGCGCGCCCTCTTTGATTACTCGTGCGAGACCGTAGCCGAGGAGTGGGCCGTGGACATGGCGCGGCTGATCTTCTACCTGATCGGGATCAACACCGTGGACCTTTTCAACCTCGAGGAATACGACGGGGAATATATCCACTACCGGCGCGCCAAAACAGGGACGCTTTACAGTATCAAAGTGGAGCCAGAGGCGGCCGCGCTGCTCGAGAAGTACCGCGGGCGGGAGCATCTGCTCAACTTCCGAGAGCGTTTCAAGCATTTGGAATCATTCAAGGCCAAAATCAACAAGACGCTGAAAGGCATCGCGTCGAAGGATCCCCGCATCCCGGTGATGACCTCTTACACCTTTCGCCACACGTGGGCCACGCTGGCGGCCGAACTGGATATCCCCAAGGAGACGATCGCCGCCGGGCTGGGGCACGCGCAGAACGCGACCGTGACGGACGTCTATATCGACTTCAACCGTAAGAAGGTGGACGCAGCCAACCGCCGCGTGCTGGACTACGTGGCCGGTGGCGAATAGACGCCCATGCGCACCGTGCGGCAGGCTGTGACGAACCGTGCGCCATACTTTTGCCGGCGTTCAAACAAAGACAGAGACATGAAAGTACTTGAAATCCTCCTAACCGCGCTCGCAGCTATGTCGCTCACATGGTTTATCCCCTCCTTTGTCTTGCTCCATTTCTACAAACGGATCAATACGACCAGCGAGAAAATAATCGAGATAAAAGATCAGCTCATAGCGAGAAACGAGAGAGAGATTGCACAGCTAAAGAGTGATCTGTTAGCCACCAAGAAAAAGGTGTCTGACCTTCTCAATGATACCCAATGCCCCCAGAACGCCTCCGATGATAGTTCCAAGAACTCCAAGGATAACCGCCAGCCGCTTCCATGAGCTGAGCTTTCTGTTAGCTTCTTTGAGCTCTATATCCAGTTGCAAATTCTTCTTTTGTAGGCGTTCCACCTCCGTCTTTAATGGCGGATCGAGGTTGGGATTCTCTTTCATATAGGCGGATCCATCTGGTGTAAGCCAAGCGGCCACGACGCCATCCTCCGAGAAATGGGCTACGGCCATCTTCAGCTCTTGCAGACGATTTAGGTGTGCCTCCAGCACATCCTTATCAAACTGCTGTTCCAGCTCCTCTGGCTTTTTGTTCTTGGAGAGCGCTTGGAGCAATTGCTTCTCCGTTTCTGAAAACTCATATCGTTCCATTATTCTTTGATTTCATGTTTGTGTGACCGGGCGGCCGTGTAGGGTGAGATCTACGTGGTCGCCCGGCGTGTTTTTGTGGGGGACGTGTACCCGAAAGCGCCGTTTGTTGCCCCTATCGAGGCCGACGTGTACCCGAAACCAGTGAAACGCGCCTCGTTTGGGAGCAAAATCCTGTTTTTGACGTGAAATGAGGGTCGCCCGAGACCTAAATCCTGTTTTTGGCGCGAAATGACCCTCGCCGCGGGCTTAAATTCCATTTTTAGCCCAATCCGAGGCACATTTTAGACTCCAAATCAGTTTTTAGCCCAAAACGAGGGTCGCCGCAGGCTCAAATTCCGTTTTTGGTCTCGGGCGAGGGTCATTTCGAGACTCCCCGGGGTCACACGCCGGCCGGGGCGAGCTCAGCCGAATGGCGGCGGGGGGAATGGGCCTGCTTAGCCTCCAGCCCTTGAACCCCGGTCAGCCGGACGGCCTTTGCGCCCTTTTCGCGCGTGAGGCGCACCCAGTCCTCTTCATAACCCTTTTGCACGCGCATCCAAAAGTCAGCCGAGATGTCGGTCGCCCTTTCAAGCGCGGCAGCCACGGCGAGCGTAATGTCCTCCCGGCCTTCTACGATCCGCCGGACGGACACCTCGGGGATGCCGCCGAGGGCGGCCAGTTCGGCGGCCGCAACGCCCTTCTCCTCCATCCAATCTTTGACCAGTGCGCCCGGGTGCACGGCCACAGGCATAAGGAATTTCTTCTTCGCTTCCATATCGGTTTATTTATGATAGTCTACAATCTCTGTTATTGTTAGCGTGGGGGCGATGATCTCTTTGAGCACCATCTCCCCACTGGCACCGGGCACGAAGACAAGCCGGAGGCCGCCTTGCAGCCTGCAAGCCCATTGCCCCTTACGGCCTGCGGTGAGCGGGTGGAAGTGCCCGGCCTGCTTGGAGAGCTCTTCCAAGTCTTTGGCCTTTTCCATCTGCATAAGCCTTATAGCAAGTATGTCCGCACACCGCGCGCCGTACTTTTTTACGGCTCTCTCCGGCGAGGTGCAGAGCTTCTCTATCTGGCTGTTGGCAAAGAGGATTTCCATTCAAGGGGGAAGAGCTAATCTTCAGGTAATGACAATGCCTCTGTGTGATCTATTATCCTCGTTATGACAGATACAAATTCATTTATCCCGTCTGGTTGATCGTAGATCTCAACGTCTGCAGTCTGATCAAACTCGAACAGTATCGCCTTCCTATTTGCCTGATGTATGATTACTCCGTTTTTGTACAGGTTGTAGTATATGATTGCATCGATTTTTATCGCCTTTGTAACATTGCGTTGGGCTCCAATAAATAGTATTCGCTTATTTGTAAGGAACAGCCTCCCTATGTCTGTGGGTGAGAAATTGACAGCATCGCTTCCAACCACGTTATAGGATCCGGCTCTCAATACACCATAGGACCAGCGGACACCGGAGTAGGTGAGGTTTAGACGCGTGCGTTTCTCTTCATGCAGGGTCACTACATTGATCCGGTGATATATGATTTCATCATCCGGCAGATTAAGCCCATATCGCATTTTATCAACTTCCATCAAGGGCAAGTATCTCAACCCGTACCTGCGATCAACCGTATAAGCATAACTGTTGAAAAGATTAGAGTCTGCACTGCCTTTCAAAAACGGTTTCCGATCATCTATGAGTGCTGCGTCTTTACTATATGCAATATCTTTCGGCATACCACACGCTACGTATATATCGAGTATGCGTACGGAGCTATTATTTTGATATAGGCTTGCCGCCGTATTAATCCAATCCTGCGCCGTACCGTAAAAATACCCTTTAGACTCTTGCACCGATAGGGCCGATATGCACTTGTTGTAGATGGCGGAATCACTCAACAATGAGCCTTTAGCTAATTGAATTTCTTCTTCGTTCAGCTTCCGTGAGTTTGTTACGGCAATATTGTATCTCTCTATTATGGCCTTTTTCTCTTCATGGATCTTACCCGACCCGTCAGGATACCCTTTCGCATCCATATCAACATACCAATCTAATATTGGCATGAAGGCTTCTTTTTGAGATACAATCTCTCTCACATCTGTAGATGTTTCAATTGTTGAGAGGGCATACTCTAGCAACTTTCGTTTTACACGGTCTTGCACGATTGCAATCTCCCATTCATCCGGATTGTTTTTCCAATACTGTTTCTGCTCGTATTTCTTGCCACCAAACAGCTTTCCAAAGACTCCCATAATTAACCTCTATCGAAATCTATATCATCAATGTTGCCAGCAACGACCGTTACTATTTGTAGTCATACGGGAACATCTATGTCCCTTCTTTGTTCTTCCACTGCATTGCACCGAGGTCGTTCGTTGGGAACCGATATTCCTACTGCTATTGCTAACCTTATTGCTTTTACTATAGTCGCGACCAAATGTATTCTCTCTTTTTTCTTTAGTAGTTTGAAACTGTCTTGGTTTTGCTGAGACATTGATAGTTATACTATCTATCAATGAGGGATCGCCTTTTGATTTAACGTAAATGATAGCCGTACCTTCATTTTGTGCATAAACTCGTCCGCCCTCGTGAATTAATAACACGTATTTGTTCGAGGTTAACCACTCAAGATCAGATGGCAAATCTGTCCCTTCAGGAATACTCTTTACAGTAAGGTTACAATACCTTCCCACTGTTACATCTAAATTCCCTTCTCTGATACGGATCGATTCAACTTTATGCTTTTCGTATGGATCCGCGTACATCTTGCTGCATGCTGCGGCCACAAGCGCGATAAGCGCCAATAGTAAATACTTCTTCATCTTCTTACTTATATAAATAGTTCTATGTGTTCGTTTTGTCTCGTTGTATGCCTTAGCGCCGGTTACTGAATACGACCGTGTTGCCGATGGTCATAGCCACGTAGCCCAGCACGAGGGAGATGTGACGAATTGAAGCCACAGGAATGCTAAACGGCGGGTGCACAAGGCTGCCGTCTTCATACTTTTCCGTGTTGGTGCTTTCGGCTATGAGCACATCGGGGGTGCGTCCACGGCGCAGACGCTTCGTGACGCGGTACTCGTCTGTTTCGACTACGTAGTCACGCCCGGGAATGATGTAGGATGGATCGAAGATCTCCCTCAAGATAAGTATACAGCCGGATGGATATTCGTCCATGCTGTCTTCGTAGTGGCGTATGGCGGACGTGGCGCCGCGAAACCAATCGCCGGCGTCGATATACTCAGCCGTACTCCCGTAGTAGGTATCCACATCGGCATCGCCATTGAGGCGGCCGCCCATCGTCTGGACGCTATCGAAGAAAGGAATCAGGTTGCGGCCTTTGGGTGGGGTCTCATCAAAAGATGTATCAATGAGAGAGACGCTGTCGTCTACTCCCCGCCGAGCGTCGGTCATTTCTCCCTCGCCAGACATGATCCATGCGCGGGAGATGCCAAAGGCGCGAGAGATGCCGAAAAGCGTTGCGTCTGACGGGGTACCACCGGGAGCCATTTCAGCCGCAAAGGTGGCGGGCTTTACGTGGATCTTTTCGGCGAAGTCATCTGCCGTGAGGCCGTGATCCTGCATGACGCCCCGAATGCGTCGTTGCATAGGGCTTTCGCCACCGGACGCCGTCTCACTGTTGCGCAGCATCTCGCCTTCGCCGGTCTCAAGCCATTCTATATTCACAGAATAATCTTTCTCGAGCACCCTTTTGATAGAATCAGACACCTTTATTCCAGCCTTCTTTCTATAAACATCCGACAAGCTGCCTTGTTTTATGCCCAAAGCGCCTGCAAATGCAGCCTGATTCTTGAACCCAAGGACAGTCTGTAATTCCTTTAATCGCTCATTCTCGCACATAACTAAGTCGTTTTTAAGCATGAAACAGTCTTTAACCGTGACGAGCAAAGAATATTCTATCAAAATGCTTGCTGTTTATAGATCGATCTATATCTTTGCGCCATGATTTGATACAAAAGTAGAGAAATAAACAAGTAAAGAATATGGCAACGGTAATAATCAACAGCAAGGAAGACGCCGACATGGTAACGGCAGGCATGACAGAGGTAACAGTGGATGTGTTCTACGACGTGGTGGGGCCTTTGGATGTGATCTTTCAAGATGGGCGATACATACACACATCGCTTTTTGTAGAGCGCTACGGCGTTGAACCGGTAGGCGTTGTAAGGACTTACCCCGAAGAGTACGAGAGAGGCTTTTGGAAAAAGAGATACTTCCTAAGCAAGAGCTACCTCCCCGAGACCAAGAAAGGCAACCGCAAACGCAAAAGATGAAACCAACCCTGCAGGAGGGCGTGGAGAGGTGAAAGCCCCCACCCCTTCCACACGGCCGGGGCAAGAAATAGCAACACACAAACGGAAAACAGAAAGATGGAAAAGCATTTCAAGCTGACAGAGGAGACGATCGAGTGGCAGGTGCGCCTCATCACGGAACTGATCAGAGCGCGATTTGACAAAGAGTAAACACACAAAACGATATGGAGTACAGAGAAAAGTATTTGACACAAGCAGAGAAAGACGAGCGCGTTTACACCTACTTCCAAAAGAAGCTGGTTGAGGGGGCAAACGTCACCCGCGCCACGTATGATGCAATGACGGCCTTCGGATTCAGGACGCCTCAAACGATGTATAACATCCGTCGGCGCGTAGAGAGCCGTCGGGCTGCAGCCGATAGGAAGGCCGCAAAGGCGTAAGAAAGGAGGACACAGACGATGGCAACAACAACGAAAATCAACGGGCGGGCGGAGCGCCGACAGGCGGCGGCCGTGACCAAAGAGTGGTACAGCGAGCGCGAGGCGGCGATCTACACGGGCGTCTCGGTGGAGACGCTCAAACGGATGCGACAGGCAGGCGTGGTGCGCTACGGCGTGCGCCGCGATGGCCGCGGCATTACCTACAGGCGGGGCGACTTAGACCGGGTCATGGAGCGTGAGTTCATCTTCAACGAGGCCCTGCCGGTGGACCCGAACGCGGGTCTGATCACCCTGGGGCAAGGACGGAGGACACGGCTATGAAGACCTTCATCGACGAAGCGCGTTACCTCTTCTTGGAGTCCACGGGCTGGTCACGCCTCACGTGGCGCGACCGCTGGGTGGCGGTCTACTTCGCCCTCTCGCTCTGCGCCGTGTGCATCATCAAAGAGGCCCCCGTGTGGATCTGGATCGCCGTGGCCGTGAACTTCATGAACGCCGCGCGCATGGTACGCCGGATCGATCTGCCGGAGCTCTCCGACGGCGACGGCGAACCGGAATCCCCATCGAACGACAGCAAGCACGACAACAACGACCTCCCCGGCGCTCAGCCTCCCGCGGCAGCTTCGGCGGCGTAACACAACACACAACAGTAATTACACACTAAACACAATCAAGAAATGGAAACCGAGAAAGTAAACACAGGCGAAGCGGCGCCTGACAAAGATTTTTTAGACAGAGTAGACGAAATAGCAGATGAACTGCGAGACATGGCGCAGAAGGACCGTAAAAACAGGTTCGTTTTACTGATCGCTGGAGATGGGGACCTTACAACAAGACTCCTCCAAGGCCATGCAGGTCGTCTTACAAACATCTCGGGGCGGTCTTTGGCGGCAGATGAAGAGGGGCGCGAAGTCATGCTTGGAATCATTATTAGCTGGTTGGGATCGATAGACCAACGCTTCGCATTGGGTATTGCAAAAGCGCTCTATGAGAGTGTTAAACAGGCATCAAAAGAAGAGGCGTCCCGCCCGAAGGCAGAGGCGTAAAGACTAATCACCCACTAAACACGAATACAACAATGAAAAGGATAACGATTGAGGAGCTGCACCTGCGGAACTTCCGCGGTGCGCGAGGCGTCCGGGTCAGCTTCACGGCGGGGACGAACATCGTCAGCGGCGATAATGGCACGGGCAAGTCTACCCTGATGGACGCCTTCCTCTGGCTGCTTTTCGGCAAGGACGCGGAGGAGCGGAAGGACTGCGAAGTCAAACGCATCGAGGCCGGCGAGAGGCTCCGACAGACGGACGCCACGGTGGAATGCCGCCTCGACGTGGACGGCCAACAGAACACCCTGCGGCGCTCCCTCCGGGAGGTGTGGAGCAAGCCACGCGGTGCCACAGAGCCCGTCTTCAAAGGCAACGAGACGGAGTACACGATCAACGATGTGCCCAAAAAGATGAGCGAGTTCGACGCCTGGGTGGCGGAGCATCTGGCGCCCGCGGATGTCTTCCGTTTGCTCACCGACGCCGGCTGCTTCCCCCGCCTGAGGTGGGAGAAACAGCGCGAGAAGCTCTTTGAGCTGGCCGGCGGCGTGGACGAAGAGGCCGTGCGGGACGGTGTGGACGGCCTCGCGGATCTTCTCGCACGCCTCTCGGACAAGTCGCTCGAGGATTACAAGCGGGAGCTGGCCGCCCGCAAACGAAAGCTGCGGAAGGCGCTCGACGAGATCACGCCGCGCACCGATCAGACGCGCCTGATGATCCCCACCACCGACGCCCGCGACGTCTGGGAGCGCCGACTGGCCGAGGCCGACCAAAAGCTGGCCGAGCTGAACCGGGAGGCTGCCGACTTTGCCGCCCGGGAGCGTGCACGGGGCGCCGAGGCCCGTCGCCGGGTGGAGGAGGTCGAGGCACTCAAGACCCGCATGGCCCGCCGCACGGCCGAGCTACGGCGTGCCGCCACCACCGAGGCCGAACGGCTGAACGAGGGGCGCCGGCAGGTCGAGGCGCGTCTCCAAGACCTCCAAGCGGCGGAAGCCACCGCCACACGCAGGCTCAAGGACGCCACGGCGGAGGTGGACGAGCTGGCCCTACGGATCAGCCAGAAGGAAGAGGCCTGCGAGCGCCTGCGCACCACGTGGTATGCCGAGAGCGCCCGGCCTTACACGGGCGACAACGTCTGCCCGCACTGCCTGCAAGCGCTCCCCGAGGAGATGCAGCGAGACAATCGCCGGCGGTTCGAGGAGTCGAAAAACGAGCGCCTTAGCCAGATCCAAACCGACGGCCATCGGACGAAGGCGGAGATCACCCGGCTGGAGGAGGAGATGAAGACTGCCGAGGCGCGGGTGGACAAGGCCGCCGCCGAGGTCTTCGAGGCCGAAAAGCGTGCAGAGACGCTCCGGGAGGAGCTGGCCGAGATGCCCGCCGCGGTGGAGCCGGCTGCGGTGGATCCGATGGCGGATGAGGCCTACCGCGCCATGGCCGAAGAGCTGGCCGCGATGGAGGCTGATGCCCCGCAGACCTTGCCGGCGTCCGAACCGAATGGTGGCGAGGCCATCACCGCCCGACTGGCGGCCCTCAACCGTGAGCGCGACACGATCCGCCGCGGGCTCTCTGATTGCGACACGGCCGACAGCCTCCGCGCCGAGATCCGGCGCTTGGACGAAGAGGCGCGCACCCTGGCCCAGCAACTCTCCGACGTCGATCGCGACGAAGACACCATGCGCCGCTACACCCGCGCCCGCATCGAGGCCATGGAGCAGCGGGTGAACAGCCTCTTCCGCACGGTTCGCTTCCGCCTCTTTGAGTACACCAACGAGGGCGGCGAGGTGGACACCTGTGTGCCGCTCGTGGGCGCCGACGGTGTACCCTACCCGGTGGCCAACACGGCCGCGCAGGTCTGGGCGGGGCTGGAGATCATCCGCGTCTTGCAGCAGCATGCCGGCGTCTCGGCCCCCGTGTTCGTGGACGGCGCCGAGCGCCTGACCCACTTCCCCCGGATGGATCATCAGGCCATCCTGCTCAAGGTGGCGCAAGGCGTCCGGCCGATGCGGGTAACGAACAACTAAAAACGCACCCGATTCCTATGGCACAAATCCCCTTCCAACACGGTGAGCAATACGTCTACACCAACGGCCCGATGGGCCCAGAGTACGTGACCTTCGTGTATCCCGGGATCAATCACTACAACTTCATGGACGCCGACGGCCGTACGATCCGGCTCAGCCATTCCGAGGCCGTGTCCTTTATCCAACCCATTCAATAAACCCCAAACAAAATGAACGTAACAGAACAAATCACCCGGGGCACGATCGAGGTGCCCGCAGCCGGCGGCAATGTGACCGTCGAGATCAGTGTAGAACGCAATCCAGAAGGCGCGCCTGTTGAACTCACAGCCAGCTTTCGGCGCACCGCCGAAGACGGCAGTACGCAGTATTTCGGCAGCGCACAGGCCGGGCCAGACGGATCCGTGGGCCTCTATTTGAGCGCTACCAGCACCCCGTTGCCCGACGGCCTAAAGGGTTCCCTGCTGGCCGCCGTACTGAAAGAGGCCGCCGCCGTTTTTCAACCCGAAACGAAGGAAGCGGCCGAATGACCAACCACGGTGAGGGGCGGCTGGGCCGCATGTCCACCGCCCCCACCCAAACCTCTCAACACCTCAACAAATAAACGGGTCTTCAGGCCCCAACACATCCCCCCCCCAACACACAAACAGAAATGGAAACCACCCACACCGCCCCGGCCATGCAGCCGCAGGGCACAGCAACGACAGAAGAGCGAGGCATCACCCGCTACACTGTGAACGGCGAAGAGATCGCCCTGAGCGAGAAGATCGTCACCGACTTCCTCACCCGCGGCAGTAACGTCCCCCGGGCAGACATTGTGCAATTCATCGCCATCTGCAAATACAACCGCCTGAACCCCTTCCTGAATGAGGCCTACCTCGTCAAGTACGGCGACAAGCCGGCCCAGATGATCGTCTCGAAAGAAGCGCTGCTGAAGCGCGCCGAGAGCTGCCCCGAGTTCGACGGGCTGCAGGCCGGCGTGATCGTCAAGCGAGGCGGCGACATCGTCGAGGAAGAGGGCGCACTGCTCCTCCCCGAAGATCAGCTGCTCGGCGGCTGGGCGCGCGTCTACAGGACGGATCGCAAGTACCCCTCCACGGCGCGCGTATCGCTCGCAGAGTACGACCGCAAGCAGTCCACCTGGAATGCCATGCGCGCCACCATGATCCGCAAGACGGCCGTCGTGCAAGCCCTGCGCGAAGCCTTCCCCACGCAGCTGGGCGCCATGTACACGGCCGAAGAGCGCGGCGTGCCCGAAGATGCCACCTACGAAGACGTCACCCAGCGCCTCGAGCGCGAAAAGGCCGCCGAAGCCAACCGCACCACGCTCAGCATCGACAACCCACCCGCCACCGGCCCAGCTTCGCCGGCGCCCACAGCCGCCCCGGGATTCTGACATGGAAACGAACGACACGCTTCGCGCCGCATGGAACGAGACCTGCCTCCGGGCGGGCCTCCCCTCCATCAGCCGCGACACCTCGGCCCGGATCATGGCCGTGCTGCACGTAGAGAGCGGCTGCACCACGGCGGTAACACATTCGCCCAAGCTGCGGGCCGATCTGAAGTACATCCAGCGGCGATTCGGCCTCTTCGGCGGCGCCACACCAGACGCGGCATTTGCGCAAATCTTTCGCCGCTATGTCCGCGAGATCGAGGCGCACCAAAAGCTCAACCACGGCAACACGTCGCTCTCGAAGGAGGAGCAGGCGTGGCCCGCGTGGGCGCGCCGCCTCTACCGGGATTCGTACAACATCAACCTCACACCGGTATTCGTATGACCTACGGCTACATCCGCGTCAGCAGTGACAAGCAGACGGTCGAGAACCAGCGTTTCGAGATTAAGAACTTCTGCAAACGGCAAAACATGAAGGTGGACGGCTGGATTGAGGAGACGATCAGCGGCACAAAGAACTACAGCAAGCGCCGCCTGGGCGTGCTCTTGAAGAAGGTTACGAAGGGCGACATGATCATCTGCAGCGAACTCTCCCGCCTCGGGCGCAGCCTGTTTATGATCATGGACATACTGAATATCTGCATGAACAAAGAGTGCCAGGTGTGGACGATCAAAGACAATTACCGCCTCGGCGATGACATCAGCAGCAAGGTTTTGGCCTTCGCCTTTGGGCTCTCAGCCGAGATCGAGCGCAACCTGATCAGCCAACGTACCCGCGAGGCGCTGGCCCGCAAGAAGGCCGAAGGCAAAGTCTTAGGACGGCCAAGAGGAAAGCGCTGCCGGCTCAATCCAGAATGCGTAAGGCGACATGATTGGATCGTAAGAGAACTGCACAATGGCAGGGAAAAGACTCATATCGCCAAGAGACTGAACGTGTCTAAGGGTACATTCTATCGATACCTCGTCTACGCAGGGCTGCATGCTCCCACTCTCTGTAAACAAAAAGGCTGGGAAGAGTTCGGCATCTATCATTGAATAATTCAACCCTTCAACAAACCCCTCAACACCCTATGCGCCTCACCATATTAGGAAGCAGCTCCGCCGCCAACGGCTACGTATTGGATAACGGCCGCGAGGCACTCGCACTTGAATGTGGCTGCCCGCTCGCAGACCTTCAGCGCGCCGTCGACTTCGACCTCCGGCGTGTGGCCGGCGTCTTACTCACCCATGAGCACGGCGACCACGCCCGGCACGCCGCGAAGTACGTCAAGTCCGCCCTGCCGCTCTACGCCTCCGAGGGCACACTGATGCGGCTCCCCGACGAGGTCTGCACCTCCACGTTTTCGCACCCCGTGCGCCCGCCCAAGCCTTTCTGTGTAGGTGGGTTCCGGGTGCTCCCCTTCGACGTGAAGCACGATGCCGCCGAGCCGCTGGGCTTCATGGTGGCGCACCCCGAGATGGGCTCCCTGCTCTTTGCCACCGACACGCGTTTCATCCCCTTCTTATTCGATCACATCAACACGTGGCTCATCGAATGCAATTACAGTGAGGAAATTCTCGAGAGCAACCTCTCCGCCGGCGTCATCAGCAAAGCACAGCACGACCGCGTAATCGGGAGCCACATGAGCCTCGACACCTGCCGCGAGACGCTTCAGGCAAACGACCTCACCGAGACGCGCCGCATCATCCTCATTCACCTCTCTGACCGCAACTCTGACGCGGCCCAATTCAAGAAAACAATCGCCCGCGCCACCGGCCGCGAAGTCATCATCGCCGACCGTGGGCAAACGATCGAACTCACTTAATCACAACACAAAAACAAATAGGAGAACAACATCATGGCATGGTATGAATGCAAAGTCACACACGACGTAATGATCGAAAACTGCGTGAAGACCCTCACGGAGCCCTACCTCGTCGAGGCGCTATCCGTCACGGAGGCCGCCGCACGAATCACCACGAAGCTCGACGGCGACGGTGGAGACGTCACCATTGAGGGCGTCACCCGCAAGCGCCTGCAAGAGGTCTTTCTCGAGGCCGGCGAATTGGAGTACCCTTTCTTTTTAGCCAAAGTAGCACTGACCTCCCTCGATGAGAAATCAGGTACAGAGCGCGAACAGACCTACGCCTACCTCATTGAGGCGGAGACCTTGAAGGACGCCATGCTGCGTCTCGAGGCGGAGTTCCGCGGCGCGGTCTCGGACTGGGAGCTGCTTTCGCTCTCCAAGTCCCCCATCGTGGAAGTGATCACTGGGCTCAGGACAATCCCCGCCACCACCACCGAATAAATAACCAGTAGGGGCGAAAAGTCTTTTGTCCCTACCTCAAAAAACCAATCAATAGATAAAGACATGGAAGTAGAAAGACATTTCAAACTGACAGAAGAGACCATAGCGCATTGCGGTCACACGCTGCATCGGATCATGGCCACACGTGACAGTCTGCACGCCAAGAAGGGCGATAAGGGCGGCTGGATAGAGACAGAAGACAATCTCCAGGACGAGGCCTGGGTAGACGGTGAGGCGAAAGTGTGGGACGACGCGACCGTGGGAGGCCGCGCGTTAGTGAGTGGACGTGCCGAGGTGTACTACAACGCCCGGGTACACGGCAGTGCGTCAGTTTGCGACAGCGCCCGCGTGTATAAATACGCCGAGGTGTATGGCAGAGCTAGGGTGCGCGGTAGTGCTCATGTATGCGGTAGCGCCGAGGTATACGGAAAGGCTTGTGTGTGCGACTCTGCCGCGGTGTATGGCAGAGCCAAGGTTTTTGGCATGGCCATGATCTACGGTAGCGCCCAAGTTTATGGCAGTGCTGAGGTATATGATATGGCACGCGTGTACGACAAAGCTCAAGTGTACGATGAGGCAGAAGTGTACGGCTGTGCCCAGGTGCTTGGTTACGCGCAAGCATTCGGTAAGATTTGGTTGAACGGAACCCTCATCGTGTGCAGCTCTGACCCTGAAGGGAATGAAACGCCAGATCTTGAGAAAAGGGCCAAAAAGAAGGCGGAGGGAGCTGCCTAAGTTGAACTTAGGTCATGGGATTTTTTTCAATGGCAATAGAAAGAATGAATAATACGGGTACTTTTGCAGCGTCTTCGCCAAAGACGATCATAACGACTTCTGTAAGTGTAGCATTTTTCGTTGCTGCAATTACGGCGCTATACGCTACAACAAGTATAGGCTGTCAAATCCCGATGGATTGCTGCACTGCAAAGTCAGTAATCGTCTTTGGCGAGACGGGAGGCGACAGCCTTTCCTTTTTCATACACCCGTATTTTTCATTCATGCCAAAGACAATGAAAATTGCGCTTGAGGTGAAGCATAGTAGCCACACGTGCACGCCAACGGAGCGAAACACCGTATCCCGCGCCGCGTTCCTGACCGAAAAGAACGCAAAGAACAAAGCCTACGCTTTTATCCTTCAACACGGACTGCTTGAAGACTTCAGGCATTTCATCAACAGCCTCCCCGACGGTACAGATCCGCACGGGCTGTGCGTTGACATCCTTACCCGAAAATTCAACACTCACAATCATGGAAAGAAATAATCAGATCCAATTATTCGACAGCCCGCAATTCGGGCGAATCAGAGTTGCCACCAACGAAAACGGTGCCCCGTTATTCGCTGCAACCGATGTAGCCTCGGCGCTGGGATACACAAACCCACCAAAGGCCGTCGCAGATCACTGTAAATCAGGCAATATAACGAAGCGATATGTCGCACACTCCAATGGCATAGGAGGTGTTAATGTGCTTTTCATTCCGGAGTCTGAGGTCTATAGGCTCGTTATGCGTTCCTGCCTTCCGGATGCCGAGAAATTTCAAGACTGGGTGTGCGAGGAGGTACTCCCCGCCATCCATCACACCGGCGGTTACATCGCGGCCAAAGAAGACGAGACCCCGGCGGAGATTATGGCGCGCGCGCTGAAGGTGGCCGACGCCACACTCAAACGGCAAGCCCAGCGCGTGCAGATGCTCGAGGGGCGTGTAGAGGTGCAGCAAGAACACATCCGCGTGCTCGAGCCGAAAGCCGAATACACCGACGAGGTACTTCAATCACCCAACACGTACACGTTTACGCAGATGGCCAAAGAGTTGGACTTCCGCACCGTTGCCCACCTCACAGTCTATCTGAAGAAGAAAGGCATCATCTTCCGCCAGAGCGGCCGCTGGATGACCACCGCCGACTACTCCGGCCGGGGTTACACCAAGACGCGCACCGTCTCCTTCGATCACAGCGACGGCCGCCCGGACACCACCGTCTACACTGTTTGGACGGAGTCCGGCCGCCAGTTCCTGCACCGCATTTGCAACACCCACAAACTGGAGGTGGCAATATGAACAGCGCGAAAGTATGGCTTCAATGGGTACGCCACGGCAAGGCGTACACCATTACCAAAAGCCGACGGCAAGCCGTAAGGCGCGAGCGCCTGAGAGCTGTTATCCTTCTTATAGATTACATCACCGGTGTAATAGAAAGAGCGGATAAGACCGAACAAAATAAAGCATGGTTGGACGTATACAAATCCACGATTGAGAATGATTTCAATATATCAGATATTGATAGCTTATGCCTTTCGATTGTTGGAGAGAAAGACATTTTGAAAGAGTTTGATTTTGCGCGCAAAATCCTCACTGCAGTATTTTATTACAATGAATCCACCCCCAGTGAGTATATGACAAGAGAGGCCCAAAGAGCGTTCATTCGCATGTATATGGAAGACCGACAAAAACCGTACGCGGGCGCAACAGTACGCCGTGTATTCAAGGAGATAGAGACGAAACTAATAGAGGCCGCACGATGAGAAAAGAATCACACGACCGCGCCCGCGCGGAGTACATAAAGAGCCACACGCGAGAAGAGCGGATACGCCTTGCATGGATAATGACTGCGTATGTAGCCGGATATATCGAAAGCATAGATCGCCCAGATCTATCCGAATCCTGGGATTTTGCTTATTCTATGAGAACGCTGAAAGAAGAGGGCGTAGATATAAGACAGGCAGAGGCCTTTTGTGAATCCATAAGAGTCGGAATAACATCGCCTGTATTGCAGAGTTATGCGCGCCATGCAGCTTTTGCGTTCTACGCCCTACTTGCTTATGTCGACAAAGAGGGAGAGCTGGATAGGAACGGACTTCTCAGAGAGGTAGAGAAATGGAACCTATCAAAGCACACGAGCGATCCTGGTTGCCTATTACGTCTTGCCTTCCGCGAGGCAGAGCACGCGCTGATCACTTTACCACGGACGACACTTTCCAAAAAGGAAACAGTCGCCGACGCAACCCATTCTTCATAATCTATGAAGGATTAGGAAGGATTATGAATCATGTAGCCGGGGGTGAGTAAAGCCCCCGGCATATACCCTCACAATGGAATTACATATAACGCCAAAAGAGCAAATCCTTCGAGAGCTGGAGGTGATACAGGCATGCGAAGAAGAAACCATCTCCGAAGAGGTCTCCAAGGTGATCGAGTACGGACAGACGCTCGCTCCGTATATATCGAGATCCGGAAAACTCCTTGCAGACGCTAAGCACCACCTGAACACCCGCATGAAGGAGGACACGTTCGACGCTCTCCGAAAGACGGCTAAGCAAGGCGGCGCCACTGCGAAAGCGATAAACGCCATCGTGGATAGCCTCTGCGCCGAGGAGCGCTATTTGGTGGACTTCGCCGAACGTGTAAACCGTTGCGGCGTGCACCGCCTCGATTGGTGTCGCACGCTCATCAGTAAGGCCAAAGAGGATATGCGCCTCTCCGGCATGCAACCCACATAACACAGATAGATAAGAGGAACGCGCGCACGCGTACGATTATATATACCCATAGCCATGTGCAAGAAAACTTACTTCAACCACGACAGCAACGCCCGCAACGACGAGAAGATCGTCGCCCTGCGCATCCGATACGGCGCCGAGGGATATGGCGTCTACTTCATGCTCATAGAGATGCTGCAAGCTGCCCCGGGCTGCACGCTCGAGAAAGATTATAAGGCGCTGGCTTTCGATCTGCGCGTGAGTGCACGCCGGATCAAGTCTATCGTCGAAGACTTCGGCCTGTTCACCCCCACCGATGGCGGCAAGAAGTTCTACTCCGAGCGACTCGTGAGGTACGCCACGGAGGTGGATGAGAGTGAACGCCGCCGTTCGGAGGCTGCTCAGTATGCCGCTTCCATGCGTTGGGACGCTGAGAACGGTATGCGAATCGCATCCCAAACGCATGCGGATCGCATACCAAACACATGCGAATCGCATCCAAAAACTATGCGAATCGCATCCGAAAACCATGCGAATCGCATCGAAAATGTATGCGAATCGCATAAAGCCGCCCCCGATGCAGAAATCAAAGAAGAAAACGAAAGAGAAAAAGAAATCTTTCCCCCTATAACCCCCTATAAAGAAAAAGAGAAAGCAAAAGAAGAAAGCGTGTCTTTTATGGCGCGTGCGCGCGAAAACGAATCGGGGGCAGGGAATGCGGATAGCGATCTCGAAGCGTGGCTTAAGCCCGTAGAGACCGAAAGCGTCGAAGCGAATGCTCCCGGCAGGGCGGATCTGGGTGGGATGTCGACGGAAACCTTGCATGCTTCTTCCGAAACCTTGCAAGCTCGCCCGGAAACCTTGCAAGCCGAAGCCGTGGAGGAGATCGAAACCGTGGAGGCTGAAGAGGTGACGACACCAGCAGACGCCCGGGCGGCTTCGCCAGCTCGCACACCAATGAAGCGCCCCACACTGGAAGAGGTGCAGGCCTATGTCACGGAGAAAGGCTACAGCGTGGACGCGGAATCATTCATCGCCTTTTACGAGTCGAACGGCTGGAAGGTGGGCAAGAACCCCATGAAAAGCTGGCGGGCTGCCCTCGTGACCTGGCAGAAACGAAACGCCAACGCCTCAACAGCCCCACAATTCAACCCACAAACACCAAACTTCAATGGACAAGGATTTACTAAGACGCTGGCAGAGCAGCGTAGAGACAGGAATAACGAGGAGTGCGCCGACTTCTTTGCCCGCAAAATGGCAGAGATCAATGCTCGAGAGATGGCACGACGCGAAGGCGCTACTGGAGCACTTTAGCCCCCGAGCGCTGTCCGAGGGTGTCGTCCGGATCGGAGAGGCGCCCGAAGACGTGGATCGGATCTTCGATCGGACACACGCCGATGAATACCCCTCGCTCGCCCGCATCGGTCGGACTTACGACGTGGATACGCCCCGCATGTTGCTCTACCTCCACCTCAAAGATTACTGCAACGTGGAGGGCGTAACCGAATACACCTCCGAGCAGCTCTACAGCGTGGCCGATGTGATCGTGTCCGAGTATGGGCACCTAAACGCCGGGGAGATTGCGCTCTTCTTTCGCCGCATGAAAGCCGGCCGTTATGGCCACATGTACGGCAACCGGTTGCAGGGCTCCGTCATCACCTGCGCCATCGGCGAGTTCATGGCTTACCGCGCCCAGCACATGCAGCGTGTCGAGCAACAAAAGCGTGACGCCGCCCGCGAGGCTTCCTCGGCCCGCGCCATCACTTACGCCGAATACTGCCAGCTGAAAGCCGCCGACGCTATCAGTCGGCAGGCCGAAGCCAAAACCGCATAACACCCCAAGGCATGGAAATGACCACCGACCACCGGCAAAAGACCGGCGCCTATTATACCCCGCGGCCGTGGGCCGAATTGGCTGTGCGATACCTCCGAGGGGTGCTCCCGGAGTTCGACCGATGCATCTTCTACGATCCGGCCGCCGGTGAAGGCGCACTGCTCGAGGCGCTGCCGGCGCACGTGGAGAAATACGCCACCACATTAGAACCCGATGACGTGGACATCCTGCGCGCAAAGGGCTTTACCGCATGGCCGTTCGACTTCCTGCACGGAGACACGGATCATTTGCCAAAGGTGCTCTTCGATGCTGCACAGATGGGCCGCTTGGTGATCTTCACCAACCCACCCTTCGTCACCGTCACCAACGGCCTGCTGCGAGAGGCGTATTGCACAAACAATGCTGCCGCGCTATTCGTTTACCGCGCCTTCGAGGGGCTCGGAGCGCAGGTGTATGCCGGCTTCAACAAGGCGGATCTCTGGATGGCGCCCATGTTGGGGCGTTTCCGCGGAGACATGGTAGTGGATTACTGCATGGAGATCCCCGCCGCCTTTGTCACGCCGTCTTACACATGGCCGGGACTGAACGGGCGCTGGCCGCTCCTGTTCAACATTCTCGTACCCACCTACAGCCAGATCCGAGGCGGATTCCGTCGCCACAAGGGCGAGGCCTGTAACACGCACTGCTTCCGCTCCTACGACTCGCCCGGCTTTTTCATCCCGGCCGACGTCTATGAGCAATATCCCGAAACAGCCCAAACCGCATAACCCACAACCCCGAAATGATCATCTACATCAGCGGCCGGATCACCGGCCTGCCTTACCCTATCGCCGTCAAACGCTTTGCCGTGGCTGCCCGCAGACTCTCTGAGATCGGACACCATCCAGTGAACCCAATCGACAACGGATTGCACCGGGACGCCACGTGGACGGAGCATATGCGCGCTGATCTGGCCACTCTCAGGCACTGTGACGGCGTTTGCATGCTTCGCGGGTGGGAACGGTCACGCGGCGCACAGATCGAACGGCGTGCGGCCTTAAAACGCGGCATGCCCATCTACACCTTTTCGGAGGATCGCCAGCTGATCCCCCTCACAGACGCCCCCCTATATACAAACCCCATAACTACAACCCACAGATGAAAGTGAAAATCGTCAACACATCGCGCCACCCGTTGCCCAGCTACGCCACGCCGCTCTCGGCTGGGGTGGATCTCCACGCCTCTTTAGAGAAGCCTGTGACACTCGCACCCATGCAGCGGGCACTGATCCCCACCGGGATCCGCATCGAACTCCCAGCCGGCTATGAGGCGCAAGTCCGCCCACGTAGCGGGCTGGCCATCAAGTACGGCCTCACCGTCCTGAACACGCCCGGAACGATCGACGCCGATTACCGCGGAGAGATCTGTGTCATTCTCGCCAACCTCTCCGACACGCCGTTCACGGTCTACGGTGGCGGCCGTATCGCGCAGCTCGTCGTGACGCGCTGTGAGCACGTGGAATGGCAGCCCGTGGACGCCCTCGACGAGACGGCGCGCGGCTGCGGAGGCTTTGGCCACACGGGCGTGTAAGCAAGTATCTATCAACCCCCGATAACCACCCTACGAATGGAATCCATCCAACCAAAAACGAAGCGCTGCTCACATTGCGGCGCCGTGAAACCCGTGAGCGAGTTTTACCGCAACACCAACAATGCGGACAACCTGCAGAACAGCTGCAAAGCCTGCTCCAAGGCCTCCAGCAAGGCTTATTATCGCCTTCGCATCGCCAAGGAGCGCCGCCTCCGCGACAGCAAACGTCGGCTGAGAGACGCCCGCCAAACCTTCGAGGACGCGCTGGACGAAGCCTCGGCCGAACGCCTCGGAGTCGTCATGCAGCGCCCCGACGTGCCCCTCAATCCGGATCTGAAGGCCTTCACGCCTCGCCAGCTGATGCGAGAGCTATACGCCCGCGGATACGAAGGCTGCCTGACCTATTCCGAGCAGGTTATTCACCGCATAAACATAGCCGCCTGCAAGCGGTGAAGGCACCTCCGGGAAGCCGGGTTTCACACCAAAAAGAAGTCGGAAGCCCAAAACCCGCCGGGAATTGCATCAAAAACGTGTTTGGAGTCCGAAACCCGCCAAGGATTGGGCCAAAAATCGATTTGAAGCCTGAAACCCGCCGAGGATTGCGTCAAAAACCGTTTCGGAGCCTAAAACCCGGCGAGGATTGGGCCAAAAACGGAATTTAAGCCCGCGGCGAGGGTCATTTCGCATCAAAAACAGGATTTAGGTTCGCGGCGACCCTCATTTCACACCTCAACGCATAAACAGATAAACAAATAAACCGGCCGTTAGGCCCCAACATTATTCAACCCCAACTATGCTACAAATCGAAGTAATTGGCAACCTCGGAAAGGATGCCGAAGTGAAAGAATTTTCAGGCAAGAAGTACGTCTGCTTCAGCGTGGCGCACACCGAAAACGTGCGCGCACAGAAGCCCGGTGAGCCCCCCACGCAACGCACCACGTGGCTGTCCATCTATTGGTACGGTGAGGGCGGCTCGACCTTCCAGTACCTCAAGCGAGGCGCAAAGGTCTTCGTCCGCGGCACGATGCGAAACAATCTCTACACCGACCGCACCGGCCAGACGCGTGTAGACATCAACGTCAACGCCCGCGAAGTCTACCTCTGCGGCAGCAGCTCCACCCAACCAGCCACACAGCCCGCGGCGCATCCACAGCAACCGGCCGCCACGGCTCAATCCGTAGCCACCACCCAGCACGTAACAGGCCCAGCTTCGCCGGCCGGCGCACCGGCCCCCATCGGCGGCGAGGATGATCTGCCCTTCTAATTCCCCCCCCCACAGACATGATTACAAAAGAGACGTTTGTCACGCTGATTAAAGAGATGATTGCGCAGGCCGAGAGGGACTATCGATTCGGAGAAATGCTCAACGAGTTCGTAGTCTTTCCTGATGGCGATTTAAGTTATAACAACACGTGCATGTTTTGGTCGATGCAGAAAGCACTCAGCGAGGTCTTTCACGATGACAAAAAGCTCATTGATGATTTCTTTGAAGTCACATTTGATCCATGTGAACGGGAGGCGGATTGGGTCGCCCCGAAGGCAGAAGATCTATACGACGAACTAATAGCCAACATGACAGCCCGGGAGGGCGCACAGCGATGAATACCCCCTTAGCACGTACCCGGCCAAATTCGCTGGGGCCCGTAGGCCCCCCTCGCCATATCATCGCCATCGACCCCGACGTGGATCGGTCGGGCGTGGCCTTCCTGCACCTCCCCAGCCGCGAGCTGCGGTGCGAGGCAAAGACGTTCCCCGAACTGATCGACGACCTGCACGCCACAAAGCAGGCCACGGACGCCCTCGGAGAATCCCTCACCGTCGTCGTCGAGGCCGGATGGCTCAACCGCTCCAACTGGCACACCCACGCCCGCGACAGCCATCGAAAGGCGGCCGCCATCGGTCGCTCCGCCGGGCGCAACCACGAGACGGGCCGTAAGATTGTCGAGATGGCCCGGCACATGGGCATCGAAACCGTCGAACAGCGCCCCTTGCAGAAGTGCTGGCGGGGACCAGACGGCAAGATCACCGCCGCCGAGCTGGCCCAGTTCACGGGCTACACCCGGCGCACCTCGCAGGACATGCGCGACGCCGCCCTCCTGGCTTGGGTCTACGCCGGGCTGCCCATACGGCTGAGCACTTGACCGCGCCGCGCGGGGCGTACTCCTTGACTTTACTCCTTGACTTTATCGCGGGGAGGGGGGGCTACCGTAAGAGTCAAGGAGTACACGCCCCCAACACCTCAACATCTCAACAAACCAACAGGACCTCAGGCCCCAACACCTCAATCACCCCTAATGACCATTACCTCCTACGAAATAGCCCAACAGACCGGCCTCACCCATACCGAGGTCGAGCACATCATTACCCGCTTCGAAGCGCGCCGAATAGCCGCCGGCGGGCAGCCCCTCGAGCAACGCCAAACGAAAGGCCGGCGCAACGGCCGACCGATGACGGTCAGCGTGCTCACCGACGCCGATATGCGTTTCCTCTCCGCCTGCACCCATAGCCGGCTCTGGGTGCGCCTCTACGCCGATCATCCGGAATGGCGCCCCGAGACGCTCTCGCCGGCCGACATGAAGGAACGCCGGGCCAAGGCACGCGCCAAGACCGTCTCACGGGAGAAGGCCTACAGACGCGTCCTGGCACAGTCGCGCGCCGAGACGCGCGCCGCCCGCATAGCCCGCGAAAAGGCAGAGCGGGAGGCTGAGCGCGCCCGTCGCCGAGCCGAAAAAGAGGCGGAAAGGCACTCCCGTGAACGAGAGCGACGCGAGGCCGAGCGACGGCGAATCGCTATGCAGAACCTCGAGCTGTCGAACGAGCGACGCCGCCGCGAGAAACGCGAATGTGAGGCCGCCCGTGCCCGTGCCCGAAAGGAGTCCGAGCTGGAGGCCGCCGGACTCTACACGAACGGCATGGCTGCCCGGCGGTTGGGGCTCGCTGATTCGTGCGCCCTGACCAGCCGCCTGCGTGAGCTACGCGTAATCACCCGCCGCTATACCGACTGGGCGCTGCTCCCCCCGCATGAAGGCCACGGATACACAGAGACCGTCACCGTGATGATCGGCCGAGAGCGCGACACGCCGTTCCAGACCATGGCGTGGACAAAGTCCGGGCTGCGCTTCCTCAAGTCGTTGCTTTGTGAGGGACTGGGGGGCTAAAGCCCCGCTGAGTTGTCTGTTGTTCGTTGGCTTGACAAGCAGTTCAACATTTCAACACCTAAACGCCTAAACGGGCCGCCAGGCCCTTACGCTCTACCCTGCGCCCGGAGGGGATCGGAGGCGGATTGCCGCATCAGGCGGTCGTGGATGGCCTTCAGGTAGCGCGTGTTTTCGGCCGTCTCTGCCGTGTGTCGATCGATGCCGGAGAGGTGAAAGAGTACCGTCGTCATTTGCGCGGCCGTCTCCTTCTGCACCATCCGCATGGCGTTGAGTTGCCCGCCTATCAGCGACGCCGTCTGCTCCGTGACGCCCTTCACGGCGCCCGTGAGGGTCTTGTTGTCATCGGGGGCTACCTTGAAGAGCTTATCGAACGTTTTCAGCTTTTCCGAATAGTTCTCAGCGATACCCTCCAGCTGCGCTTTGGTCGCTTCGATCATCTCATCCGTCGGCGTGCCCCCTTTGTCCATGAAGGAGGCCAGCCCATCCAGCACACCGCTGACTTGCTTCTCGAGGTAGCGCTTCTTGAGCATATTCTTGACCATGTTTTGCATCATGGTGTCCACCGTCTTCTCGAAAGCCTTAGCCGAGCTTTCTCCCTTCCCAAAGGCTTCCACGAGGGCGTCGCCCAGCTCATCAGCAAAGCTCTTTGCGTCGGTCTGAAGCAGGTCTTCCTTCATGTTGTCGAGCACATCCTGAATCTCTCGATCCGCCTGCTTGTATTGCTCCTTGTACTCCTCGATCTTCTTGTCGTCGCGCTTCTTGCGGCTCTTCGATTCCTCCAGCTCCCACATCTTTTTGAGGTGCTGTTGCTGCTGCTTCAGGTTTTCGATGGCCTCCTTCTGCTTGGTGTAAGTATCCGTGCCGAGCGCCTTCGAGATGGCGTGTTGCAGGCCGTTGTAGGCGTTCTTCAGCTTGTCCACGGCCTCGTTGTGTCGCTTGATCTCCTGCTCGATCTTCTTATTCTTGCTGCTAATGATCGAGCCGATGACGTTTACCACGGCTTGCACCACGGCCAGCGCGGCCTGAATGATAGTCAGGATGATGCTCGCCTTTTCAGCCGTGGCAATAGCGGCGGCAACAGACACAGCCATCACGGCCACCGTCTGCAGGGAGCTGATGGCCGTCTCGCCGACCTCTCCGAGGGCATCCTTGAGGAAGGCTGCAGAGTCGACGGCATCCCTTACGAACTGGAAACTCTTTTCGGTAGCCTTGCCCAGCTTCTTCCAGTTGCGTTTGATCTTTTCGGCCGATTCCGCCGAATCGTCGCCCGCAGAATTGAAGATCTCCCGGAGCGCCTCGCCCATCTGCTTGAAGGGGTTGTCCTTTGTTAGCACGTCGCGCGCCTCGTTGAGCTTTTCGCGGATCTTAGCCAAGTCGACAGGGTCGAAGATGCCGGACAGCTCCTTGAATCGGCTCTCGATCTGCTGGATCAGCACCTCGATTTGCGACGTGGCCATCTCGTCGAGGTTGCCAAACAGCTGCGCCCACATGTCCGAGCCGGTCAGCTCCTTGCTCGCCAGATCGGAGAGGGCTTTGGCGGCCAGCTTATCGAGCGAGGCCGCCAGCTCTTCATTGCCATGCTCCAGCGCGCGTCTGCGGCGCTCGTCATACTCATCGATGATGGCCTGTTTGCGTTGCTCGAAAGAGCCGTAATCCTTCAGCATACGGGCATACTCATCATCGCCGCCCGTCTTCTTGTCCCGTTCGTATTTCTCCGTGCGGATCTGTTTGGCGCGCTCGATCTGTTCACGCTCGGCTTCGGTGGTGGCGGCCAGACGACGGCGGTCGAGCAGGGCGATGTCGTCGTTATACTTCAGGTCGAGGGCGATCTTCCGATCATAGTAGGAAATGTAGGATTGCAGCAGTGCCTCTTCCTGCCGACGCGCCTCTTTCGTGGCGTCGTACTGTTTATCGTCGAGGAACTTCAGCTTTTCCTTGCCGAGGTCTGACTTATCGTCTTTCAGCTCCTGGCGGCGGTTTTCGATGGTCTTCAAGACGTCGAGGATGGTGCGCGCACGGTCGAGCTCACGGGTGATGTCCGTCTTGAACGCCTCCAGCGCCTCTCGCTCAGCATTCTCTTTGTCTTTGTCCCCATTGCCACGGCCTTTGCCGCCGCCTCCACCCCTACCGGATGGGGAGATCAGCCCTTGCAGACGGGTGAGCTCCTTCTGCGCCGCCGTCCATTCCTTCGAGCCGGGCACCATGTCTTTCAGCCTGTCCTGAATGACGGATATAGACTTCTCGATGGCGCCCACGGTGCCGGCCTTGAACTGGTTAACGCCACGGATGCCAGCGGCAGTCAACAGGGTGGAGGAGATAGCCATCTGCCCGACGGCCTTATTCGTGTAGCCCTCGATGTTCTTAGTCAGCTCTTGATTCTCCTTGATCAGATCCTGCTTCTCTTTGTTTACCCGTGTGACGAACATGCCTCCACCCATACCGCCGCCCATCAGTACGCGCTCTTTGTCCGGCAGGGAGTTGATCTTCTCCTGATTCTCGATAAACTTCTTGGTGTCCTCTTCCACCTTGGCACGATAGGCCGAGGCCTTCGCTTTTGCCATCTCGGAGGCCACGAAAAGCTGCGTGTTATTGATAAGCAGATTCTCCGCATCACGCACCGAGGTAACGGATACGCCTAACTCTCGGAAGGCGTCCCTGTTGTCATTGATAAAGCGCTTTTTGGCCTCCATGTCATTACCGAGGGCGAGGTAAGACTGGCGCAGGCCGTTGACGGACGAGACAGATTTGGCGGCGCCGTCGGCTACGGCTTTGGCCATCTCCTCCTGCGCCCGGCGCGCCTCTTTGGATTTCTCGATGAGATGGGCGAAGACGGCCACGAGCGCCGTAACCCCAGCAATAACCCACCCCACGCCGGGGAGAGAGGCGATAGCGGCGCCCACGGCGCGGAAAGAGGCCGCCAGTGTCCAGTTGGCAGCCGCACTCGCTCCTGCTGTGGCCGCCTGCGTGGTGTTAGCCGCCGAATCGGCCGCTTTTGCCGCCACATTCTCTGTCGTAGCGGCAGCCTCAGCCTCATGGGCGGCCGTGTTTGCAGCCGTTGCCACAGCCTCCGCCCTCCTTACGGCGGTCGCTTTTTCGGTGATCTCCGCCCACCACTTCTTGAGCTTATTCAGCGTGACGAGCTGGAAGGCGCTGTCTTTGTTGAGCGTCTGCGCCACTTGCTGCGTACCGATGGCGATGGCCATAGCCGCCTGCACCTTGGCCATGACGCGTTGCAGCTGGTCGTTCTCCCCCGCGAAGAGAGACATCGCACCCGTGGCTGCCGACAGCGCTCCGCCCAAACCGGACACGCCTGCGATGAGACCCTGAAAGCCCGCCTCGTCATTCGAGAGGATGCGGCCTTGCTGCGCCACGTCGCCCTGAATATCCTGCAAGCGCCCCAGCTCGTCGGCCAGCGCACGGTATGCCGCCGACTGCTCATTGATGCCGCGATCGATAAGGCCGCCCATTTCTTCCTTCAGCTCACGGATGCGTGAGCGCAGCGAATTATGCGCGGCGGCGTTTCGCTCCACCTGTTCTTGGTGCTGCTTCAGTTTGGATTCCGACTCCGCGAGCTTCTGAGCCTCTTTACCCAGCTCTTCGACAAGCGCCTGATGGGCTTTGACTTCCTCCCGGATGGCGACCTGACGCTCCGTGAGCCGGCCGCCCCGCTCGAGGCTCTTTGAGGCAAAGACGTTGGTGCGTCCGATGGCCTCGTATTCCTTTTTGAGCTCCCCAATGTGATGCAGGTGCTGATCGATCGTGTTATCGACCTTATTGAACCGCTGCTTGATCTCGGAGGCCATCTGCGAGAAGCTGGCATCCATCGCCGCACCGCCCTTAACGGTGGCGTCCGAGAGGCCGTTGATGCGCCGAATGGTTTCTTCTATCGCTCCGAGGAGCTTCCTGTTGTCCAGCGACGCCTCGAAGTGCATCGCTCCGTCTGTTGTTTCTGCCATTGAGCTTTCTTTGGTTTGTTAGTTGGTTTGAGTGGGGGCATTACCCCATTGCATTGATTCGGCGGATCACCTCGTCCACGTTATCGCCCGTAAGGGTGATGTCCCCATCCGGGTCGCCCGGGCGGCTGTCGCTGTAATCGTAGTCGGGCTGATCGATCATCATGCGCTGCACCATAGGCCACGCGATGCCCTCGTGTAGGTAGTGCCATGTCCAGCCGAAGTGCGCGCAGATGGCGCCCCGTCGGCCGTGCGGGCTTTTCAGTCCGCGCTGTCTGCCTCTATCCGAGTCGGCACGGTCGTCCGGGCGGCGGACATCAATCGAATAGAGTGAATAAAATCCCCCAAGTTGCACATGGCGTTGATTGTCATGGTCAGCCGGAAGAGTTCGGAGGGTTTGATGGTGTGGAAAAAGAGGTTGGTCAGATCGTCCAGCGCGCTCCGGTCTTCCTCATAGTGCACCGCGCCACCCTTGCCAGGCGTGGGCTTCAGGATGTTTGAACCGAGTACAGCCAGCGCCACAATGCGTGCCATACGCCGGGCATGCCGGGCCGCCATCGTGCGTGCCTCTTCGATGGCCTCTGTGCCCTTCAGGCGCTCTTCATCGATAGCCAGCTCGATCCATTCGGCCGAGAGGCGGTCGAGGGTGCCCAGCGTGGGCTCTGAGATGCGATATTTCTGCCGCGCCTTTACCGTACGCCGTCTGCGCGGCAATAGGCAGCCCCAAAGGCCTCGCCGGGGGATGAGCTCCGTGTGGTATCCCTCCACTTCAAACTCCCAGCCGCGGTTGATGAGCGCGTTCAATTCCGAGCGCTCCTGTTCCAGTTTCTCTACGATCTTTTCATCCATAATGCGTTTCTATTTCATAACGGGTAAACAAAAAGCCCCCAGTGGAGGCGCCTACATCGACGCGCTCACCGAGGGCTTTCACACTAAACATGACACGAAAAAAAGCAGTCGCTTTGTTTTTCTCTGTCTCTTCTTTCTTAGTCCTTCTTCTTGGCCCGGATCGCTCCGCCAGCGTCGACGGCAAGCGGCGTGACGGTAAAGTCAACGAGGAAGATACCCTTCGAAGACATGTCCGAATTGATTACCGCCTCGATAGAAGCATTCGGAATCTGAAAGATCATTCCCTGCTCGGGGATGATCTCGAGAGCCACGTTTGCCGTTAGCTCGTTGCCGTTAAACTCCCACGTGCCGGAGTTCACCGTACCGCCGACGTATTTGGCCAGCATATCCGGATCGACGTCGCACAGTTGGAAGGTGCTCTTCGGGATCTTCTTTGTGCGCTTGCTGTACACCGGAGCCGCGTGCCCTTCCTCGAAGTGCTCCGTCACCTCCGAGGCCTCCGGCCTGTTGAGGTGTTGAGGTGTTGAACCGCTTGTCAAACCAACGACTAAACACATAAACAACTAAACAGGCGTGGTGAAGAGGCAGCCGCCCCCACTTTGATCTCGGCCAGTCCGACAGTGATTAAACCCATAGCTTTTCGTTTTTGTGTTGATTGATAGTTTCTTCTTTTTGATGGTGCGTCAGCCTTGGATGTTCCAGCTGACTCTGATGTTCGTGAAATGCTGCCTGACCCCATCGGCCGGCAACACGGTCTGCGCCTCTACGATGATGGCCAGCCCCGTGACGTGCGCCTCGCGCAGCGCTTGGACGGCTATATCAGTGAGCATCTTCAGGCGCACCCGGTCGGCCACAAACTGCTCTTTGGCCCCGATGCGTACGGCCTTATCGGAGACGTAGACGTTCACGTTCGACACGCCTTGCTGCGGGTGATACTCCTGCGTCAGCGTGATGGTGTTGATCACCACGTCTTCGGCCATCGAGTCGGCCGGACGGTCATCGCCTACGTAGATGCCACCGCTCAGCGCCGCTTTCAAGGGCGAGCGAGAGAGTATGCCATACAGGATGGCGTCCGTGTCAAACGATGTCTTCAGATCCATAGCCGTGCCGCCCTTGACGGGGGGCCTACGAACCCTGGCGGCCTCTGCCGAGGCAGGGAAGTTTGACCGGGTACCCGTGTGTGTGGCAGAGACGTAAACGAACGAAAAAGGAGCCCCCCCGGCGGCCTCTGCCGAGGCAGGGAGGTTTGGCCGGATACCCGTGTGTGTGGCGGGGACGTAAACGAAAAAGGAGCCCCCCGGCGGAAAAGTCTCCTCTCGCCAAAAGGGGGGCTCCCGGGGCGCCGTCAAGCTGGCGCGGGCTTAACCGGGAAAGGCCCGGGGGCCACATCCGGCTCTTGGTTGTTTGTCGTTAGTTGTTTGTTTGTCTGTTTAGGTGTTTAGGGCTAAAGCCCTGTTGAATTGTTTATCTGTTTATGCGTTGAGGGCTAAAGCCCCTGTTTATGTGTTTAGTCGTTGAGTTGTTCGTTGTTAGTTGTTCCTTGTTGGGGGGTAAAATGGGGGTCGCCGCGCACCAAAAACGCTTTTTGAGTCCCAAACCCGCCGAGGATTGCATCAAAAACCGATTTGAAGCCCCAAACCCGCCGAGGATTGCACCAAAAACCGATTTGGAGCCCCAAACCCGCCGAGGATTGCATCAAAAACCGATTCGGAGCCCCAAACCCGCCGAGGATTGCACCAAAAACCGATTCGGAGCCCCAAACCCGGCGAGGATTGCACCAAAAATCGATTTGCAGCCCGCGGCGAGGGTCATTTCACACCTCAACGCATAAACACCTAAACAATTCAACAGGGCTTTAGCCCTCAACGCCTCAACGGGCCGTTAGGCCCCAACACATAAACGCCTATTCCTCCGGCAGGGTGATGTCCGGATTGCCGTCGCCGCCCGGCTTCTTCGGTTTCTCGCCGCCCGGCTGGGGCTGTTCGCCGGAGCCACCGCCCGGCTTCTTGGGGTCTTTGGGATCCTTGGGATCACTGCCGCCCGGCTTCTTCGGATCCTTGGGTTGCTTCGGGTCTTTTGGTTCCTTCGGCTCCTTGGGCTGTTTGGGTTCCTTGGGCAGCTTGGGGTCGGACGGCTTGCGGGGCGCGCGCTTCTTCTGGGCGGCGGACTGCTTCCAGGCGGCGTCCAGCTCGGCGGCGCGCTGGTTGAGTCGGGCGGCGAGGGCCTCGATGGCTGGCTTCTCGATGGGCGTGGAGCCGAAGAGGTAGTTGGAGCGGAGGGTGAAGAGGATGCGCTCGTAAGCGGCGTCGGTCCGCGGGCGGACTTTGGAGGCCAGCGGCAGGCGGGTAGCCGCGCGTCCGTCGCTTCGCTTGGTGGCCAAGTCGGCGAAGGCCTTATTGAGGGCCTCGAGTTTGGCCGGCAGGTCGGCGAGGTGGAGCGTGGTGAGGTGAGCCGTGAGCTCCGCCTTCTTCAGGTCGACCACGAGGCCGGAGATGAGGGCCGTCTCACGGTCGGCCGCCTCGGTGGGCGCACCGCTGTAGACGCTGACGGTGGGCATGAGTGCGGCGGCGGCTTTCTGTACAGCCTCGTCGGGCGAGAGTCGGGCGGCGCGAACGGCGGCGAAGAAGTACTGCACGGCGCGGTCGCGGGCCGTGTCGGCCTTCACGAGCTCG